>Ga0209672_100452_pt1 | contig 23235 bp, 19 predicted proteins | sample AraplaCol_mMS_r2_FD_184273 | JGI IMG/M metagenome (GOLD analysis project Ga0209672, IMG submission 184273) | Arabidopsis root microbial communities from North Carolina, USA - plate scrape CL_Col_mMS_r2 (SPAdes) (version 2) | ecosystem: Host-associated > Plants > Roots > Endosphere | place: USA...
CTCTGGGGGATGATTGCGTTCACGCTCGCGGCGGGGCTGTCGATGGGGGCCCTCGGGGAGCGGCTCGCCGGCCGCGATGTGGCGATCGGCGTCGTGCTCTCGCTCTCGCTCGGCTGCGGCCTGCTGTTTCTGCACTTCTTCACGGCGTACGCCACGCAAATCACGGCACTGCTGTTCGGCAACGTACTCGGCGTCACGCACACGACGCTCGCCATCCTGGCCGGCATCACCGTGGCGAGCCTCGTGGCGCTCGGCGCCATCATGCGCCCGCTCGTGTTCGCGACGCTGCAGCCCGAACTGGCCGAAGCGAAAGGGGTCTCACTGCGCCTCGTGTCGATGCTGTTTCTCGCGATCGCCGCGCTCGCCGTGGCGGCCTGCACGCAAATCGTCGGCGTGCTGCTCGTTTTCACGCTGATGGTCGGGCCCGCCGCCGCAGCGCAAAACATCTCGACGCGCCTTCGCAGCGGCATCGCGCTCGCTGCCGCCTTCGCATTGGCGCAGGCCTGGCTCGGCGTGACGCTCGCGTTCTATACCGATTGGCCTACGAGCTTCTGGATCACGGCGCTCGCCGCGCTCGTCTATCTCGCCAGCCTGCTCGCGCGACGCCAGTCTTGACTTTCGCCCTTCGCAAACCGATCATTCGCTCATCGACAGAACAAAAGATCGCCCCGCTCGTCGTCGACCGGCGAGCGGGCCATGTCTGATGAGATCGGAGACAAGCGATGGACAACGCGCAGGGCAGCGCTTCACATGTGATCCTTCATCTTGGGGTTGGATCGTTTCACCGCGCCCATCAGGCGTGGTATCTGCATCGGCTGCAGCAGGCACACGCCCCCGGCGAGCCTCACTGGTCGCTCACGGTCGGCAATATCCGCGGCGACATGAACGCTGTGCTCGACGCCCTCGCGGCGCAGGGCGGGCGCTACACGCTCGAGACGGTCACGCCCCAGGGCGAGCGGGCCTACGAGGCGATCGGTTCGATCAGCCGTGTCGTGCCGTGGTCGCCCGGGCTCGAGGCGCTGGTCGAGGCCGGCGCAGATCCAGCCTGCAAGATCGTATCGTTCACGGTGACCGAAGGCGGCTATTACCTCGACGAGCATGACCGGCTCGACACGGCCAACCCGGACCTCGCCGCCGATCTGCGCGGCGGGCGAACCACGATCTACGGTGCGCTAGCCGCCATTCTCGAAGCGCGTCGGGCTCGAAACGCCGGGCCGGTCACGCTGCAAAGCTGCGACAACCTGCGCAGCAACGGCGAAAGGTTCGAGGCCGGCATGCGCGCGTTCCTCGAGTCGAGCGGCCGCACGGCGCTGGCCGAATGGTTCGAAGCCAATACGTCCTGTCCCAATTCGATGGTCGATCGCATCACGCCGCGCCCGACGCCGGAAGTGCGCGAACGCGTGAAGGCGGCCACGGGAGTCGATGACGCTTGCCCCGTCATGGGCGAAGCCTTCATCCAGTGGGTCATCGAAGATCGCTTTTGCGCTGGGCGCCCTGCTTGGGAGCGTGTCGGCGCGGAACTCGTCGAATCGGTGCTTCCCTACGAGGAAGCGAAAATCCGCATTCTGAACGCAAGCCATAGCTGTATCGCATGGGCCGGCACGCTCGCCGGGCTGTCGTTCATTCATGAAGGCACACAGGACGCGCAGATTCGCGGCCTCGCGTACGACTACGTCACGCAGGATGTGATCCCATGTCTCACGCCGAGCCCCCTCGACCTCGCCCGCTATCGCGATGTCGTACTCGACCGGTTCAGCAACCCTTATATCCAGGACACGAATCAACGCGTGGCCGCCGACGGCTTTTCGAAGATCCCCGGTTTCATCGCGCCCACGCTCTCGGAATGCTTCGCGCGCGGCGCCGAGCCAAAGGCCACCGCGATCCTGCCCGCGCTCTTTTTCCGCTTTCTCGATCGCTGGCAACAAGGCACGTTACCCTACACGTATCAAGACGGCGTCATGGACGAGGCAATCGCGCGCGGCTGGTTCATGGCACTGGACCCGCTGGCCGCTTTTTGCGCATCGCGGCTGCTGTGGGGAGGAATGGCGGACAGCCCTGTCCTTCTGGCCGCGTTGCGAAACGCGCTCGAACGTGTCGATGGCTGGCTCGCCGCGCGACGCTGAATCCGTCGCCAGGGCTCACCCCCATTGCAGTGCATCATTGGGCCCGGCTAAAGTAGCGCATCGCGCTTTTCGACTACGAATCTGAAGGGCTCATCGCCATGTATCTGGGCATCGACCTCGGCACTTCCGAAGTGAAGGTGCTGCTGCTGGACCCGAACGGGCACGTGCTCGGCACGGCCGGCTCGCCGTTCTCCGTGTCGCGGCCGCATCCGCGCTGGTCCGAGCAGAACCCCGCGGACTGGTGGGAAGGCACTCGCATCGCGCTCGCGAAATTGCGCGACACGCACCGCGAGGCGTTTTCGCAAGTGCGCGGGATCGGGCTCTCGGGTCAAATGCACGGCGCCGTGTTGCTCGACGAAGAAGACCGCGTGCTGCGTCCCGCGATTCTCTGGAACGACATGCGCAGCGTCGACGAATGTGAAGCGTTGACGGCGCGCGCGCCGCGACTGCATCAGATTGCGGGCAATCTGGCCATGCCGGGTTTCACGGCGCCAAAGCTCCTGTGGGTTGCGCGCCACGAAGCCGACCTGTTTCGCCGTACCGCCTCGGTCCTGCTGCCGAAAGACTATTTGCGCCTCATGATGACGGGCGACAAGGTCTCGGACCCGTCGGACGCGGCGGGGACGCTTTGGCTCGACGTTGCGCGGCGCGACTGGTCGGACGAGCTGCTCGAAGCCTGCGACATGAGACGGGCGCAGATGCCGCGGCTTGCTGAAGGCAGTGCGCCGTCCGGTGTCTTGCGGCCCGAGATCGCGCGTGAATGGGGACTCGACGCGAAGGAAATCGTCGTCGCCGCGGGCGGGGGCGACAACGCGACGAGCGCAATCGGCATAGGCGCGACCGAGCCGGGCGACGGCTTCGTCTCGCTCGGCACATCGGGCGTGCTCTGTGTCGTCGGCGATCGCTTTCTACCCAATCCCGCTTCGGCCGTGCATGCGTTTTGCCATGCCATCCCCGACCGCTGGCATCAAATGAGCGTCGTGCTGTCCGCGGCGAGCTGCCTGCGCTGGGTCTGCAAGCTGACGGGCACGGACGAGCCGACGCTCGTCGCCGAAGCCGCGGCGCTGCCGCCCGAGGCACTCGCCGACGCACCGATCTTTCTGCCCTATCTCTCCGGCGAGCGTACGCCGCATAACGATCCGTTCGCGCAAGGCGTTTTCTTCGGCATGACGCACGCGACAGATCGCGCGCTGCTCGGTTATGCCGTGCTCGAAGGCGTGACGCTCGCGCTCGCCGACGGACTCGATGCCTTGGCCGCCGCGGGCACGACACCGAATGCGCTCTCGCTGCTGGGCGGCGGAGCGCGTAGCGCTTACTGGGCTCAGTTGCTGGCCGATGCACTATCGACGCCGACGCGTCAGCACGGCGGCGGCGAGACGGGCGCAGCGCTCGGCGCCGCGCGGCTCGGGTGGCTCGCTGCAGGCGGCGATCCGGCGCAGGTGCTGGCCAAGCCGCCCATCGTCGCCGAGTATGCGCCGAACGCGGAGCGGCACGCCCAGTTGCGCAGGCGGCTCAATTCCTATCGCGCGCTCTATCGGCATGTGCGGCCGCTGTTCGATCCGGCCCATCGCCAAATCGCCTGCATGTAATCGGTCCAAACGTTTTCTCGGCCCTACCCGCCATCGCATCCGTGACCAAATCCAACGACAAGCTCGAACTTGCAACACGTGCGGCCTGGCTCTACTACGTGGCTGGGGATACGCAAAACGAAATCGCGGAGAAGTTGCAGGTCTCGCGCCCGGTCGCCCAGCGCCTCGTCGCATTCGCCGTCGAAAAGAATCTGATTCGCGTGCGTGTCGAGCATCGCCTGGCGGACTGCCTCGCGTTGGCCGCGCGCCTGTGCGAACGATTTGGTTTGTCGATGTGCGAAGTGGCGCCGGTCGACGACGATAACCCCGAAGCCATCGGCCGCAAGCTTGCCGTTGCGGGCGCGCAGGTGATGGAACGCTATCTGAGCCAGGAAAAGCCGATGATCGTCGCCGTCAGCAGCGGCCGTACGCTCAAGGCTGCCGTCGATCAGCTCGCGCAGATCGATCGGCCTCAGCACCGGCTCGTCTCGATGGTCGGTGCGATCGCGCAGGACGGATCATCGAATCGCTATGACGTCGCGCTGCATATTTCGGAGAAGACGGGTGGCAAGCACTTTCTGCTGCCCGCACCGTTGATTGCCGATAACGAGGCCGAGCGCGCGCAGTGGTGCAATCACCGGCTTTATCGCATCGTCGAAGGTCTGTCCGCGCAGGCCGACGTGGCGTTCGTCGGCATCGGCGATATCGGACCGCAATGTCCGCTGCATGTCGACGGCTTCATTACCGCTGACGAAGTGCAAGAGCTGACAGGCCTTGGCGCCATGGCCGAGATGCTGGGACTGCCGATCAATGACGATGGTGCCCGCGTCGAATCGTCGACCGGGCGTCGCGTGACGAGCCTGCAGCTCGATGCGCCGCCCAAGCGTCCGACGATCGGTTTTGCAGGCGGACCACGCAAGCATCGCGCGGTGTTGGCCGCGCTCAAGGGCGGCTGGCTTTCGGGGCTCGTGACCGATGAGGCTTGCGCGCGTGTCGCGCTTGGAGAATCTCCGAGCGAAACGCGACGCACGGTCGAGGGTGGCTGAGCACGCTCGACCGGCCGCGCGTTCCACCCGCTACGCCGCCGACAAAAACTGCGTCATCTTGCGCTCGAACGCCTGCCCTTCCTGATCGAACAGATGGCAATGCTCGGGTTCGGCGCCGAGCTTGAGCGCTTCACCGCGCTCATGACGCTCGAGCGGCGGAATGCGCGCAATGAGTCCCTCGGCAGCAACGGGCGACTCCGCATATAGATACGCCGCGTCGCCGAGCGACTCGACCGTCGTCACCCCTGCCGCAACGCCGTACTCCCCACTGCCCGCAGCCCGCACATGCAGATGCTCGGGGCGAATGCCGACCGTCACAGGCGCACCCACCTGAACCCCGCGCGGCTCGACAGCCACCTTTTGCGTTTCACCCGTCTCGTATCGCACGAGCACGCCATCCGCGCCCGTTTGCTCGATGACGCCGGCCATGAAATTCATCTTCGGCGAGCCGATGAAACCGGCCACGAAGCGGTTCGCGGGCGCGTGATAAAGACGATCGGGCGAGCCGACCTGCTCCACATTGCCCGCCGACATCACGACGATCTTGTCTGCCAACGTCATCGCCTCGACCTGATCGTGCGTAACGTAGATCATCGTGGTCTTCAACTCATCGTGCAGGCGCGCGAATTCGAGCCGCATTTTCACGCGCAATGCGGCATCGAGATTCGACAGCGGTTCGTCGAAGAGAAACACCTTCGGTTTGCGCGTAATCGCGCGGCCGATGGCAACGCGCTGCCGCTGGCCGCCCGAGAGCTGCTTCGGCTTGCGATCGAGCAGATGGTCGATATGCAGGATCTTTGCGGCGTTGCGCACCGCATCGTCGATCTCGGGCTTCTTCGCACCGGCAAGCTTCAGGCCGAACGCCATGTTGTCGTAGAGCGACATATGCGGATAGAGCGCGTACGACTGGAACACCATCGCGATACCGCGCTTGGCCGGCGGCACCTCGTTCATGCGCACGCCGTCAATAGAGAGCTCGCCGCCGCTGATTTCCTCGAGGCCCGCGATCATCCTGAGCAGCGTCGACTTTCCGCAGCCGCTCGGGCCAACGAAGACGACGAACTCGCCGTCGGCGATATCGAGGTTCACGTTGCGCAGCACTTCGTTGTCTTCGTAGCGCTTTGCAATGCCGCGCAAGGTTACGCTTGCCATGATCCGTCTCCTTTCATATCGGTCGATGCCCGCGCGAACGCGTCGTCCGCATCGAGCCATCGGTCGACCAGCGCCGGCAGACGGCGCATATCGTCGAATACGTGTCGTGCGCCCGCTGCCGTGAGCGCTTCGACGTGTTGATGCGTCGCATGCCCGCCGCCGGTGAAGCCGAGGGCGAACATACCCGCCGCACTTGCCGCCGCGACGCCAGCCACGCTGTCTTCGACGACGAGACATGCGCTCGCCGAGATACCGAGCGTGTCAGCGGCAGCGAGGTAGACGTCGGGCGCAGGCTTCGGCCGCGCGACGCGATCGGCGCAAAAGAGCCTGTCGCCGAAAAAGCGCACGAGCCCGGTACGCGCCAGCACGGCCTCGACGTAGCCCGTATAGCTGTTGCTCGCACAGGCCTTCGTCAGCGAAACGGCTTCGAGCGCCGCTTCCACTCCGGCCACCATCGGCGCGTCGCGCGCCGCCGCCTCGACACTGCGCCTGATCGCTTCGATCTCGTCGCCGCGCAACGTCTTGCCGAGCTCCGCAGCACTATCGCCGAGCACGCGCTCGATGCGCAGTCCCAACAGCGGCATGACGACAGGCCCCACGTCGACATCGGGCCATCGCGCACTGAGTTCAGCTATCAACATCTGCGCCGCGACGGCTTCGCTGTCGATGAGCACGCCATCGCAATCGCAGATGAGCAGCCGGTCGTGGTGAGCCGACGCAGATCCCGTCATTTGACGGCTCCGAACGTCAAGCCACGCACGAGCTGCTTTTGCGAGACCCAGCCGACGAGCAGAATCGGCGCGACGGCCAACAGCGATGCGGCCGACAGCTTCGCCCAGAACAAGCCCTCCGGGCTCGAATACGAGGCGATGAACACCGTCAGCGGCGCCGCGTGCGAACTCGACAGGTTGATGCTCCAGAACGCCTCGTTCCACGACAGGATGACGAGCAACAGAGCGGTCGAAGCGAGCCCCGGCAACGCCATTGGCGTGAGCAGATAGAGAATTTCCTGCCAGGTCGATGCGCCGTCGATGCGGCCTGCTTCGAGAATGTCGCGTGGGATTTCGTTGAAGTAGGTGAACGCCATCCATACCGCGATCGGCAGATTCATCAGCGAATAGACGATGACGAGACCCCAGACGGTATCGAGCAAGCCGAAGTTCTTCCACAGCAAATAGATGGGCACGAGCACGCCGACGGACGGCATCATCTTCGTCGAGAGCATCCACAGCAGCATCTGTTGCGTGCGCCGCGTCGGGAAAAACGCCATCGTGTAAGCGGCCGGCACCGCAAAGGCGAGGCACAGCAGCGTGACGCCGACCGAAATCAGAATCGAGTTACGGGCGAACGCGAAGTAATCGCTGCGCGCGAAGACCTCTCTGAAGCTGTCGAACGTCGGCGAGAAAATCAGCGAGGAGGCATAGGCATCGCGCTCCGTCTTGAATGCGGTAATCGTCATCCAGAAGATCGGGAAGAACAGCGCAAGCGCAAGCAGCCACGCGAAGGCGCCCGGTATTGCACGCTTGAGCGCGGCGAGCGAAGGCCACGCCAGCCCGGTTCGGGTGGCAGGCAGAGTCGGATGGCTCACTTTTCGTACTCCCCTTTGAGGTTCTTGGACAGCATGCGCACGAGGAAGAACGCGACGATGTTCGCGAGCACGACGGCGAGAATGCCGCCCGCCGATGCGAGGCCGACATCGAACTGTTGCAGGCCCAGCGCGTAGATCAAGTAGGACAAGATCGTCGTCGCGTTGCCGGGGCCGCCCGAGGTCGTCGTATAAATCTCCGCGAAGATGGACAGCAGGAAGATCGTCTCCATCATGACAACCACCGCGATCGCCCGCCGCAAGTGCGGCAGCGTGATGTAGAAGAACATCGCGATGGCTCCGGCGCCGTCGATGCGCGCCGCTTCCTTTTGCTCTTCATCGAGCGATTGGATTGCCGTGAACAGAATCAAAAACGCGAACGGCAGCCATTGCCAGGCGACGATCACGATGATCGAGAAGAGCGGGTAATCGGCCAGCCAGTCGATGGGCTGCATACCCACCGCGCGCATGAGATCGGCCACGATGCCGTAGACCGGATGCAGCATCATGTTCTTCCAGATCAGCGCGCTGACCGTCGGCATGACGAAAAACGGCGCGATCGCGAAGAGCCGCGCGATGCCCTGACCGATGAACTTGCGATCGAAGAGCACCGCCATCAACACACCACCGACAATCGTAATGGCGAGCACCGAACCGATCAGCTCGAGCGTGTGAACGATCGAGGGAATAAACGCGGGATCGGTGATCAGATAGCGGTAGTTGTCGAGTCCTGCAAACCCCGTTGCATCGGGGTTCAGCAGGTTGTAGCGCGAGAACGAGTACCAGATCGTCATCGCGAGCGGGATCGTCATCCAGAGAACGAGGACCGCGACCGAGGGCGTGGCGAGCCAGCGTGCCGATAATGCGCGCCGCTCTGGGCTCGGCGCACCGGCCTTACTGTCCGCATGCGCCATGGGAAGGCGAAGATGTCGCATCGTTAAGGCCTCCTGATCTTTCGTCACCGGGTGACATCGTTACATCGGCCAGGCGTGTGCCGCATGACGCGCCGGGCGGGCGTGCGGACCCGGCGATACGCAAACGTGCGCATCGTTCGACCTATTACCGCTCGTCGGGTCCGCTAACGCGATGGCTTAGGCGGGCGGGTTGCCGCGCCTGACCGGTTACTTTTGATAGCCAGCCTGCTTCACCGCGCGATCCGCTGCCGCGTTACCGGCCGCCAGCGCTTGATCGACGGACATCTGCCCTGCGAGCGCGCCCGAAATACTCTGCCCGACTACCGTCCCGAACGATTGAAATTCAGGAATGCCAACGAACTGCACGCCGGTGTAAGGAACGGGCTTCGCCGTCGGGTGATTCGGGTCGGCCGTTTCAATTGCCTTCAGCACGAAATCGGAAAACGGCGCGGCCTGCTTGTATTCGGCACGCTCATAGGTCGACTTGCGCGTGCCCGGCGGCACGGATGCCCAGCCCTCGTCCTTGGCCACGAGTTCGATATACGGCTTGCCCGTCGCCCAGCCGATGAACTTCTTCGCCGCGTCCTGTTGCTTGGACGTCTTCGGAATGGCGAGCGCCCAAGCCCACAGCCAGTGCGAGCCGTTCGCCGTGACCTCCGTCGGCGCGGCAGCGAAGCCGATCTTGTCGGCCACCTGCGACTGCTGCTTGTTATAGAGCATGCCGGCGGCCACCGTCGCATCGATCCACATCGCGCACTTGCCCGAGGACATCAGCGTCAGGTTTTCGTTGAAACCATTCGAGCTGGCGCCCGGGGGGCCATCCTTCTTCATCACATCGACATAGGTGCTGACCGCCTTTTTCCATTCCGGGGTAGTCAGTTGCGCGTGCCATTTTTCGTCGAACCAACGGCCACCGTATGCGTTGACACGCGTCGTCAAGTAGGCCATGTTCTCGCCCCAGCCCGCCTTGCCGCGCAAGCAAATGCCGTAAATGCCCGCCGACTTGTCGGTCAACTTGTCGGCAAACTGCGTGATCTGATCATAGGTCGGGTTCGGCGGCATCGTCAGGCCCTTCGCCGCGAACAGGTCCTTGCGGTAGAACGTCATGGAGCTTTCGGCATAGAACGGCAGCGCGTAGAGAGTGCCGCTATACGACAGGCTGTCCCGCACGGGTTTGAGCACGTCGTTCAAGTCGTAATCGGCCGGCAGGTTCGTCATCGGCGAGAGCCAGCCGCGCTTGCCCCACTGCGGAGCCTCGTAGGCGCCGATCATCATGACGTCGAACTGGCCGCTGCCCGTCGTGATATCCGTCGTGGCGCGCTGGCGCAGCACGTTTTCCTCGAGCACGACCCAGTTGAGCTTGATGTCCGGATTGGCCTTTTCGAACTCCGACGAGAGCTTTTTCATCTCGAGCATGTCGGGATTGTTCACGACAGCGATCGTAATCGTCGCGGCCGACGCGGCTCCCGCGGCGCAAGCCAGTGCGGCGGCGGCCAGCGCCTTGTACGCAAAACGGCGGCCAGTACCGAATTCAGGTTGCATCGTGTGTCTCCTAGTCTTGTACGTTGTAGGGAACTGCTCGGGCTCACACCGCATCCGCCAGCCTTCGTTGTAGGCGCGCATGCGGCAAAGGTCTAGCTCATCCAGTTGCCGCCATCGACATTGAGGGTTTGCGCCGTGATGTAGTCGGCATCGGCCGAGGCCAGAAAAAGCGCGGCGCCCGTGAGATCGGCCGGCAGACCCATGCGTCCGAGCGGCACGGCTTCACCCACGAGACGTTTTTTCTCGCCGAGCGGCCGGTTTTCGTAGCGTGCGAACAAAGCGTCGACTTCTTTCCACATCGGCGTGTCGATGACGCCCGGTGCGATGCCGTTTACGTTGATCTTGTGGGGAGCCAGCGCCAAGGCGGCCGATTGCGTGTAGCTCAGGACGGCGGCCTTCGTGGCGCAATAGTGCGAAACGAGCGCTTCGCCGCGGCGGCCCGCCTGCGAAGACATGTTGATGATCTTGCCGCCGTGGCCTTGCTCGACCATGCGCCGCGCCACCGCCTGCATCATGAAGAACATGCCCTTCACGTTGACGGCGAAGAGCTTGTCGAAGATGTCCCACGATTCGTCGAGCAACGGGCGCATATCGAAGATAGCCGCGTTGTTGAACAGAATGTCGATCCGGCCGAAACGGTCTATGGTGGCGGCCACGATGCGATCGATGTCCTCGCGGCACGTGATGTCGGCGGTGACGGCATGAACGCGGTCAGCGTAGCGCTCGGCAAGCGATGTGACGGCATCGGCGGGTTTGACGTCGACCAACACGCAGCGCGCGCCTTCAGACAAATACCGTTCGGCCACGGCCGCGCCGATTCCGCTCGCGGCGCCCGTTACGATCGCCACCTTTTCGTGCAATTTCACGAAATGTCTCCGACTGGGTGATGAATTGACCCGTATTCTTCTGCGGTGAGCTATCGCTCAACGATCGAGCATTTGCTCGTTTTGTGATCGAATGATCGGATAGCCGTTCGGGACTGTCAAGGGCGGAGAGGCGGTTTCGATGCTGCAGTGCGGGATAACGCAAGCGCTAGGCACGACGCTTGGTTCCGTGCGCGGGTGAGAGAAGCGTTGGAAGGACGATCGCCCGGTCGTTGCGGACGCAGAAGTCGAGGCTCATTTCGCCAGACGCCGTCGTGGCTTGATGGCCGGTGAAATTGCAGTTACCGACGATGTCGATCACGTGAAGACCGACTAAAGCTTGAGCAGTCCTAGTCCCGCTGCCCGAGCACATCATCCATCAACGGCACCGCGGCGAGCGCGAGAAGAACCGTTGCGAGGGGCACCGTCGATACGAAGCCGAGATGCTTGAAGCCGATCGCGCCCGCGAGCCCGCCGCAAACGAACGCGGCCAGCAATGACGCCAGGAGCGCCAGCTTCTGCCGATCGCCGCGCACGAATAGCGGGTCGGGCGCCCCGTCGCCGCGCGACACATTCCAGTAAAAGAGCTTGCCGAGTTCAATGCCCAGATCGGTGACGAGCCCTGTCACATGGGTGGTACGAATCTCCGCTTTCGAAATCTTCGTGATCATCGCGTTTTGCAGCCCCATCACGAAGCACAGCAGCGCCACCGTAGCCGGCACGAACAGCACCCGATGGCCCTCGAGGTTCGAGCCGAGCAGCCCGAAGCAAAGCAGTAGCACAGCTTCGAGCATGAGCGGCATCGCATAGAGACTGGTCAGCGCCCGTCTGCGGCCCCAGTTGATCAAGATGGCCGAAGTTGCCGCACCGCAAAGGAACGAGAGCAAAGACGCCACGCAGGTTGCCGCCGTCTCGATGCTGCCGAGCGCCAGAGAGTCGGCAAACGTGGAGGTGATGCCCGACATATGCGACGTGTATTGCCCCACCGCGAGAAAGCCGCCCGCGTTGGCGGCGCCTGCCACGAAGGCAAGCGAGCGCCCGAGCCGACGATTGGCTTCGTCGGTGCGCTCGGGCATGGTGAACCCGCGGAGGTATTGAATCGGCATGCTGAACGGCTCGCGCGTCGTGGAAACGGCGCATAAAGGCGCGCCGCTGAGACCGCGAAGGCACATGTCAAGCATTGGCGCGCAGCAAATCGTAGCACGCCGCGAATCGTCGCGCTGAGCCGTCTATCTCAGGCTGGCCCGAGCGACAACGCGCGGGCGTGATGCGCGAGGTGATCTTCGATGAAAGTCTCGATGAAGTAATAGCCGTGGTCGTAGCCCTCGTGCCGGCGCAGCGTCAGCGGCTGCCCGGCTTTCAGGCAGGCTGCTTCAAACACCTCCGGATGGAGTTGCTCGACGCGGAATTTATCCACCAGGCCCTGATCGATGAGAATGCCTTCTTCGAAGCGCGCTGTACCGTCGCGCCCGACGAGCTCGCTTGCGTCATATTGCCGCCATGCGTCGCGATCGTCGCCCAGGTAGCCGGAGAACGCCTTTTGTCCCCATGGACAACGCATCGGCGCCGAAATCGGTGCGAAGGCCGAGACCGATCGATACAGGCCCGGATTGCGCAAGGCGAGGACGAGCGCGCCATGGCCCCCCATCGAATGCCCGCAGATCGATAGCCGGGTGCCGTCGATCGGCAGCTCGGCCAGCACCGCGTGGCGCAGCTCGTCACGCACGTAGGAATACATCTTGTAGTGCTTCGACCAGGGCTCGCGCGTGGCATCGAGATAGAAGCCGGCTCCCACGCCGAAATCCCAGTTCTCGCTGTCACCTTCGATATTGGCCCCGCGAGGGCTCGTATCAGGTGCGATGAGCGCCATGCCGAGCCGCGCGGCGAAGCGCTGCGCGCCGGCCTTGATCGGGAACGTCTCCTCCGTGCTGGTCAGCCCCGCAAGATAGAACAGCGCGGGCACGCGGCCGTGGTGCGCGTGCGGCGGCAGGTAGATCGAGAACTGCATCGGCAACCCGATGGTCTTCGAGTCGTGCCGATAAAAACGCTGCTGCCCGCCATGACAAGCGTGCGATGAGAGCAATTCGAGCATCGTGCGTCTCCTTCGTGCGGATGCGGTTCAATACGATTCAATACGGTGCGGCGCCGGCTCGCGGTACGCGCGCGCCGGTACGCCGAACGGACATCAATATAGAACGACCGAACGAATCGATTCGCCCTTCTTCATGAGATCGAAGCCTTCGTTGATGCGATCGAGCGGCAGCGTGTGGGTAATCAGATCGTCGATGTTGATCTTGCCTTCCATGTACCAATCGACGATCTTCGGCACGTCGGTGCGTCCTCGCGCGCCACCGAAGGCCGAACCCTTCCATTCGCGGCCCGTAACGAGCTGGAACGGTCGCGTGCTGATTTCCTGCCCCGCCGCCGCCACGCCGATGATGAACGACTGACCCCAGCCCTTGTGCGTGCATTCGAGCGCCTGGCGCATCAGCTGGACGTTGCCCACGCATTCGAACGAATAGTCCGCGCCGCCATCCGTCAGCTGGACGATCTGATCGACCACGTTTTCGACTTCGTTCGGATTGATGAAGTGCGTCATGCCGAACTTCTTCGCAAGTTCCACCCGCTTCGGATTGATGTCGATGCCGATGATCTTGTCCGCGCCGACCATCTTCGCGCCCTGGATCACATTCAGGCCGATGCCGCCGAGTCCGAATACGACGACATTGGCACCCGCCTCGACCTTGGCCGAATAGACGACTGCGCCGACACCCGTCGTTACACCGCAGCCGATGTAGCAGACCTTGTCGAACGGCGCGTCTTCGCGGATCTTCGCCACCGCGATCTCCGGCACGACGATGTAGTTCGAAAACGTCGAGGTGCCCATGTAGTGGAAGATGGGTTTGCCATCGATCGAAAAGCGCGACGTCGCATCGGGCATCAAGCCCTTGCCCTGCGTCGCGCGGATCTTCTGGCACAGGTTCGTCTTGCGCGACAGGCAGAACTTGCATTCGCGGCATTCCGGCGTGTAAAGCGGGATCACATGGTCGCCCTTTTTGAGGGTGCCGACGCCCGGTCCGACGTCAACGACGATGCCCGCGCCCTCGTGGCCGAGAATCGCCGGGAAAATCCCTTCAGGATCAGCACCGGACAACGTGTAATAGTCCGTGTGGCAAATACCGGTGGCTTTGACCTCGATCAATACTTCGCCCGCACGCGGTCCCTCGAGTTCGACTTCTTCGATCGTGAGCGGGGCACCTGCTTTCCATGCGATTGCGGCTTTCGTCTTCATCGATATGTGCTCCTGGGTTCTTTGTTTGCCGTGGTTTGCGTGTTTGGGTGCTTGCGGATGGCAACGCGGTCATGAGAGCGCCGCTGCCTGCCGGCAGGACGGCCATGATCGCGCAAATCCTGCTCGCTTGCGAGCCGCGGCGCGACGCTCTTTTGACGAATTCTCGTCATTTTCGTCAATCGGAGCAGAGTGTCACGGCTTGGCCACATCGAACCAGCTTTCCGTGCGGGCGTATAAGTCGAGAAACCGCTCGTAGCGTTCGGCCAGTGCAGCGTCGCCGCTTGGGCTCGCGACGGGTTCCGCAGGGGGTGCCAGCGCCGGCAGATCTGACTCGCGCCAATGGCCGCTCACTAGTCCGGCAAGGAGCGCCGCGCCGCGAGCGCCGACGTTGGGGCAGTTTACTGCGTCCAGTTCGGCGTCGAGCGCATCGGCGAGCAGTTGGCGCCAGCGCGGATCGACCGAGCCGCCCCCTGCGAGTCGCAGGCGGTCGATCTTGGCGGCTTGTTTGCCCGAGGGTTGCGCCGCATCGGTGCGAATGGCATCGAGTCCCGCTCGCAACGCGAATGCGACGCCTTCGAAAGCCGCGCGCATCATCGTGCCGCGCGTGTCGTCGAGTCCCAGGCCCAGCCAGCCGCCCCGCGCCGCAGGATTCATCCAGGGTGAGCGCTCGCCGCTCAGGTAGGGGAGGAAGGTTACGCTTCCGTGGGGCGTCGCTGCGTTTGATGCGCCATTCTCATCGGCGCGGCCGAACGCGTCCTCATAGGCGGCAGGCCAGTTCGTGTAACCGAGCCAGCTGCGCACGTGCTCGAGCGCCACGCCCACGTTCTGCATCGCCGCCATGCGGTACCACTGGCCCGTCGCCGTGCGATAGCGGTGCAGGCCACGGGCCGGCGTGGGCTCGTGGGCCGACAACATGACAATCTGCCCTCCACTACCCGTAGTGACGAGCGCATCGCCGTCGCGCACGAGCCCGCTGCCGAGCGCGGCGCTCGCCGTGTCGGCTGTGCCCACGGCAAGCGGAATGCCGGCGCGTAAACCCAGAGCGCGCGCGGCCTCCGACGAGAGCTCGCCCGCCGCTGCGTACGAGTGCGGGGCCGGCGGCGCGAACCACTGGCGCGGCAAGCCTAGCGCGGCAATCTGCTCGTCGTTCCATGCGCCGGAGGCATCGGCCAGCGCGGTGGCGCAAACGTCGGAGGGCTCGCTCAGAAGGGCGCCGCCGAGCGCAACGCGCAACCAGTCCTTGGGCTGCAACGCCCAACGCGTCGCAGCCGCCGACCGGGGTTCGTTTCGCACGATCCAGTACAACAACGGCCCGGCCATGCCCGGTGCGACCGGATTGGGCTGCGGTCCGGCCCACGCATCGAGGAGCCCCGCGGCACGCGTGTCGGGCCACAGCATCGCCGGGCGTACGGCGTGGCCGTGCTCGTCAGTCAGCACCACGCCGTGCATCTGCCCGGCGATGCCAATGGCGCAAACGGCCTCGCGTTCATCACTCGGCAGCGCCGCAGCGGCGTCGGTGAGGGCTTGCCACCATGCCTCGACCCGCGTTTGCGCCCAGCCGGGGTGGGCTGTCTCGACGGCGTAGGCGGCGCCTGAAGCCGCGAGTTCTTGGCCGTTTTCATCGAGGATCGCGAGCTTGAGTGAAGCGGTGCCGAGGTCGATACCGAGAAATCGCATGATGGGGAAAGTGGTTTTTTTGGAAGAGATGGGGGCGGCGCGAGTGTCATCGACGCGCGCGTGGACCGTTGCGCCCCACGGCTAAGCGCTACACATGATAGCGGTTGCCGCACGCCGACTCCGGGAAGCTAGTTCCGTGCACGCCGAGTGTGGCGCTTCATTGGGGAACAAGCGATCAGGCATGGGACCGACGCCGGTGCGGCGGGATTATCAGGACTACGAATTAACCGTCAAAGCGCAACTGGCTCAATGCGGGCTCCGAGGCTTTAGTTAGGTGTACGAATCGTGAGATCACGGTGTCAGGGCCGCCCGGAGGACATCCAGCCTCGATAGTCACAATTCATCAGATCATTGAATTGATCGAAATAGACCAATTTTGGCCCTCATATCGAAGCATGCTCCGGCGCCGACTCTCCTTAAGATTCAATCTACCGAGAGGTTCGAGAGTTCCCAAGATGTCATGGATTTCCCGAATCCCCCTAAAGGTCGGCGCGTCACTGCCGTAAAGGAGCCGAGAGGCGCCTTCGGTCTCTTGAAGTACCCAAGCGGCGATATGCGCCGATTATTTCGGATACCTAATTTTCTTTGGAGCTCAACATGCTGCGTTTCATCAAGTCACTGTCGCGCGACGAGCGCGGCGTTAGCGCGCTCGAATATGCCATTTTGGCGGCGATCATTGTTGCCGCGCTGGTAGCGGTCGGCTCAACCTTGTCGAGCACATCGAGTGGTTTGCCGAGTATTTTCACGAGCCTGCTCTCGAAAATCACCGGCCAAATCAACTCCTCTTCGTCGTCATCGTCGTCATCGTCGTCGCAGTGAGCCAATTGACGGAATTCGCTCGTTGCTGCAAGCAGTAACGAGCGGTTCCGTTCGGATGTACACGATTACCGCGAGGAAAAATCATGGATCCGATCAAAGCGATGGCTTACCTCATCCTTGTGATCCTTGCGCTCTCAGATCTGCGCGCCCGGCGTCTTCCCAATGTCTGGGTGTCCGCCTTCGCCGCACTGTATCTGATCGAGGCGGCACTAAACGGCAGCACGCTCAGGGAATTTGCGGCGCACGCCGCGCTCGGCGCGTTTTCGCTTGCGCTCGCCGCGGTGCTGTTTCGGCTGCGGTGGCTGGGCGGCGGCGACGTGAAGCTTGGCGCGGCTATATTCTTCTGGTGCGGCCCTGACGAGGCAATCGCGCTGCTCGTCATCGTTTCAGTAGTCGGAGCTCTGCTCGGTCTTGCGATGCTCGCGCTGACGTTGGCACTTCGCCACCCCGCTTGCACCGGTCTGGCCCGACGCACGACATGGATCTCGTCGGCCCGCGGCGTGCCCTACGGCGTCGCGCTCGCACTAGGGGGAGCCGCTGCGGTTCTGCTGCAGCCAGCAGCGGCCTTTCGGACGATAGCCGCCCTGCTGACACCCTCGTTCGGTCATCACTTCAGTCTCGCGCTTGTCGGCCACGCGCGGTTCGCCTAACGAGTACGCGCCGTCCCTATGCACAACATCCTCAAGCTTGCCGCGCTCATCGTCGTCGCCGCGATCGGTGCGTTCATCATTCGCGCTCTATTCATCGCAGCCTCGGCGCCCGGCGCTATTAAGCCGGCCGCACTCGTGCATGTACGCGTGGCAGCAGACGAGCTGCCCGACGGCCTGCTATTGCGGGACTCTGATCTCATATGGAAAGCAGTGCCGCGCGATAAAGTGCCGCCCGGCGCGCTTGTGGAAGGCTCGCCCGATGCCAACGCCAACAACGATCTGAAAGGCGATTTGTTGCGCCACGCCGTGCACGCGGGCACGCCGCTCGGCCTCGCCGATGTGATCCTGCCCAGCGCGCCCGGCTTCCTCGCCGCCGCGCTCAAGCCTGGCATGCGCGCCATTTCAGTCTCCGTCGACGACGTCTCGGGCAACGCAGGCCTCATTCAGCCCGGCGACTATGTCGACGTACTGCTCACCCAGCAAATCCGCGCCGATGCGGGCGTAAGCGTCCCCCCGGCCCGCGCAGTGGAATCGGAAACGGTCGCGGAACGCGTGCGCGTGCTCGCGGTCGGGTCTGCCTTCAAGCGCCCGAAAGATGACGCAGCGGCCGCAAACACGAACGTGCGAACAGCGACCTTCGAAGTCAGTCCGGCCGGCGCCCAATCGATCACGGTGGCCGCGCACCTTGGCACGCTTTCGCTTGCACTGCGAAGCTTTGCGACGCGCGACAAGCATGCCTCCGATGCTGAAGACGTCGCGCACGCCCAAACGCCGCCCGTCTGGGCCGGCGACGTCTCCCGCGCGCTGAAGGCCGTGACCGCCCCCGCGGCAGCGGGCCGCCGGCCGGCGGCGCAAGCCGCTCAAGTCATCATCTACCGCGGCTCGAAGGTCGATCAGGCAGGCGGCTCGGCACAAGGCAGCGCATCGATGGGCATGCAGCCGCTGCCGCCGTTGCCTCCAGGAACGCCGCCGGCAGTGCCTGCCCGTTCCGCGAACGAACCCGCCACACAAGCAGGAACATAGGACTTCACATGGCCAGCCTCACACGCGCCAATCCGTTCGCACGCCGCGAGCGCCGTCGACCGGCCGCGCTCGCGGCACTCGCGACGCACCTCGTGCATTGCGCTGCACTCGCCGCGTTCTTTTGCCTCGCCCTGTTCGGCAGCACGCATGCCGCGTCAGCTGCTGAGACGGACGTACTGGCCGTTGCTGCAGGCGGCGGTACGATGATTTCGCTGCCCGAGCCCGCCGTGGCGGTTTTTGTGGCGGACCCGGACATCGCTGATGTTCACGTACCCACGCCCCGTTCTGTCTTCGTGCTCGGCAAAAAAGCCGGCACGACGACCCTCTTTGCCCTGGGCGCAAACAACCGGCAAATCCTGCGCAAGACGATCAGCGTAGCCACCGATACGGCTTCCGTTCAGCGGCTTTTGGATACGCGCTTTCCGCAGCTCGGCGTGCACGTAACGAGTGCGCCCGGATCGCTGATGGTGAGCGGCTCCGTCCCGAGCGCCGCGGATGCCGACGCCGTCGTGCAGACGCTGCAACCCTATCTTCACGCGAAGGAGCAACTGGTCAACCGGATGAGCGTCGCGCATCCGATCCAGGTGCTGCTGCGCGTCCGCATCACTGAAGTGGATCGCAACATCACCCATCAGCTCGGCGTCGATTGGAACGCGTTGGGTAAAAACGGCAACTTCTTTGGCGGCCTGTTCAACGGCCGCGCGCTGTTCGACTCAACCACGAATCTGTTCAACCTGTCGTCCACAGGCGCCTATTCGGTGCTCGGCGGTTTCAAGGCCGGTGGCTCGCAAATTGAGGGCGTGCTGGACGCGCTGGACAAGGAAGGGTTGATCACGATGCTGGCCGAACCGAATCTGACCGCCGTCTCCGGACAAAGCGCGAGCTTCCTCGCGGGAGGCGAGCTGCCCATTCCGGTGCCGCAAAGCGGTACGACGAGTACGATCACGATCGACTACAAGCCCTACGGCGTCTCGCTCAACTTCACACCGACCGTCATGGCCGACAACCGCATCAGCCTCAACGTGCGCCCTGAAGTGAGCCAGATCGACCCGACCAACAGTATCACGATGAATTCGATCATCGTCCCGGCGCTCACGGTGCGCCGAATGGAAACAACGGTCGAGTTGTCGAGCGGACAGAGCTTTGCCATTGGCGGCTTGTTGCAAAGCACGTCGAGTGACGTGCTCTCCGAGCTGCCGGGCCTCGGCCGACTGCCAGTCCTCGGCAAGCTCTTCTCTTCGAAGAACTACCAGAACAACAAGACCGAACTCGTCGTGATCGTCACGCCTTATATCGTCGGACCGACAGGACCTGGCCGGCTGCATGGCGCGCTCGACGACATCATGCGCCCAAGCAACGACGTGGAATTCGCCGTCCAGCATTCACTCGGCACGGACCCACTGTCGGGCCAGTCGCCTCGCCTCGTCGGCGCGGCCGGCTTCGTCTATTGAGCAGGAGAAAGCGGACCATGATGAACTCACGGCTCGTCCTCATTGTTACCGCGCTCGCCAGTGCGGCGAGCGTCGGCCTCACGTCTTGCATGTCGGCACCCCTCGGCATGCCCGATGCCTCGGTGATCGGCTACGTGCCGGGCGAAAACGGTGGGCACGCCGTGCCGCCATCATGCGAGGCGCTCAGCCAAGAGGCCCCTATGCGCGACGCCGGGATGCAACGGCCGAGCATCGCGTTCGGCTGTGCCACCTATTCGAACCTTGCGGCGATGGTCGCGCGCCCCGCGGATTTCGTGAGCCCACGGCCGTATGCAGGGGCCGACGCGCCGCTCGCCGCGAGCGCTGTGCGGCGCTATGAAGAGGGCCGCGCGGCGCCATTGAGCGGAGCGTATAGCAGCACTTCCTCCTCTTCCTCGTCTTCTTCGCCCGCGGCATCGCCGGCGGGATCACAGTAACGGAGATGGCACGCATGGGCGCCCACGAATCCAGTCTTTTCAAACGCCGCGCGCAGCCGTCCGGCGCGGAAAAGCTTATTGCCGTCGTTGCGGACTCAGCCAGCGCCGAAGTCATCAATAACGTCGCCATCGATCAAGGCGTAGCAACCTCGCATGTCACGCTTGGTTCGCTCGACGACGCCATGGGCGTCATGACCTCGCTCAAGGAATCGCCCCATTATCTGATCATCGATGTGTCGGGCTCTGCCATGCCGATCTCGGATCTGATGCGGTTGGCCGACGTCGTGGACCCGTCCGTCACCGTGGTTGCCATTGGCGAGCGCAATGACGTCGGGCTCTTCCGCAGTCTGCTCCAACTGGGCATACACGACTATCTGGTCAAGCCACTCACGGTGGAGCTCGTTCGACGCTCGCTCGCATCGAACGATGCTAACGCCTCGCCGCGAATGGGTAAGGCGCTGAGCTTCGTTGGCACGCGAGGGGGGGTGGGCGTGACAACGATCGCGACTGCGCTAGCGAGCCACCTCGCCGACAAGACGCGCCGCCGCATTGCGTACGTGGACCTCGATCTTTACGGGGGTGCTGCGGTCTCGATGTTTGGCGTGTCGGCAAGCAGCGGGCTGATCGAACTGCTGCAAAACCCACAGCGCCTCGATCAACAGCTGATCAACCAGGCCTTCATTGCACGAAGCGATCGCTTGTTTGTCCTGGCGTCAGAGCTGCCTTACAACCAAGAAATTTCGCTGCGAGCAGGAGCTTTTGCTGAACTGGTCGGCATGCTCAAACGCCACTTCCACTACATCGTGATCGACCTGCCACAGCGGGGCGGAGCGATCGTCGACGAAGCGTTCGACGCGAGCGCGATGATCCATGTCGTAGCCGATCTCTCTGTGCATTCCACGCGCGAGGCAGCGCGCCTGTGCCAATTCGCCGAAGCGCGCGATGCGAATCCCGCGATTTCCGTTCTCGTGAACGAGTCGAAACAACCCGTATCAGGCCGAGTGCACCCGAAAGATTTCGTCGGTGCACTCGCACGCGGATCGGTCCATTCATTGCCTTACGAACCGCAGACGCTCGCATTGGCGGAAAACCTCGGAGAAGGAGTCAACGCACAACGCTCCACGTTCGCTGCGGCAATCGTCTCGCTTGCCAACTCGATCACGGGTAACGAGGTCGAGGCAGCACCGGCGCGCTCGCCATGGTATCGGCGTCTCGCGCCTGCACGGAGGGCAAGCTGATGTTCGGCCGCCGCAGCGAGTCAGGTAACGAAGTATCGGCCACGGAGGCGGACGAGTCGCGCGCTTCGCTGGCCGAGACGACATTCCCGCCGCAGGCGGCGGGGGGAGTCTTGCGCGAGTCAAGCGCGGCGGCAACTACAACCTACGTTCCTTTAGTCTCCAGCGCATCCGACCGCCACGAGGCAGTCATCCGTTCCGAAACGTTCAAGACGATACGCTCTGCCGTCTTCTCGACGATGAACATGTCGGCTGCGCTGATGATGTCGCGCAGCGAAGTACGCGCCGGCATCGAGCAGGTGGCAGCCGAGACCATCGCGCGCGATCGGCTGACGCTGACGCTGGGGGAACAGACACTCATCGTCGACGAAATCGTCAACGACATGTTCGGCATCGGGCCGATCGAACCGCTACTGGCGGACGAGCGCGTGACCGACATCCTGGTAAACGGCCCTGACCAAGTCTACGTCGAGCGCGGCGGCCGCCTTGAGCTAACGCCTTTGAAGTTCCGCGACAACGCGCATGTCATCAACGTCGCGCAGCGCATTGCGGCCGCCGTCGGCCGGCGCGTGGACGAGAGCAGTCCAATGGTTGACGCGCGGCTTGCCGACGGTAGCCGGGTCAACGTCGTGCTGCCGCCGATCGCGCTGCGCGGAGCATCCATCTCGATCCGGAAATTTGCCAAGCGCAATATCACGCTAGGTCGCATGGCGCAGCAGGGCAACATCTCTTCTGCCATGGTCGATGTGTTACGGATCGCCACCGCTTGCCGATTGAACGTCGTCGTTTCAGGCGGCACGGGCTCCGGCAAGACGACGCTGCTGAATGCGTTGTCGCGTTTCATCGACGAGAGCGAGCGCGTTGTCACGATCGAAGACGCGGCTGAACTGCAGCTGCAGCAGCCACACGTAGTCAGTCTGGAAACGCGCCCGGAGAACAGCGAAGGCCTTGGCGGGGTTTCGCAGCGCGACCTCGTTCGCAACGCACTGCGGATGCGTCCCGATCGCATCATTCTCGGCGAGACGCGCGGCACCGAGGCGTTCGACGTGCTGCAAGCGATGAATACCGGCCACGACGGCTCGATGACGACGGTCCACGCAAACACGCCGCGCGACGCAATCACCCGTTTGGAAAGCATGGTGATGATGGCCAACGGCAATTTGCCGTTGATGTCGATTCGCAGGCAGATCGCAAGCGCAGTCCATCTGATCCTGCAGATCGAGCGCATGCGCGATGGTGTGCGGCGGGTGACACACGTGACCGAGATTGCCGGCATGGAAGGCGACGTCGTGATCACGCAGGACCTGTTCACGTTTCGGTATAACGCCAGCGCCTACGAGGAGCAGGTGAGAGGCATATTCGAATGCTCTTCCCTGCGACCGGTTTTCGCGCAGCGAGCGACTTACTACGGACTTGAAGAGGCGCTGCTCGCGGCGATGCAACCATGACACGCGCGGATGTCGTTACCGTGGGTGCCTTTTTTGCACTTGTCGTTCTGGGCCTCGTTATCCGGTCCTTGCGCCAAATTGCGCGACAGCAGCCGGGCACGCGCATTCGAACCCGCGTTGCCGAATTGCGCGACGAATACCAGACCGCCACGCCGAGCCAAGGCGGCAAAGAAGGACAGGACAAGGAGCAAGAGCTGCTAAAACGCAAGCGCCACTTGCCCGATCAAGCCGCGCTGCTGGCGCCGTTCGTCGCAAAGTATGAACGCGTACGTACCGTCGGCGGGGCGAGCGGCATACGGCTCATCTGCGTCGTAGCCGTCGTGGCGATTGTTGCATCGTTCGTAGCGACAGCATCGTTCTCATTGGGGCCGCTCACACGTCTCGCGATCGCG
>Ga0209672_100453_pt1 | contig 23194 bp, 21 predicted proteins | sample AraplaCol_mMS_r2_FD_184273 | JGI IMG/M metagenome (GOLD analysis project Ga0209672, IMG submission 184273) | Arabidopsis root microbial communities from North Carolina, USA - plate scrape CL_Col_mMS_r2 (SPAdes) (version 2) | ecosystem: Host-associated > Plants > Roots > Endosphere | place: USA...
CCGTCGTCGTCTCAATATTGCGATCGGCAAACTCCTGCTCCAGCGTGCGGCAGGCCCTGCCGCCGGCGCTGTCGGTACCGACCTTGGAGTGAACCAGCAACACGCGCAGCTTTTGACGCAGGTTACGACGCTCGAGCATGATGATTCTCCTGGTTGGCGGCGTGCGTAGGGCCGCCGCCATCTGAAATCTTCTGCGAGCCGTGATCGTTCGTCACCGCCACGGCCCAAGGTTTATTTCTTGCGAGTCGCCTTGGCCTGCTTGGTCGCGACCTCCTTGTCGAGCACGACCCGCACCCACATGTCCCCGTTGGCGTCGGCGTGCATGTTCTGCACTTCGCGCGCGAAACCGGGGAACTTGCGTCCATAGGCCTCCACGGCCTGCAGGAAGCGGAAGATCGGGCCACCCTTGGGATCCATGCGCTCACCCGGCATCAACACCGGAATGCCCGGCGGATACGGCACGATCATCAGGGCGGCGATGCGTCCCGGCATATCGGCGATGCGTACCTCTTCGGTGGTGCCGTGAATCAGATGCTGGTAAGCCTCCGCCGGCGTCAACACGGGCTCGGACAGCGTCTCGCCGGCCTTGTTCGCCATGGCCTGCAGATCCAGCTCGCTCATCGCCTCGTGCATCTCATCGCACAGCTGCGGCAAGGTCATCTCGCGATAACGATCGGGGTAGGCATGCACCAGGTCGGGCAGTGCCTCTTCCAGCGTCGCATTGCGGTCGTACAGCCGCTTGAACGAAAGCAAGGTCTCCAGCAAGGTGCCCCACTTGCCCTGCGTCGTGCCCACGGAAAACAAGACCAGCACGGTGTAGTCACCCGTACGGGCAATCGCCTGCCGCCTCGCATCGAGAAACTTGGTCAGCACCGCGCCGGGAATGCCGCGCTTGGCCAGCTTGCCCTTGGCGTCGGTGCCCGGGCACAGAATGGTGACCTTGGTCGGGTCGAGCATGCAGAAATCGTCTTTGACCACGTCGTCCGGCAAGCCATGCCAGGCGTCGCCGGCCCGCAAGGTCCAGCATGCGGTCGACGCGGCCAACACGTCCAGCGGTGCTTCATGAAAGGCGACTTGCTTACCCTTGATGGGAACGCGCGGTGGTTGGAACAGGGAAAAGAACCATTGCCCCTCTTCCTGCAACCGATGCTCGACCAGCGCGACCGTTCGCCGGAACGCCACCGCCAGGTCAACCGTCTCGCGCAACAACGCCGGGCCGGACGGCTCATCCATCATGGCTGAGGCGATATCCAGCGACGCGATCAGCGGATAGAACGGCGAAGTCGTGCCATGCATCATGAACGCTTCTTTCACCGGCGCCATCGCCAGCTCGCCACGCTTGCTGTTGCTCACGTGGATATACGAGGCCATCGAGAAAGCGGGCAGCATCTTGTGCGTCGACTGCACGGCGAGCACCGTGGGGCGATTCTTGATGTCGCGTGGCACGCCCATCGCGAAACGATGCTTGTAGAGCGGATGGAATTTGCCGTAGGCGTACCAGGCCTCGTCGAAATGCACGCGATGGACGCTGCTTGAAAGCATCTCCACCACCTTGTCCACGTGATAAAGCAATCCGTCGTAGGTCGGATTGGTGACGACGGCGTAAACCGGTTCCTTCGACTTCGCATTTGCCGCCAACGGTGAATCCGCGATCAGGCTCTGGATATGCGCATGCGAAAAGCGCTTGGGCGGAATCAGGCCGATCATGCCGTAGCCGTTGCGGCTGGGCTGGAAGTACACGGGACGTGCGCCCGACAAGGTCATCGCGTGATTGAGCGATTTGTGGCAATTGCGGTCGGCGATGACGATCTCGTCCTTGCCGATGCAGGCCTGCACCACGATGCGATTGGACGCCGACGAGCCGGCCAACACGTAAAAGGTCCAGTCCGCGCCGAACACCCGCGCCGCCATGCGTTGCGAGTCGGCCGGCGGCCCCTCGATGTCCAGCCATGAGCCGAGCTCGGCGTTGGAGATGCCGATATCCGCGCGCATGATGTTTTCGCCGAAGAACTCGTGGAACTCCGCGCCGGCAGGATGCTTGAGATAAGCGGCGCCGCCCATGTGGCCCGGCGCGTCCCACTGATAAGCGCCCTCCTCCGTAAGCTTCTTGAGCGCCTTGAAGTACGGCGGCAGCAGGCCGCTGTGATAGTCGTCGATGGCGAACTGCAGGCGGCGCGCAAAGAACTCCGGCGTCTCGCTGCCGACATTGACGTACTCGCGCACCTCCGACACCAGGCTGATGGGCAAGTCGGGCGTCTCGATGCTGCGGGTCAGCAGGAAGATCGGTACCTTCAACGACTTCTCGCGCACGGCACGCACGATTTTCATCGCCGACTCTTCCGCCATCGTGCCGGTCTCACCCAGATCCCAGTCGATCGCCACGGCTGAATACGAAGGCTTGCCGCGCGCGATCGCCAGGCCATCTTCGCCGCTCATGGCCTGCACGACCTGGATGCCGCGGTCTTCGATGGCCTTGCCCAGCCGGGACAAGGCCATCCGGAACGCCGATCCCTCGTCCGGCAAGTCGGTGGTGACAAAGAGAATCCACGGATGATTCATCGACATGAGGTGCGTACTCCGGTGCTGTTCCAGCGATGCCGATGCAGGCAATCACCAGGCAGATTCGCGAGGCGTTATGGATTCAGGTCATAGCGGAACGTGGTTTGCAGGCGCTGGCCCTGGCCGCGCAGATCGGTCAGCGCGATGTTCTGGCCCCACAGGTATTCCACACCGAACATGGCCCGCTCGCTGAACTTCCAGGCCAGGTTGATGGATCCGAACTTGGTGCTCTTGGGCTGGTCCGGGTTGATCAGCATGTTCGATTGGGGGCTGATCCGGAGATAACCGTAGGCAAGACTGGAGGTCAGGTCTTCGCGCCAGGCGTGCGTATAGCCCGCACCATAGCCTCGTGCGCGGATGGCGCGCAGGTCACCCTGCGTCGTAAAGGCAGCGTCCAGTCCGAGCCCTGAAATATCCTGCAGGAAGTTGGCGTAGCCCTTGCCGTAGCTCGCCCATCCCTGCACGCTGTCATGCTCGAACAGCGCCGTGGTGCCGGTCAGCTGGGTCGCATAGCCCGTGGTGCTGCGCGTGCGTGCCGTGGCGTTCTCTACGCGTAGATCACGAAAAATATTCGCCCACTGCAGATGCCAGCTTGGTGCCTGCCACCTCAGGCCCAGCGTGATGTCGGGGCGTCGCGAATAGGTATTGAAGCCTTCGATCACGCTGATATCCGCGTTGGGCTTTTCCAGTGACATCGGCAAGGTCAAGGCGCTCTCGCCGCTGCGGTACAACACGGGTGCAAAGCGGATCTGCGGCCCGTACTTGAAGGTGAAGGAGTTCGGACCCTCGTAGTCGAGGGTATTGGGGAACACATCGATATCCGTGAATGCCGAGATGTTGTAACCGGCCAACAAGGAGAACTTATCGTTGTCCAGCTCGCCATAGAACGCCTGCAGGTTGTACGGCATGTCGCCGCTGCCGCTGCCGAAGAAGTTGTTCTTGTAGACGACCTTGAGTGTTCCGTAATCAGTCTGGCGCTGGAAATCCATGCGGAAGATGCTTTGCTTGGCGCTCATGTTGGAGCGCCTTCCGCTGTCGTACAGAGGCTGCCCTCGCACCGGGATCGACGAGGGAACAAACAGGTCCGCCGCACCCATGTAAGTGCTGTCGGCCATCGCGTCCAACTGGGCGACCAGGTCGATCTTGAGCAGATTGCCGGTGTCACCCAGGCGCACATAACCCTCAGGTAGTGGCTCGTAGGCGCCAGCAATGGCCGAGGGCGGACGATACGGGGGAGGCCCTGAGGGCGTAGCCGATGGCTGAGCCGTCGCCGGACTCGTCAGCGGCGGCGCGGCTGCCTTGGCTTGGGCGGCATTGGCTTCCTGGGCGCTCTCTTTCGCCTCGAGTTCCTCCAGGCGTGACTGCATCTTCTGCATCACCTGCTGCTGCGCCTGCATCTGCGCCTTGACCTGCTCCAGCTGGGCCTTGAGCTGCGCCGTCTCGGATGATTGCGCCATCACGCCCGGACTGAAGGTCGCAAGACCGCCCAGGAGCAGTGGCGCGCAACGGAGTGTCTGCTGCCGCATGAAGCCGAACGATGGCCGATCCATGCTGATGCCTCCAGTCAACCTAGGTGCACTGAACGGGAAGCTGGTGCCGGACACTTGGTCGGTATCCCAATGCTTCTAAGACATCAGCTCAACCAAACAGAACGAGATGGCACCGACGCCAACCTTGCGCCGGTGCGCTCTTCGCCTTACTCAGGTAACGCGGTATCGCGGAACCAGTCCTTCATTGACTGGTCGGGCTTGCCCATGTATTGCTCGTAGATCGCATTGATCTTTCCCGTTCGATAGAGCCGGCTCAGCGCCTGGTCCACCAGCAGACGGAAATCGGGGTCGTTGCGCGCCAGGGCCAGCGACAACGGTTCATTGTCGAAGGTCCGGTTCAGCACCACGACCTGGCCTGTCCCGTCTTTCTTGGCCAGATCCAGCAGCACATTGCGCTCGGCAAAGAAGCCGTCGACCCGGCCATCGAGCAAGGCTTTGAGTCCGGTATCGAGGTCCGGTACCGGCGTCACCACGCTATTGACCTTGAGCTCGTCGCGGCGCTCCTTGAGCAGCTTCTCCGACAGCGAGTCACCAATGACGGCGAAATTGCGCTGCTGCAGTACCGCAAGCATCGGCGAACCTCGCCAGATCGGCCGCCCGCCCGACTGACCCGTCTCGAGCAGATCGCGCAATGCGACCGGCGCATCCTTGCGCAACATCACGCCGGTACCGCCCGTCAGAATGGGGATCGAGAAGTCCACTTGGGTCATGGCGCTCAAGGACGGCGCGGACGGCCCGCAAAGCAGGTCGACGCGCCCGTCAGCGACGGACTTGAAGCGGTCCGCTGCATCGACGGCCACAAACTCCGTGGTGAGGCTGGGCGCGTGCAACACCTCCTGTGCCGCGTCGACAACCTGTCGACACACGGCAATGGCATAGCCATCGGCGGACCCAGGCTTATCCTCGTAGGTGTACGGACGCGCGTTGGCGTAATAGCCAATGGTGAATTTGCCGCTCGCGCGGATGCGATCCAGCGTGGCACCGCCCGGGTTCACCGCCTGCGCCAGGATCGTCGGCACCTGCATCACCAGCAGTCCGATCATCGCCCAGCGCAACAGGCTGTTACGCACAACCGCTTTATTCATGCGTGACATGTCGTCTCTCCTGGAAAGCCTACTCTGCCTCGGTGAGTTATCCACGCAGGGGCTCCCCGGCAAAGGGAGCCGAAAAGCGAGGCGCCAGGAAGCCGTAGATAGCGAAGGTGAGCGCCATCACGATGGTTGCACCGAGCACAGCCTCCATACCGGATGCGTAAATGGCATAGGTGCTGTACAGCATCGCCACGGTCACCACGAACGCATTGAGCCTGAAGGTACCTTGAGGCACCGATGCCTTGCGCATCATGATCATCAGCGCCGATAGCGCCAGAATGTATGGAATGACGTTGGTCACGACGGCAAGATTGACCAGCACCGCAAACTGCTCGCCCAGACTGGGAGACGCGGTGGACAACGCCATCAAGCTCTGCACCACACCCATCACGATCATGCCGATGACCGGCGCAGTCATCTTGTTGGTCTTGGCGAAGAAGGTCGGGAACATGCGCCCTTCGGCCGCCGTCTTTGCCGTTTGCGCGATGGTGAACTGCCAGCCCAGCAGCGAGCCAAGGCAGGCCAGGATGGCCAGCGCGCGGATGATCGCGCCCACGGTCGGGTTGAACATCTGCGAGTAAGCCAGCGCGAACGGCCCCGTGGACTTGGCCAGCTCCGCATTGGGCACGATGCCCTGGATCACCGTGGTGGACAGGATGTAGATCACGGCGGCGCCCAGCGTGCCAAGCATGCACGCCATGGGTACGTCGCGCTTGGGATTCTCCACGGCATCGGAGTTCTGCGCCGCCGACTCCATGCCGAGGAAGGCCCACAGGGTCAATGCAATGCTCGAATCCATGCCCTTGAAGAAACTCAGGCCTTGAGGATTCCACGCGGCGGAAAAGGTCGATCCCTTGAACCAGAACCAGCCGATGATCGACAGCCCCGCCACCGGGACGATGACGCCCCATACGGTGATCGAGCCGATTTTGCCGGTGACACTCGGACCGCCGAAGTTCGCAAGCGTCGTCAACCAGATCAGCCCGATCACGCTGATGCAGGTGGCCAAGGGCGTCGCCGATAGCGACGGGAAGAAGGCGGCCAGGTAGCCCACCGCGGAGATGGCGATCGCCACGTTGCCGATTGCCAGCGACAGGAAGTAGAGAAAGAACGTCAGAAAGTAGCCGCCCTTCCCATACGCCTCTTCAGCGTAGGCCGCCATGCCGCCGGCGCGCTGACTGAGCAGGCCTGCCTGCGCGAAACCGTAGGCGATGGCCATGGAACCCACTGCCGTGACAGCCCACGACGTCAAGGAGATCGCACCGACCTGGGCCATGTTCGCCGGCAGCATGATGATGCCTGAACCCATCATGTTCACCGCCACCAGGACGGTTAGCTGCATCATGCTCATTTTCTTCGTGCTGCCGTTCATCACCGCCTCCCGATTCCGAATTTCGGAGTTAGCGCGACCTGTCACGCAAGCACTAGCAGCCGACCGAGACGACCGGCGATCGATCAATGAATTACCCCACCCCTGTGTAGATAAACGTCGAGCAGATAAAACTCTTCAATCGATAGTGGGCCACCATCAATCAAATCAGCGTGAACCGTCGCAAATAGTCGCGCCTATTCCTTTGGAAGGCTATATGGCCAAATACTTAATCACTGATGATTCTTGCAGGTGCCGTTCAAACCAAGAAAATACTGAATTAGAAATACTCACTTTTCATGAGTATTCCTACGGCTCGCGGCGCCGGCGAAACCGCCACGATCGCCTGCCTTTCTTCAGCCTGGCCTTGTTCTGATTGATGATGTCCAGCACCGCGGCGGTCATCACCGCCGTGGACAAGCCGAACATCAGGATCCCGTTGGCCGCCTCGAGCGGGCCAAGCAAGCGCCAGCGCGCGGACATCACGACATCGCCATAGCCCAGCGTGACGAAGTTGACCCCCGAGTGGTAGATCGCGATCCTGAAGTCGTCGAATTCGCCGAGCAGCATGAACAGCGCGGCCCAGATCAAGGTCTCTGCGATATAGGCCAGCGTCAGCAACAACAGGACGGTGTACAGCAGCAAGACGTTGACGCTGGTCGTATCGTGATCCCGATGGGCATATTTGAATCGCGCATACTGCCGCAGGCTGATATTGAGGAAAAACGCCTGCAGCAGCAGGCAGATCAACATCACGGGGAGGCCAATCAACAGATTGAGCAACACGAGTGACCTCCTCCGTGTGACGACAATGGCAGGCGACGGTACGGGGCAGGATCAGATCTGCTTCGGCACCTCGGTTTCGTCGACCTGTGGCTGCTCCTCCACCCATTGCCAGAACAGTTGGTAACCGACGGCCAGCGCCACAGGGCCGATAAACAGGCCGATGATGCCGCCGGTGACCATGCCACCCAGCGCGCCGATCAGCACGACCGGCATCGGCACGTCCACACCGCGGCCAAGCAGCAGCGGCTTGAGCACGTTGTCGGCCAGGCCGGCGATAAAGACATAAACCGAGAAGACGATGGTGGCCACGCTGGCACCGTCGGTCGCGAACACATAAGCGATGGCCGGTATCGTGATCAGGGTGGCAGGCAACTGCATGATGCCCAGCAGAAGCACCGCCAGGGCCAGCAATCCGGCACCCGGAAGACCGATAAGCACGAAACCGACGCCCACCAGCAACATCTGAATAAAGGCGATGCCGATCACACCTTGCGCCACGGCACGGATAGTGGCCGTGCATAGGCGTGTGATCTGCGGACCACGGCCGGAACTGAAGATACGCGAAGCAATCTTGATCGCGGCGCGATGCCCGTTCTCACCGAATGCCATCAGGATGCCCGCGATGATCAGGGCGGCGATGAACATCAGAAAGCCCAGGCCGGCATTGGCAAGCTTGCCCAACAGGCCAAGACTGAATTCCTTGAGCTGCGGCGCCAGCTTCTGTGCCAGGCCCGTCAAGTCGGTGGCGGCTTGCAGCCAGAAACCATAAAGCTGCTTTCCGATCAGCGGCCAGGCGGCCACCGACTCGGACGGCGAAGGAATGCGCACCTTGCCTTCCTTGACCACATCCAGCGCCTTCTCCACCGACTCCGTCATCGATGTACCCAACAGGTAGACCGGCACCATCAGGATGATGATGGCGATCAGGATGATCAGCGTCGCGGTGCGGCCATCGCGATTGCCCAGTCGCGTCCTGAGTCGCAATTGCAGCGGATAGAGCGTGATGGCAAGGATCACCGACCAAAGCATGAGATGCAGGAAAGGACTGAAAATCTCGAAGCAAAAGATCACCAGGGCGGCGATCAGTCCGGCGCGGATCAAGACATCGAGCAGCCCGCGAGACAGGGCTTTCTCGTACATGGGTCTTAGCAACATGGATTAGCCCCTTCAATGGTGGGAACTGCCCTATCCCTGTGCGACTGCGACCGCGTCTACGACTCGAACACGACGGACTGCGCGCCGATGGCTAACTCGTCCATTCGTCGTTCGTCACGATGGTGGGCGGAAGTTCGGCCAGAGCCTCCGCCGGACCCTCCAGCTGCCAGATATGCATGCAACAACTCCATCCGTAGTCTTCCGAAACATGGCTCAGTACCGGACGCCACCTGGAAAACCACGCGTCGACAGCGGCAACTTCGTCCTGGTCATCCACGACCACGATGATATTGGCCTTAGGCATGGCATCTCCCGGTATCGAAACCACGCAGCTGAAACATGCTTCCGTCCCTGCAGGCGTCGACGTACTCGGCAGTGAAAGAAGATGGCTCAGTCGCAGCAACAGCGACGATCGTCACCGTCACCATCCGGGCAAATCGATGCGTGGCGTTGCAAGGCATGGCGGGCCTGCCCAACATGGCGTCGGCGTTTCCGATTCAAAGCACCCCACCTGCTGAGACCGGCGCCGTGGTGCGCTAACGAGAAAGGAAGAAAGTGCGCTACATCCCCATGCAACATCACGCCACGGGGCGGCGATGGCGCTGCTCGTGTTTAATAAGACTATGTGCGTTCAACGAGCGTGAACGCATGACAGCGTCATTCCATCTGGCATCGAACGCAGCACAAGATACTTAGTCATTAGTACTTAGGGCGGCCGCATAGCCATGGTTCGTTCGCCCTTCGATGCGCGAACCCAATGCCGCCCTAGGTGGGAATGACATGCCAGGTCTGGAACAGCTCCTGGGCGCCATTGATGGCAAATTGCACGCCTATGCACACCAATAGAAAGCCCATGATGCGAGTCAGTGCATCGACACCGCTCTCACCAAGCAGTCGCAGGATGGTGGTGGCGCCGCGCAGGCAAGCCCAGAACTCCAGGGTAAAAAGCACGGCCACCGTAATCACGGCCAGGTGCACCGAGTAGGAATAGTTGCGCGATGGAATGGTCGAGGCAGCGCTGATGATGAAGGCGATCGTGCCGGGACCCGTCGTGCACGGCATCGTCAAAGGCACGAAAGAGATGTCGCGCAACTGCGATGGTGGCGTGTCGCCGGAAAACTCTTCCTGCACGCCCTGCTCTGACATCCGCTCCGGCGGGAACAGCATGCCGAAGCCTATGTACGAAACGATCAAGCCGCCGGCAAGGCGCAGGCCCGGGATGGATATGCCAAACAGGCGCATCACGATGGCGCCCGCATAGAAGCAGACCAGGAGCACGACGAAGACGTAGATGGCCGCGCGAAAGACCTGCCGGTTGCGCTCTGCGTCCGGATAGCGGGCCGTCAGCGCCAGCAGCACCGTGGCACTGGTCACCGGATTGGCGATGGTCGTCAGCCCCAACAGTCCCACGGCGACATCGTTGAGAAATCCGTGCATGGATGGCTATCCAAGCGGGCGATTTTCAGGCTTGCCCTTATCCGCCTATGGCGATGATGGCAGCGTGACCAGTGTGTTCTGTAGAACAAGGGAAACATCGCCGTTGCCCAAGTGCGGCAGCGGACGCGACCACGCCACTTGATCAACGCGCAATGCCATCTTGCGACGGGCAATAATCCTCTACTCAAGTAACTTGCGTGTTTCCACTTAATTAGCCAATTAAATGGATATATCGAGTATTTTCTTCCTACTTTATTAACTACAATTCGGCGACCATTGCATAAACGTGATGAGACCAAACCAGCAAGCGACTATCGGCGTATCGAAGATCGTCTCCTTATAAGACATCAACGTGAGGGAACTCCCATGATCAAGTTTCCGCAGCTGTGCGTACTAGGCGTGGCACTCCTGGCAGCAGGATGTGTGTCCCAGCAGAAATATGATGAGTCGCAGCAGAAGAACGCCGAGTTGGAGGCGCAATACCAGCAGCTCAATGCGAGCATGGGCAGCGAGATCCAGTCCCGCGACGTGCATATCACGCGCATGCAGGATGCGATCAAGGTTTCGCTCAACGATCAGTTGCTGTTCCCCTCGGGCGGCTGGGAGATCTCCGAGCAGGCCAAGACCAGCATCGCCAAGGTGGCCAAAATTCTTGCTCCTCACCAGAAGAACAAGATCAACGTGAGCGGCTATACGGATAGCACGCCCATTGGCCCCGAACTGGCCAAACAAGGCGTCACGACCAATCTCATCCTGTCGCAGAAGCGCGCCGACAACGTGCAGCAGTTCATGATCTCGCAGGGCGTCAATCCAAGCCTGGTGTCGGCCAAGGGTTATGGCGAGCAAAACCCCGTGGCGTCCAACGACACGCCTGAAGGCAAGGCACAGAATCGTCGTGTGGAGCTCACCGTAGCGAGCCCGGGCACCAGCAACTGAACCGGCGCAGACATCGGGCGTGGCAGTGCGGCCATCTGGCCGCACTCGCCCTCGCCGCGCTTATCCCTGCGGGGTCACAGTAACCGCCAAGGCCTCGGCGTAAGTGATGCGCACCATGTCGCCGACCCTGAGCTTTGAAAGTCGAGCCTGGCGCGCCGGATCCTTCACCTCGATGATGCGCGTCTTGCCATCCGCTCCAGTAAGCGTGACGGTGTGCTTCTTGAGATCGACCGCCGTGAGCTTGGCCGTCACCGTCACCGCTTGCTCGGCCGTACCGCCAGGCTTGTTGCTCTTCTCGTCCCGGGTGATGCCGCCTTCAACTTCGGTGCCGGCCTGTGCGCTGTTCGCAGGAAGCAACTCCAGGGCCACGGCGTGTTGATACGTCATGCTGATCTTGTCGCCCACCTTGATCTGATCGAACCTCGTGGCGGCGGGTCCAACTCCGATCGTGTCTTCTCTGCCGTCGGCGGTTCGCAGGGTGACCAGGCGACTTTGATGATCGATCTGCGTCACCGTGGCCGTGACGGTCTCCGTTTCGTTGGCCAGCTCGTGTGCCGTCGCGGTGACCGGCGGCGCCTGCGTGGAGGTCTGCGCTTGCACCGATAACATGGGCATGCCCGCCGCAACGACAGCTACAAGCAAGCAATAAGTAAAGTCGAAAGTTTTCATAGAGCCATCTCTCTAGTCGGCGACGTAATGGAGGTGCGTGTCTCACGAGAGCGCCCTCCGCGGGCGACCCTCACCCTGCCGTGCTGAGCTAGCCGCGCAACACCTCACCCGTCCCCGCGTGTGTCATGCGCATAGGCCCCGACAAGCATGCTTCGCCACGCTCGGGATATCCAGTGGCTAATTACCGATTATTTCTCTGTAGAAATACGCAAATCAAAAATATGCACACGCAATGGTTCGCTAATTGCGCACGATCTAATTATCGCGTAGATCTACGTACGCCTTAAGTCCTGTAAGTTTTTGCTGGGTTTTAGCGATTAATTGCGCGATTATGATTTGTCGATCAGGGCGTGAGGGGTCATCATGCGTGGCCGTTCCGGTTCTCTTTTTGCCCGTGCCACGTGGGTGCTCGGGTACGTACTGATGTGTAGCGCCGCGTCACTTTTTTCGTCGCCAGCCCTTGCTCAGTCGGAAGACTATTGGGATGGAAACTGGCACGGCAGCATCACGCCGTATGGCTGGCTTCCCGGCGTATCGGGTGAAACGCGATACCAGCTTCCCAGCGGTCCTGACGTCACGGTCAAAAACAAGAGCGACCCCTTGAGCAGCCTCAGCGGCGCCTTCTTGCTCGAAGGCGATATCCGCAAGGGAAATTGGGGCCTGTTCGGCGACATCGACTGGATCAAATTCTCCAACGAGAAAGGTCGCTTCACATCGATCGGCGGTGAACGCTTCGGAGCGGACGCGCACCTGGACACGCGCTGGGGCATGAAGGGCGGCCTGATTACCCTGGCCGGGCTCTATACGCTAGGCCACGGCACACTGGGTTATGCGGACCTGCTGTTCGGTGCGCGCTATGTATGGCTGAAAGGCAACATCAGCTGGAACCTCAACGTGGTCAACAACCAGGATGCCTTGATCCTGCAAGGCAGCGGCCACCTCCACAATCAGACGCATGCCGGCAACGGCATCATCGGCGTGCGTGGTCGCTGGACGCCCTTCGCGGGTACCGGCTGGTACTTTCCGTACTACGCAGACGTCGGTACGGGCGATTCGGACAACACCTATCAAATAAACATCGGCGTCGGCTATGCGTTCCACTGGGGCGATATCGCCATCAGTTACCGCGATATCAAATACGAGCAAGGCGGCGGCGACAAATTCCTCAAGGAGGCGGAAATTAGCGGGCCAAGTTTCAACTACACCTGGCACTTCTGAGATCAGGGGTGGCCGGGAATCTTCTCTGGCTGACTCGTCAGACAGACATCGATGCGCATTGTCTCGGCGCTTGCGCCAGAGGCAAAGTCTGGGGAACAAAGCGCAATTTGACGATAGGCGAGCGCCAGGCAAAGGGCGAGCAGTACTGCTGACCTTTCAGCGCGAGGGCTGCGTCGAACACTCCCTCACCGGGGTGACAAGCCCCAGTTGCAAGGCTCGGTGTGCGCTTGAACTCCGCGATCATTGAGGCTGTAGCAGGGAGGTGTGCCACCATGACAGAGAACACTTCATTCCAGACCAGCGACATGCCGTCGTTCCGGGTATTGCTGGCCGACGCCGACCAGGGCACAGCCCAGGAAATGGCCGGCTTGCTCGCTCCGATGCCCGGGTCCTTCGAAATTGCCCACGACGGCATCTCCGTGGTCAAGCGTGTCCTCACCGGCGCCATCGACCTGGTCATTGCCGATATCACGTTGCCGCTGCTCAGTGGCTTGCAGGCCCTTCAACAATTGCGCGAGAAGGGATCCACCGTGCACTTCATCGTTCTCTCAGCGCACAGCGAGCCCGCCATCACGCGCGAAGCGCTGCTTTCCGGCTGCAATGGCTATGTGATCAAACAGCTGGCCAGCGAGGAGCTCAGCCGGGCTGTCGAGGCGGTGACGCATGGCTATCAGTACCTGAGCCCCAGCGCCCTCACCGCCATCATGCTCGCGCCGCCACCCACGCACCGACTGTCGCGCCGACAGGGACAGATCATCAACTGCGTCGCCGATGGTTTCCGCACTTCGGAAATCGCCTCGTCGCTGGGGATATCGCCGCGCACGGTGGAAAGCCACAGGCAGGCCTTGCTGCGCCTGTTTGGCGTTCACAACAGCATTGCCCTTATCCGCGAGGCGGAGAAACAAGGCCTCGTGCGGCAAGGAATGGCACGGCGCATGGCCGAGGTGTCGATGGATCCCGCATTGAGTTGACCGGCCCTCAGTGCACGTCGCATCGCATACGTGGCGCCACTGATATCCGACTAAGGAGTGATGATGTGAAGCCGTTCATCGTGCTGGGAGCGTGCATGGTTGCCCTGATGGCTGGTTGCTCGACGGTAAGCGTCAATGATCAGTGGCGGGATCCCTCCTTTGCGGGACCACCGCTATCCAACGTGCTGGTCGTCGGCATCACCCGCAGCGACACCATGAAGCGCGTGTTCGAGGACGTGTTCTCGCAGCAGCTGCAGGCGGCAGGCATCCGTGCAGAGCGCAGCTATGCCCGGCTCCCGCAAGGCGCCACATCGCTGGACCTCAAAGACCTGAAGACCACCGGCATCGATGGCGTCCTCACCACGCGCGTCCAGCGCGTCGAGCAGAAAGTCAATGTAACGCCGAGCGGCCCGAGCTACGGAGGCTTCTATGGCTGGTATGGCTCCGCCTGGGCCTCCACGCCCGACGTGCATCAATATGAAGTGGTGACGCTTGAGACCAGCGTGTGGGACGTCAAGAGCGAAAAGCTCGTATGGACGGTGACCACACAGGGCGTTCGAACGAATGACCTCACCCAGGCCACCAAGGATTTGGCTGCCACGTTGATACCCAAGCTAAAGAGCGAAGGAGTCATTCGCTGACCCCTCACAGCCGCTCCTGAAATGACAACACAGGGACGGGATCGAGCCCCTTGACTGGACCCAGGTCCAGCTGCGCTATGATGCGGCCGTCATGCGCCCACGCCTACACATCAGCCGCCGTCGCCGCGTCCTTTGGACCGGGATCGCGCTGTTTTGCCTGCTGTTCCAGCAGCTGGCCATGGCCGCCTATGTGTGCGCCCTGCCGACCAGAACCGCCGATACCGTGATGACCGGCGATTGCGCAGCCATGGGCATGGGTTCTGCGGGCAAGGCGTCGTTCCAACACCAGAGCCCGGACGCGCGCTGCGCCGAGCACTGCGCCGGCAACGCCACTTCAGCGCATGACGTGCGCCTGCCTGCGGTTCAGCCACTGTTGCTGCCGCCTGCATCGCCGATGCTGCTGGGAACCATCGCGCATACGCCCGAACAGGCGCACCTGCCTGATGCCACGCTGCTTCGCCCCGATCCACCGCCCACCTTGCGGTTCTGCTCCCTGCTGATTTAGCCCCCGATCGCTAGCCACTCAGCGGCCGTGCCGACGTGCATGGCCTGTACGGTTTTGTGATCGGAGCTTGCAATGTTTGCGCATCAAATCTTGACGCGCGCCTGTACGGCGCGCACGTGGTCGTGCCTTTTGTGGGCCGCCACCGTTCTGGCTGTATCTCCCGCGTTCGCGGACGACGCCACCGCGGCATTGACGCTGGACGCGGCAACACGCCGAGCCGTGGCGCAGGCGCCGCTGTTGCAGGCACGTCTTGCCCAGCAAGATGCTGCCCGGGAAGAAGCTGGACGTGCCGGCGCCCTACCCGACCCTCAACTCACGGCGGGCATCGACAACCTCGCCATCCAAAGGCCTGGTGCATTCACGGCCGGCGGCGACACCATGACGATGAGGACACTCGGGCTCACCCAAGTGCTGCCGTCGCGGGCCAAGCGACAGGCACAGCGCGACCTCGCCGGTGCCAACATCGAGCAAGCCGGATCGAGCACGGTGATGACCCAACTGGCGGTCGAGCAGCAAGTCGCGGCCGCCTGGATCGGCGCATGGGGTGCCCACCATGAACTCCAAATGCTCCAGGCGATGCGGCGTGAGTGGGCGGTCGACGTCGCCGTGGCCGAAGCGCGACTGCGCGGAGGCAGTGGCTCTGCTGCCGACGTGCTGGCCATGCGCATGGAAGCACTCGACCTGGAAAACCGTATCGACGATGCCAACTCGCGAGAGGTCCAGTCGCGAGCGGCCCTGGCCCGCTGGCTGGGCTCGCCGGTCAGCGAACCATTGGCGGACGCGCCGGACTTCACCGTGCTCCCGCACGACGAATCCTCCCTGCTCGCTCATCTGGACCAGCAAGGCAATCTCCTCGACTGGCCCGCACGCGAGCACGCCGCCGAGGCCGCCCTGGAGGTAGCCAAGGCAGAGAAACATCCGGAGTGGAGCCTGGGCTTCAATTACGGCTCCCGCGTTCGCGGCCTGTCTGACATGGTGTCGCTGCAGGTCGGCGTGAGCCTGCCTTTGTTCACACGCAATCGGCAAGACCGCGGCATCAGCGCGCGCGCTGCCGACCTCGATGCAGTTCGCGCCGAGCACGACGACGCGCGACGTCAGCAGGCCGAAGCCGTGCAGGCCGCCTGGTCGCAATGGGACGCGCTGGGGCGGCAAGTGCGGCGGCATCTCAACCAACTGCTGCCGCAAGCCAATGATCGTGCAGCGCTGGCCTTGGCGAGCTACCGCGGAGGCGGTGACATCCAACCGCTATTGGAAGCACGCCGCGACGAAATTTCACATCACACCGATTTCGCCCGCATGCTCACCGACTACGGACGCGCCTGGGCAGCGTTGACCTATCTGCTTCCCGAGGGAGATGCCCCATGAAACGCGCCCTGCTGATCTCCTTCATGCTCGCGGCATTGCTCATGACCGCACTGATCGCCTATTGGGCAGGCCGCCGCGGCCATGCACCGGCAGCAGCATCCGCAGCCACGGGATCCTCTGCACCGGAAGCACATGCCAAAGTCCTGTACTGGTACGACCCGATGACGCCCCAACAGCATTCCGACAAGCCAGGCTTGTCATCGATGGGCATGCAGATGGTGCCCAAATATGCCGATGCAGGCACCGGCACGAACACCGTGCGTATTGACGCGGCGACGGTGCAAAACCTGGGTGTACGCACGGCGTCCGTGGAGCGTCGCGTGCTGGCGGCAACGATACGCGTGCCTGGGACGATCAGATGGGATCTGCGCCAGGCAACTGTTGTCAGCGCCCGCGTGGACGGCGTGATCGGCAAACTGTATGTGCGCGCGCCATACACGAACGTTGCTGCCGGCACACCCCTTGCGGGTCTCCTCGCACCGCAGTGGAGCAGCGCCGTGTCCGAATCCCAGGCCCTGCAGCATGTGCAATCGGCGGAGGCCAAAGCCTTGCGCGGTGCCTCGCAACAGCGGCTGCAGGCACTCGGTTTATCGCCCGCGGACGGCGGCGCGCTCGGGAGCGGCGGACTGATCACCTTGCACGCGCCGCAAGCCGGCGTGATCAGCACACTCGATGTGCGCGAGGGACAGCGCGTCAATGCCGGGCAGACGCTGATGACGATCAACGGCCTTTCCTCGGTGTGGATCGAAGCGGCCTTGCCGCAGGTGGTGGCCGGCACCGTACATGCCGACACGCCCGTCACGGTACATGTCGACGCGTTGCCGGGCCAGGTGTTTCGCGGCCAGGTGGAAACGCTGCTGCCCGATATCGACATGGCGACGCGTACGCAGCGCGCTCGCATTGTGATCGCCAATCCAGACGGCGCGTTGAGTCCAGGCATGTTCGCCAACGTGCAGCTTGACCCCATGCCGGGCAAAGCCTCGCTGGTGATTCCCGACGATGCACTGATCGCGACGGGAGAACACATGCGAGCCATCGTCGCCGAGGAAGGCGGACGCTTTCGCGTCGTCGCGGTTCGCGTCGGACGCTCGGCGGGAGGCTACACCGAAATCTTCGATGGCCTCGTCGGCGGCGAGAAGGTCGTGGTCTCCGGCCAATTCCTGATTGATTCGGAGGCCAGCCTGTCGGGAGCGCTGGATCGCTTGAACGACCCCGGTACGTCGCCCGCCCCTGCGAGCAGCAATGCAATGCCGGACATGTCCATGCCTGGAGATCACCCATGATTGCCGCGCTCATCCGAGCCGCGATAGCGCATCGCGCCCTCGTGCTGTTGGCCGCCTTGGCACTGGCGGTCGCCGGCGTATTCGCTGCGATGCATACGCCGATCGATGCGCTGCCCGATCTGTCCGACACCCAGGTGATCCTCCGCACCGTTTGGCCGGGCCAGTCGCCGCAAGTCGTCGAGGATCAGGTCACCTACCCGCTGGCTACGACCATGCTGTCGGTGCCTGGAGCCAAGACCGTTCGCGGCTACTCGTTTTTCGGCGACTCCTACGTCTACGTGCTGTTTGACGACAGCACCGATCTCTACTGGGCACGCTCGCGCGTGCTGGAGTACTTGAGCCAGGTGCGCGATCGGCTGCCTACTGGCGTCAGCCCCTCGCTGGGCCCCGACGCCACCGGCCTGGGCTGGATCTATGAGTACGCACTGATCGATCGCACGGGACAGCACGACCTGGGCCAGCTGCGCGCGCTTCAGGATTGGTTTCTGCGCTATCAGCTCAAGACCGTGCCCGATGTGGCGGAAGTAGCCAGCCTCGGCGGCATGGAGCAGGCCTGGCAAGTCGTGCCCGATCCGCAGGCGCTGGCCGCACACAATCTCACCATCAGTCAACTGGTCGAGGCGATCCGCGCCGCCAATGGCGCGAACGGCGGCTCGGTGGTCGAGCAAGGCGAAGCTGAGTTCATGGTGCGCAGCGAGGGTTATCTGCGCAATCGCGAGGACTTCGAGCGCGTGCCCATCGCTGCCAACCCCAGTGGCGTGCCTGTCCTGCTGCGCGAGGTCGCGAGCGTGCAACGCGGCCCGGGCTTTCGGCGCGGCATCGCCGAACTGGACGGCCAAGGCGAAGTTGCCGGCGGCGTCGTTGTGCTGCGCACGGGCAAAAATGCCAAAGCCGCGATTGCGGCCGTCAAAGCCAAGCTTGCCGAACTAAGACACAGCCTGCCAGCCGGCGTGGAGATTGTGCCGACCTACGATCGCTCCCGACTGATCGATGCAGCAGTGGAGAACCTGTGGGGCAAGCTGCTGGAGGAGTTTCTGGTCGTGGCCCTGGTCTGCGCGCTATTTCTTGGCCATTTGCGCTCGGCATTGGTGGCCGTCATCACGTTGCCAATGGGTGTGCTGGCCGCCTTTATCGTGATGCAGCTGCAGGGTGTGTCGGCCAACCTGATGTCACTCGGCGGCATCGCCATCGCCATTGGCGCCATGGTCGATGCAGCGGTGGTGATGATAGAAAACGCCCACAAACATCTGGAGCATTGGCGTGAGGCGCACGATGGGCAGGAACCCCAAGGCGCAGCGCGCTGGTCACTGGTGGCCGAGTCGGCCGCCGAAGTGGGGCCCGCTCTGTTCGTGAGCCTGCTGATCATCGCCCTGTCATTCGTGCCGGTGTTCGCACTGCAAGGCCAGGAAGGCAAACTGTTCAAGCCACTCGCTTTCACCAAGACCTACGCGATGGCGGCGGCGGCCGGACTGGCCGTCACCCTGGTACCCGTGTTGATGGGATATCTCGTGCGCGGTCGCATCCGCGCCGAACGCGACAATCCACTCAATCGAGGCCTCATCGCCCTCTATCGCCCCATCCTCGAAGCCGTATTGCGCCATCCCAGGACGACCCTCGTAGCGGCCGGCATCCTGCTGCTCAGCGCCGCCGTTCCCTTCAGCCAGCTTGGCAGCGAATTCATGCCGCCGATGGATGAAGGCACACTGCTGTATATGCCCACGGCGTTGCCGAGCCTGTCGGCCGGCAAAGCGTCGCAGCTGCTGCAGCTCACCGATCGCATGATCAAGACCGTCCCCGAGGTAGACCACGTATTTGGCAAAGCCGGACGCGCGGAAACGGCCACCGACCCGGCGCCGCTGGAGATGTTCGAAACCACTATCACCTTCAAGCCCAAGAGCCGGTGGCGGCCAGGCATGACCATGGACAAGCTCAAGATCGAGCTGGACAAGGCCGTGCGCGTGCCCGGATTGACGAATCTGTTTGTGCCGCCGATCCGCAACCGCATCGACATGCTCGCGACCGGCATCAAGAGTCCGATCGGGATCAAGGTGCTTGGCGCCGATCCGTCCGTCTTGCAAAGCGTGGCCGATCGAATCGAGGCCGTGGCCCGGAACGTGCCTGGGGTCAGTTCGGCTATCGGCGAGCGCGCCGAGGGTGGCCGCTATGTCGATGTGCATATCCGCCCCGATGACGCAGCCCGCTATGGACTCACCCAGCAGCAGGTGCAGGAACTCATCGCAACGCTGGTAGGTGGAGATCCCATCGGACAAACCGTCCAGGGGCGAGAGCGCTATCCAATCGTGGTCCGCTATCCACGTATTGCGCGCGATTCAGTCGCCGCGTTGCGACAATTGCCGATCGTCGCGAGCAGCGGCGCGCAACTCACGCTCAGCCAAGTCGCCGACATCCGCCTGGCGATGGGTCCGCCGATGCTCAAGAGCGAGAACGGTCAGCTGGCCACCTACGTCTATATCGACACCACGGATCGCGACCTTGGTGCCGTGGTGACCGACCTGCAGCGCGCCGTGGCTCAGCATGTCACCTTGCCGCCGGGCATTACGGTGGCGTGGTCGGGACAGTTCGAGTACCTGGCCAGTGCGACGGAGCGACTGAAACTTGTAGTGCCGATCGCGCTCTTGATCATCTTCGGGCTGATCTATGCCGTCTTTCGTCGCGCCAGCGAAGCGCTGATGATCATGCTGAGCGTGCCCCTCGCTTTGGTGGGCGGGCTGTGGCTGATCCTGCTGCTCGGGCACGCGGTGTCGGTAGCCACCATGATCGGCTTCATCGCCCTGGCCGGTGTTGCCGCCGAGTTCGGCGTGGTGATGCTGCTGTATCTGCGTCACGCCTGGGAGCGGCAGCTCGCACGCCATCCGGATGCCGGAACCGCCGAACTTGACGACGCTATTCGCGAGGGCGCCGTACAGCGCGTACGGCCGAAAGCGATGACGGTGGCCGTCATTCTGGCCGGCCTTTTCCCGATTCTGCTCGGCCACGGCGCCGGCTCCGAGGTCATGCAACGCATTGCTGCGCCCATGGTGGGCGGCATGCTGACCGCACCGCTGCTATCGATGCTTGTCATCCCTGCCGCGTTTCGCCTACTGGTGCTGCATCGACTGCGCAAGACCAAGCCCGTGACCGCGGCATTCTCTCCCAACCAAGGAACCACCCCATGAAAAAACACATGCTCACCTTCGCACTCCTCGGCGCGCTGGCTGCCTCCCCCGGCATCGCTGCGGCGCAAGCGATGGATCCGAACATGCCCGGCATGCAGCACGACGCCCACGCCCCCGATGCGCAAGGCACGGGTGTCGTCAAGGCGATCGACACGAGCAGGGGCACCGTTACGCTACAGCACCAAGCGATCGCCGCGATCGGCTGGCCGGCGATGACCATGGCCTTCAAAGTAGCCGCACCGGACCTGCTGAACGCCGTCAAGGTCGGTGATCAAGTGCAGTTCTCACTGCGCCCCGCCGGCATGGACAGCACGGTAACGGCGATCAAGCCTGTACAGCGCTGAGAGCATGGTTTCAATGGCAGTAGGAACTGTCCTGCTGCCTCGGCGGACAAGGTACGCTGCCATAGGAACAGAACACGCTGCAGTCGCCAGCCTTGGGGCGCACAACCTCGCCGCAACCGGTCTGCTACCGGAGCCGGATCGCTCGATGGCCGGCTATCGCCAGTACAGCGATGGCGATGTCGAGCGACTCCATTTCATTGTGCGCAGCCGGGCCCTGGGCTTTCATCTGGATGAAATCAAAAGCCTGCTGAGCCTTGCATCAGAATCGACCTTGTCCTGCCAAGATGTGGATGCACTCGCACGCAACCACCTTGCTCAGATCGAAGCCAAGCAGAGAGAATTGGCCGCCCTGGCCAAAGAGCTGCGCCGCATGATCGACACCTGCCACAAGGACACACGCGGCACATGTACGATCCTGCGCGGCTTAACCACTCACGCCGCCTAGGCAGTGCGCTTTCGAACCCGTGCGGCGCCGCTCACGGGTTTGGCCTTGGACGACGGCCCGCATGATCGGCCAGTCGCGGCGCAGCAATGGTCCGTGAGGTACCCGACCAATTCGTTCATGACCTCGAGGATAGGCGAGTAATAGATGAATCGTCCGTCCTGCCGGCTCGTGATCAGCCCCGCATGGACGAGCTCCTTCAAATGGAACGAGAGCGTAGCGTTGGCCAGCCCCAGCTTTTCGGCGATCGCACTTGCCGCCAGTCCGTCGGGTGCATGTTCCACCAGCAGGCGATACACGGCCAAGCGCGACTCTTGGGCGAGCGCGGACAGGACGGCAATGGCTTGTTTGGTCTGCATGGCGTATCGGAGACTTCGGGCGGGAGCCTTCTTAGTGTAAGAGCACTGCCAGGGTCATTGCCTGCTCAAGCCGTGCGCGCCTCGTACCAGTGCTTGCTCACGGTCACGATACGCACCACCGACAGCATCACCGGCACCTCGATCAGCACGCCTACCACGGTGGCCAGCGCGGCTCCCGAGTGAACGCCAAACAGGCCCACGGCCGTGGCCACGGCGAGCTCAAAGAAGTTGCTTGCTCCGATCAGCGCCGAGGGCGCCGCAACGCAGTGCGGCACACCGAGCTTCCGATTGAGCAGGTAGGCCAGGCCAGAGTTGAAATACACCTGGATCAGAATCGGTACGGCGAGCATCGCGATGATCAACGGCTGTGCAAGGATCTGCCGCCCCTGGAAGCCAAACAGCAACACCAAGGTCAGCAACAGGGCAGCCAGGGAGATCGGGCCCAGTCGGGCCAACAGCCGTTCAAGCGCGCCCTGCCCGCCATGGGCCAGCACAAAGCGACGCAGGAAGACGCTGATCAGCACCGGCACCACGATATACAGCACCACCGACAGCATCAACGTGTTCCACGGCACGGTGATGGCGGAGATGCCGAGCAACAAGCCCACGATCGGTGCAAACGCGAACACCATGATGGCGTCGTTCACCGCGACCTGGCTCAAGGTGAAATTCGGCTCACCACCGCACAGGTTGCTCCACACGAAAACCATCGCCGTGCATGGCGCAGCGGCAAGCAGGATCAGGCCGGCCACATACGAGTCGAGCTGATCCGCAGGCAGCCATGCAGCGAACACGTGGCGAATGAAAATCCAGCCCAGCAAGGCCATCGAGAACGGTTTGACCGCCCAGTTGATGAAGAGCGTGACACCGATGCCCTTCCATTGGCGACGCACGCCACCCATCGCACCGAAGTCGATCTTCAGCAGCATCGGGATGATCATCAGCCAGATCAGTCCTGCCACCGGCAGGTTGACCTTGGCGACCTCCATGTGGCCCAGGGCTTCGAACGTGCCGGGCAACGCATGGCCAAGCAAGGTGCCGGCGACGATGCATAGCGCCACCCACAAGGTCAGATAACGCTCAAAGAAACCGATACGGGCCGGCTTCGACCGCGGCGCGGCGTCGATGACACTCGTCGCCTCACTCATGCGACATCCCCGTTATCGTCCTCGCCGGTCAGCGTGCCGATATCGTCGAGCGCCCGCTTGAGCTCTTGCGCACCCATCGTCTCCACCGGCAAGTTCAACAGCGCCATGAGGCGATAAGTGATCAGCCTACGTGCCTTGCGGAATGCCTCGTTGATGGCCACCGGACTACCCTTGACCGCCGCCGGATCAG
>Ga0209672_100454_pt1 | contig 23194 bp, 24 predicted proteins | sample AraplaCol_mMS_r2_FD_184273 | JGI IMG/M metagenome (GOLD analysis project Ga0209672, IMG submission 184273) | Arabidopsis root microbial communities from North Carolina, USA - plate scrape CL_Col_mMS_r2 (SPAdes) (version 2) | ecosystem: Host-associated > Plants > Roots > Endosphere | place: USA...
TTGCCTGATGACCATAGCGAGTCGGTCCCACCCCTTCCCATCCCGAACAGGACCGTGAAACGACTCTACGCCGATGATAGTGCGGATTCCCGTGTGAAAGTAGGTAATCGTCAGGCTCCCTAAGCCAGAAACCCCCGCCCGACAAGGCGGGGGTTTTTGCATTTGGGCGGCGAAAATACGCGAGATGGCAGATAGCCGTCTCCGTCTTGCAAGCTGCATGCTGTCTCGGACCGGCAGATCCCGCGGCAACCCACCCCAATAAACTTATCCGGATTGCAGTCGATTCCGTTGTCACGCTCGCGCCGGAACGAAATCTCGCGATTTGATACGATCGAAGTGTCGTCGACGGCTGCTTGCCTCGACGTTCATGTTCGAACCAGTGCTTGATGGAGAGAGGGCAGGGAATGAATATCGGCGACGCGTCGCGCGAATCCGGCGTCAGCGCAAAAATGATCCGGTACTACGAACAGGTCGGTCTTCTTGCGCCCAGCAAGCGGAGCGACGCCGGATACCGGATCTACGGTTCGGACGAAGTCCATATCCTGCGCTTCATCCGTCAGGCACGGCGGCTCGGTTTTCTCGTCGAGGATATCCGCAAGTTGCTGATGCTCTGGCAGGACCGCGCCCGCGCCAGCGTCGAAGTGAAGTCGATTGCCCTCGAACACGTGGCCGAACTCGACAAACGCATCGCGGAATTGAGCGACATGCGCAATACGCTAGCGGATCTCGCCGCGCACTGCCATGGTGACGAACGACCTGAATGCCCGATCTTGGCGCGCCTGGCCGAACCGGCTGGTGAACCAGATTAGTGCATGCCCTCGAGGTCGAAAAGAGACCTCGATTCAATATTCATAAAAATCAGTGAGTTAAAGCGGATGCTTCACAAGCCATTCCAAAATGGAATGGCTTCCATGCAAGCATTTCACTGGCATCTTGGTGCGGCATCGCTATAATTCGGGATAACCCTATACGGGAAATCCCTGAATCTCGATTCGCCAGGGGTCCCCCTTCCTTGGAGAACATCATGATCGCCTACATCGTTGAAAAGCTGAGCAACTGGTTCGAATCCGCAGAACGTGAGCGCCGTGAGGCATACCTCGCCACGTCGTCGGACATCGTCCAGCTCGAGAGCCGCATCCGCTCGCTCGAAACCAACGGCTACTCGCTGTAATCGAGTTACCGCCAGGTGCCGTGTGGCACCGAACGAAAAGCAAGCCCCGTGTTGACGGGGCTTTGTTTTTTGTGCACTGGATCTGGCGAAATCGTCGGCGCGGCGCTATGGTATGGGCCTGTTTTTAACCGGAAGAGTACAACCATGCGCTTGCGTCTCGATGTGCGTCACGTTTCCCGCGCGCGTCTCGTTCTGGGGGCTGTTGTGCTCGCTCACGGCTTGGCGGCCGGTGCGGCGACGTCGTCCAAGCCGCTGATTCTCGATACGCAACATGGGATCCAGGATGGCAAGGGCGGCCTGGTGTTGCAAACGGCTCCGCTATCGTCAGAGCCAATCGTCGAGCCCGCAGGCATGCGAGCGCCGGCCGGGCAAGGATCGACTTCATCGATCCCGCTGTTTGTCGCGCCGTATATCAATGTGCCTGGCTGGGGCATGTCGCCGGCCAATCAGCCGAGACCCACGCCAAGACCGCAGCCATAACGGCAAGACGTCCGCTCAGTTCCCGCGGTGCTCGATCTGGCATCGGGCGCCGCTGTCCTGTCCCAGGCGTTCGACGAGATAGGGCAGCGCTTCGTTCATGCTCTGCGCGAGTGTGTACGGCGGATTCAGGATGAACATTCCGCTGCCGTAAAGGCCCAGGCCGCCTGTCGGCGGATTCGATACCGTCAGCGTCAGGTGCAGCCAGTTGTTCGGCTGCAGGCGCTTGAGCTGTTCCGGAAAACGCTGCGATTCCACCCGCGCAACCTGCGGATACCAGATCGCGTAACAGCCGGTCGCGAAACGCTTCAGGCATTCCGTTACGCAAGTCACCGTGCGCGCATAGTCCTTCTTGTCCTCATAGGACGGATCGATCAGCACGAGCGCGCGTCGCGGCGGCGGCGGCAGCAGCGCCTTGATGCCCTCGAAGCCGTCACCGGCGTAAATCATTGCGCGGCGCCCCGCATCGCGGAAGTTGTGACGCAGCACGTCGATTTCCGTCGTGTGCATTTCGAACAGACGCATCCGGTCCTGCTCGCGCATCGACCGCCATGCGAGATACGGGGAGCCCGGATAGTAGCGCAGCTCGCCGTCGTCGTTCAGCGCGCGCACCTCGTCGACGTAATCACCGAGCACCTCGGGCAGGTTCTTTTCGTTCCATAGCGCCCCAATCCCGGTGTCGAATTCCCCCGTCTTGGCGGCATAACCGTCGCGCAGCGAATACACGCCGGCGCCGGCGTGCGTGTCGATGTACCAGTACGACTTGTCTTTCTTGTTCAGGTGGCGCAGCAGCTGGACGACGACGGCGTGCTTGAGCACGTCCGCGTGGTTGCCTGCATGAAAACCGTGACGATAACTGAGCATGGCTGGCTGCCTGAAACGAAGGATGAATCGATGAAAACGGACGATTGCGTGTGGCCGCTGGGCCTCGCACCAATGCGGCCGCGTATTGTACGCGAGTGGGCGTGAGCCGCCTTACTCGAATGCGTCGCCGACGGCCTCTTCGATACGTTGCTTGACCTCCGGCGTCAGCTTCGCGACAACGTCGAGCGCGCGCATGTTGTCGCCGATCTGCTCGACTCGCGAGGCGCCCGTAATGACAGAACTCACGCGCGGATTCGCGAGTATCCATGCGATCGCGAGTTGGGCGGTGCTGCAGTCGAGCTCGGCCGCGATCGCGCCGAGCCGTTCGACCGCGTCGTTGCTGGCCGGATCCGTCAGCCGCGCACGGAGCCAGTCGTAGCCCGGCAATTGCGCGCGGCTACCCGGCGGTACGCCGTTCCGGTACTTGCCGGTGAGCAGCCCCGATGCCAGCGGGCTCCAGGTCGTCAGGCCGAGGCCGTAGTCGTCATAAAGCCGCGCGTATTCCTGCTCGACCCGGGTACGGTGGAACAGGTTGTACTGCGGCTGCTCGACGACCGGCTTGTGCAGATGGTGCCGCTCGGCAATTTCGTACGCGGCGCGGATCTCGTCGGCGCTCCATTCGGACGTGCCCCAGTAGAGCGCCTTGCCACGCACGATCATGTCGCTCATTGCCCAGACGGTCTCCTCGATTGGCGTGTTCGGATCGGGGCGATGGCAGTACACGAGGTCGACATAGTCGAGCTGCAGCCGGCGCAGCGAGTGGTCGATCGCGTTCAGCAGATATTTCCGGTTCAGCGTGTGATACTGGTTCGGCGCTTCCGCGAGTCCCCAGAAGAACTTGGTGGACACGAGGTAGCTGATGCGCGGCCAGCCGAGCGACTTGATCGCCTGGCCCATGATTTCCTCGGATTTGCCACCCGCATAGACTTCGGCGTTGTCGAAGAAATTGACGCCCGCATCGCGGGCGGCCGCGAGGCATTCGCGGGCAACCCGCTGATCGACCTGGTTGCCGTAGGTGACCCACGAGCCGAGCGAAAGCGCGCTGATCTGAAGGCCGGAGCGGCCTAGCCGTCGATAGTGCATGGGAGTCTCCCGCGACTCGAAACCGACCTTAAGCTTAGACGTTTTGCGCGCGAACGGCGGGGCCGATCGTGCACAATAGCGGCTGGCCCATCTGCAGGACCGCGCGACGAAAGCGGCTGCAGCGGGGCGCGCTTTTTCGATCCGATAACGGAAGGAGACGGACATGGCAGCAGATCTGACCGGCAAGACCGCAGTCGTCACGGGCGCCGCAAGCGGCATCGGCAAGGAAATCGCACTCGAGCTCGCGAAGGCGGGCGCAGCGGTCGCGATCGCCGACCTGAACCAGGACGGCGCAAATGCGGTCGTCGACGAGATCAACAAGGCAGGCGGCAAGGCGATCGGCGTCGCGATGGACGTGACCAGCGAGGAAGCGGTCAACAGCGGTATCGACAAGGTGGCCGAAACGTTCGGCTCGGTCGACATCCTCGTGTCGAACGCGGGCATCCAGATCGTCAACCCGATCGAGAACTATTCGTTCGCCGACTGGAAGAAGATGCAGGCGATCCACGTCGACGGCGCGTTCCTGACGACCAAGGCCGCGCTCAAGCACATGTACAAGGACGATCGCGGCGGCGTCGTGATCTACATGGGCTCGGTGCACTCGCACGAAGCGTCGCCGCTGAAGTCGGCGTACGTGACGGCCAAGCACGGGCTGCTCGGTCTCGCGCGCGTGCTGGCGAAGGAAGGCGCGAAGCACAACGTGCGCTCGCACGTCGTGTGTCCGGGCTTCGTGCGCACACCGCTGGTCGACAAGCAGATTCCGGAGCAGGCGAAGGAGCTCGGGATCAGCGAAGAGGAAGTGGTGAAGAAGGTGATGCTCGGCAACACGGTCGACGGCGTGTTCACGACGGTGCAGGACGTCGCGCAGACGGTGCTGTTCCTGTCGGCGTTCCCGAGCGCCGCGCTCACGGGCCAGTCGTTCGTCGTCAGCCACGGCTGGTTCATGCAGTAACGGGCTCCGGCACGGGCGGCCGCGCTGCGCGCCGCTTGTGCTGCAGCCAGCATTCGCCGGTAGTGGAACGGCAAGAAAAAAACGCGCTCCGGGGAGCGCGTTTGTTGTTTCGGCAGGGCGGGCTGCTGCCCGCTGACACCGGCTTACTTCAGGACCGCTGCGACCGCATTGGCGACCGCATCGAGGTTGCGCGTGTTCAGCGCCGCAACGCAGATCCGGCCGGTGCCGACTGCGTAGATGCCGAACTCTTCGCGCAGGCGATCGACTTGCGCCGAGGTCAGGCCCGAATACGAGAACATCCCGCGCTGCGCGTTGATGAAGCTGAAGTCGCGATCGACACCGCTCGCCTTCAGGCGTTCGACGAGGCCGTTGCGCATCGCGCGGATGCGATCGCGCATTTCGCCGAGTTCCTGCACCCACGAAGCGTGCAGTTCAGGCGACGCGAGCACGGCCGCGACGACGGCGCCGCCATGGGTCGGCGGGTTCGAGTAGTTCGTGCGGATCACGCGCTTCAGTTGCGACAGCACGCGCGTCGCTTCTTCCTTGCTCGACGTGATGATCGACAGCGCGCCGACGCGCTCGCCGTACAGCGAGAAGGACTTCGAGAACGACGACGACACGAACGCATTCAGGTCGGCAGCGGCAAAGAGACGCACCGCGGCGGCATCGGCCTCGATGTTCTCGCCGAAGCCCTGGTAGGCCATGTCGAGGAACGGCACGAGGTTGCGCGCCTTGACGACGTCGACGACCTGCTGCCATTGCGCTTCGGTCAGGTCGACGCCGGTCGGGTTGTGGCAGCACGCGTGCAGCACGACGATCGTGCCCGCCGCATAGCCGTTCAGCGCCGACAGCATGCCTTCGAAGTTCACGCCGTTGGTGGCGGCGTCGTAGTACGGGTATGCGACGACTTCGAAGCCGGCGGCTTCGAACAGTGCGCGGTGGTTTTCCCAGCTCGGATCGCTGATTGCGACCTTCGCGTTCGGGTTCACGGTGCGAAGGAAATCGGCACCGATCTTCAGTGCGCCCGTGCCGCCCAGTGCCTGCGCCGTGACCACACGGCCCGCAGCGATCAGCGGCGAATCGTTGCCGAGCAGCAGCTTCTGCACCGCTGCGTCGTACGCGGCAATCCCGTCGATCGGCAGGTAGCCGCGCGGCAGGCCGGCGTCGACACGCGCCTTTTCCGCTTCGCGAACGGCGCGCAGCAGCGGAATCTTGCCTTCTTCGTTCGTGTACACACCGACGCCGAGGTTGACCTTGGTCGGGCGCGTATCGGCGTTGAAGGCTTCGTTCAGGCCCAGGATCGGGTCGCGAGGAGCAAGCTGGACAGCGGAGAAGAGCGACATGATGATTCGGCAGTAGTGAAAAGAGGGTCAGGCTTTCAGCCGGCGGGGCAGGCGCAGCGGACCGCGCGCCAACAGGCACGGCGCCGGAAAGCGCAGCAGCCTGACATTGTAGCGAATTCACGCTGCCGGAGGCGGCGATCGCGCGGCGAATTGCGATTTCGGGCGGTTGCCGCGCGTCAGGAGCCGTCAGCGGTTCGCAACGCCGCGAAGCGCTAGAATAGTTTTTTTGCCCTCGCTCCGGCCGCACTCCATGTCCGAACATCACGCCGAAGTCGGCGACGCGCTCGACGAATCGAAATTCGTGACCTTCGAAGGGTCGCCGTTCCAGTTGTACCAACCGTATCCGCCCGCAGGCGACCAGCCGACCGCGATCGAAACGCTCGTCGAAGGTGTCGGCGACGGCCTCGCATTCCAGACGCTGCTCGGCGTGACCGGTTCGGGCAAGACCTTCACGATGGCCAACACGATCGCGCGGCTCGGCCGCCCGGCAATTGTGTTCGCGCCGAACAAGACGCTCGCGGCGCAGCTCTACGCGGAATTTCGCGAGTTCTTCCCGCGCAACGCGGTCGAGTACTTCGTGTCGTACTACGACTATTACCAGCCGGAAGCGTACGTGCCGCAGCGCGACCTGTTCATCGAGAAGGATTCGTCGATCAACGAGCACATCGAGCAGATGCGGCTGTCGGCGACGAAGAGCCTGATGGAGCGCCGCGACGTGGTGATCGTCGCGACGGTGTCGGCGATCTACGGTATCGGCAACCCGTCCGAATACCACCAGATGATCCTGACGCTGCGCACCGGCGACAAGCTCGGGCAGCGCGACGTGATCGCGCGGCTGATCGCGATGCAGTACTCGCGCAACGAACAGGACTTCCAGCGCGGTACGTTCCGCGTGCGCGGCGACACGATCGACATCTTCCCGGCCGAACACGCGGAATTGGCCGTGCGCGTCGAGCTGTTCGACGACGAGGTCGAGACGCTGCAGCTGTTCGACCCGCTGACCGGGCGCGTGCGGCAGAAGATCCCGCGCTTCACCGTGTATCCGTCGTCGCACTACGTGACGCCGCGCGACACCGTGATGCGGGCGGTCGAGACGATCAAGGACGAATTGCGCGAGCGCCTCGAGTTCTTCCACAGCAACGGCAAGCTCGTCGAGGCGCAGCGCCTCGAGCAGCGCACGCGCTTCGACCTCGAGATGCTGCAGGAGCTCGGCTTCTGCAAGGGCATCGAGAACTACTCGCGGCACTTTTCGGGTGCCGCGCCGGGCGAGCCGCCGCCGACGCTCGTCGACTACCTGCCGTCCGACGCGCTGATGCTGCTCGACGAATCGCACGTGCTGATCGGCCAGCTGAACGGCATGTACAACGGCGACCGCGCGCGCAAGGAAAACCTCGTCAACTATGGCTTCCGGCTGCCGTCGGCGCTGGACAACCGGCCGCTCAAGTTCCCGGAGTTCGAACGCAAGATGCGCCAGGTGGTGTTCGTGTCGGCGACGCCGGCCGACTACGAGCAGCGCGTGACGGGGCAGGTCGCCGAGCAGGTGGTGCGGCCGACCGGGCTCGTCGACCCGGAAATCGAAGTGCGCCCGGCGAGTTCGCAGGTCGACGACGTGCTGACGGAGATCAATGCGCGCGTGAAGGCCGGCGAGCGGGTGTTGATCACCGTGCTGACGAAGCGAATGGCCGAGCAGCTCACCGAGTTCTTGGCCGACCACGGCGTCAAGGTGCGCTACCTGCATAGCGACATCGACACGGTGGAGCGGGTCGAGATCATCCGCGACCTGCGGCTCGGCACGTTCGACGTGCTGGTCGGGATCAACCTGCTGCGCGAGGGCCTCGACATTCCGGAAGTGTCGCTCGTCGCGATTCTCGATGCGGACAAGGAAGGCTTCCTGCGTGCCGAGCGCTCGCTGATCCAGACGATCGGCCGCGCGGCGCGCAACGTGAACGGCAAGGCGATCCTCTACGCCGACAGGATGACCGAATCGATGAAGCGCGCGATCGGCGAGACCGAGCGGCGCCGCGCGAAGCAGATCGCGCACAACGAGAAAATGGGCATCACGCCGCGCGGTGTCGTGAAACGCATCAAGGACATCATCGACGGCGTGTACAACGCCGACGAGGCGCGCGCGGAGCTGAAGGAAGCGCAGCAGCGCGCGAAATTCGAGGACATGTCGGAGAAGCAGCTCGCGAAGGAAATCAAGCGTCTCGAGAAGCAGATGGCCGACTACGCGAAGAACCTCGAGTTCGAGAAGGCCGCCGCGACGCGCGACCAGCTTGCGCTGTTGCGCGAGCGCGTGTTCGGCGCGAACGTCGGCGACCACATCAACGGCGGCCGGTAAATCTTTCCAAGCGTCACCAAAATCTGTCAGTAACGGGTCTGTAAGCCTTGTCGGATCAGGGGTTTACACGGTATCTCGTTTGTTCCGAAGCTGGTTCGGTGCTAAACTTCGCAAGTATTGAGAATAGTTCGCATTAACGTTCTTCATTGCGTTAGTGTTTTCAGCGTGCCGCCCCGGAGGCGGCGCGCATGTCGTCAAGATAGTCAGACAAATAACAAGGAGTGTCCATGTTGGGTTCTTCGTTCATCCGCACGTCGGTTGCGGTAGCGGCGGCGCTTGCCGCGATGTCGGCCTCGGCGGCCGAATATCCGATCGGCAAGCAGCAGATCCAGGGCGGCATGGAGATCGGCGCGGTGTACCTGCAGCCGATCACGATGGATCCGGAAGGGATGATGCGCAAGGCGTCGGATTCCGATATCCACCTCGAGGCGGACATCCACGCGGTCAAGAACAACCCGACGGGTTTCGCGGAAGGCGACTGGATGCCGTACCTGCAGGTCACGTACAAGCTGACGAAGCAGGGCGACACGAAGTGGAAGGCCGAAGGCGACCTGATGGGCATGGTCGCGAGCGACGGACCGCACTATGGCGACAACGTGAAGCTCGCCGGCCCGGGCAAGTATCACCTGACGATGACCGTCAAGCCGCCGATGCAGTCGGGCCACATGGCGTTCGGCCGTCACGTCGACAAGGAAACGGGCGTGGGCGCATGGTTCAAGCCCATCACCCTCGAATATGACTTCCCGTTCGCCGGCATCGGCAAGAAGGGCGGGTACTGATCGTTGGCATCACGGACGGCGTGCTTCGGCGCGCCGTCGGCGCAGAGAACCCAGAATGAAATTTCCCCAGAAAATCGTTGCCGCTGCCGCCGCGCTGTGGCTCGCCGGCGCGGCGCATGCCGCCGATCTGCCGACGTTCAAGCTCGAGATGACGGACGGCAAGCTGAATCCCGCCCGCATCGAAGTGCCGGCCGGCCAGCGCTTCAAGATCGAGATCAGGAATACCGGCAAGGGCGCCGCCGAATTCGAGAGCGTGCAGTTGCGCAAGGAGAAGGTGCTCGCGCCGGGCGCGGATTCGTTCGTGGTCGTCGCCCCGCTGTCGCCGGGCGAATACAAGTTTTTCGACGATTTCCACCAGCAGGCACAGGGCGTGATCGTCGCGAAGTAATGCGTTTTATCTGAGTGCGGGCGTACGAGTGTCTTGCGCCGCGCGTCAGGAGGATTCAATGGGTCAGATCTTGTTCATCGTCTGGCGGGAGAGCGTCGAAGCGCTGCTCGTCGTCGGCATCCTCTATGCATGGCTGAAGAACGGCGACGACGACGCGCGCCGCGGCCTGCCGTTTCTGTGGACGGGCGTGGCAGTCGGCCTGCTGATGGCGGTCGGTCTCGGCGCCGCGCTCGTCGGCTTTACCGAAGTGCTGTCCGGCGACGCGCAGGACTATTTCCAGACCGCGATGGTGCTCATCGCGTGCGTGCTGATCGTGCAGATGGTGCTGTGGATGCGCCGGCACGGCCGCACGCTGAAGCGTGACATGGAGCAGTCGCTGCAGCAGAGCACGCGCGATTCGAACTGGTGGGGCGTCGCCGTGCTGGTCGCGCTCGCGATCGCTCGCGAAGGCAGCGAGACGGTGATCTTCCTGTACGGCCTCGGTTTCGGTCAGTCGGGGCACGTGGACGGCAGCCAGATGCTCGCGGTCGTGATCGGCCTGGGCCTGGCGTTCCTCACGTTCTATCTGCTGCAGCTTGGCGGCAAGTACTTCTCGTGGCGGCATTTCTTCCGCGTCACCGAAGTGATGCTGCTGTTCCTCGGTGCGGGCCTGTTCCAGACCGGCGTCGACAAGCTGATCGACAAGGAAATCCTGCCGCTCGGCATTTCGCAGGTGTGGGATACGTCGTCGATTCTCGACGACTCCGGCACGTTCGGTTCGCTCGTCGCGACGCTGACGGGCTACCGGGCGCACCCGGCGCTGACCAACCTGATCGCCTATGCGGTGTACTGGGCGGTGGTCTGGCTGCTGATGAAGCGCGCGAGCCGTCGTCCGGTCGTCCCTGCAGGTCGCGCGGCATGAGTGCTGTTGCCGCAGCCAAGCCGGGCTGGCTCGCGCAGGCCGGTCAGTGGATGCAGCGCCACGGCGCGGCGATCCGCGGCATCCAGTGGGTCGTCGTCGCCGTCTACGCGTTCCTGATCATCGTGCCCGCAGTATTGCCGCTGCCCGACGATTCCGCGCATCTGTGGAGCAATCTCACGCTGATCGCGCAGTTCGTGTTCTGGGGCATCTGGTGGCCGTTCGTGCTGCTGTCGATGGTGATGCTCGGCCGCGTCTGGTGCGGCGTGCTTTGCCCGGAAGGCGCGCTGACCGAATATGCGAGCAAGTTCGGTCGCGGCGGCGCGATTCCGCGCTGGATGCGGTGGGGCGGTTGGCCGTTCGTCGCATTCGGGCTCACGACGATCTACGGGCAGATGGTGAGCGTGTATCAGTATCCGCTCGCGGTGCTGTTCGTGCTCGGCGGCTCGACCGTCGGCGCGATCGTGATAGGCGTGCTGTACGGCCGCGAGAAGCGCGTGTGGTGCAAGTACCTGTGCCCGGTCAACGGTGTGTTCGGGCTGCTCGCGCGGCTCGCGCCGATGCGCTACAAGGTCGATGAGGATGCCTGGCGTCGCTCGTACAAGAACGGCGAGCACGGGCATCGCGTGATTCCGATCAATTGCGCGCCGCTCGTGCCGTTGCGCAACATGAAGGGCGCGGCCTCGTGCCATATGTGCGGCCGATGCAGCGGGCACCGCGATGCAATCGCGCTGTCGTGGCGCTCGCCGTCCGATGAGGTCGTGAACCTTGGGGCGCAGCAGGCGAATCCGTGGGACACGGCGCTGATCCTGTACGGCCTGCTCGGCGTCGCGATCGGTGCGTTTCACTGGACCGTCAGCCCGTGGTTCGTGCAGATCAAGCAGTGGCTCGCGGGCTGGCTCATTGATCGCGACATCACGTGGCCACTCGAGACGAATGCCCCGTGGTTCCTGCTCACGCACTATCCGGATCGAAACGATGTGTTCTCGTGGCTCGACGGCGGGCTGGTCGTCAGCTACATCGTCGGCACGGGGCTCGTGTACGGCACCGCGCTGCTCGTGCTGCTGGCCGGCGCGACGCTGATGCTCGGCCGTTTCGACCGCGTGCGTCTTCATCATCTCGCGCAGGCGCTGATCCCGATCGCGGGAGCCGGCGTGTTCCTCGGGCTGTCGGCGACGACGCTGTCGCTGCTGCGGGCGGAGCACGTGCCGCTCGGCTGGGCGACCGACGTTCGCATCGCGATTCTGGTCGGCGCCAACGCATGGAGCGCCTGGCTCGCATGGAAGGTGACGGGGCGCTATGCGGCCTGGTCGCGTCGACTGGCGGCATTCGCGTGGTTCGCGGCAGGCCTGGCCGTGGTCGACAGCGCATGGTGGTTGATGTTCTGGGGTTTCTGACGCGGTCTTGACGGCCGTGTGGTCGGGCTCCGGAGCAGCAGGCGAGCGTATTTCGCCGTCGGGCTCCGGAACGCGCTGAAGCTGAAGTGCCGACAGCCGCGATGCCTTTCTCTTTGCATCCGGACGCACCGACAAAAAAAAGCGACACGTCGAAGGACGTGTCGCTTTTTTCTTCCTTGTGCGAGAACCAAAAAAGTGGCTTGGCTTGCTGCAACGGCTGCTTGAGTGTGTTTGCACGAAGGGGTCTAGATCTCGCGTGCAAGCCGTTACGCTGGCTACTGCCCAACACCTCTCAGGGAGGTGGTCCCCACAATACTCTGTCGTTACTTCGTCAGGATCAGCTTGCCGAGCCGCGTGGCACGCAACTGATACGTCTCTCCGTTGTGCGCGATGCTGATGTGGCTGCGGCCTTGTAGCAGCGCATCGCTGCTGAGGGTCCGGGTGCCGGCATCGTGACTACCGGCAGGTTTCGCCGGCGTCGTGACCGCTGCCGTCTTTTGACGGTTGGCGCTTGCGGTGCCGGTCGTGCGGCGCAACGTCAGCGTGGTCGGGCGCGTGGTGTCGGTCATTCGGTTGATCGGTGACTGTCGATACGATGGAATGAATTCTAAATGATAACTATTCCCATTTACAAAACTCTTTATCGATCGATATGACGAATCCGATAGCTTGAATCAAAGGGCGGCTCGCAGGCCGCCGCCGACGTCAGTGGAGCGGGTCAGGGTCCTTGCGTCCCTGTGCGTATTCGCGGATCAGGCGCACCGTGTCGATGTCCGACGTGCGATACGCTTCCTTGACGATGCCGTGCGTCTGGCGCGCTTCCTCGCTGTCGTCCGTGACGGTCAGCGTCGTGTGGTATTCGAAGCGCAGGAACAACTCGTGGTCGTCGCGTTCCTCGATCGTCATCGTCAGCGAGCCGCCGATTTCGCCGCCGGCCGCATGGATGTCGTAGCGCACTTGCTGGTTCGGGGTGAACGTCACGCGGTCGCGCACGGTCGCATGGCCGTAGTGCAGCTCGCGTTCGAGCGTGGTATCCGTCCGTTCACGGACGACACAGCTGTCGAGGCCGATCACGAACAGCTGCGGCTGTTCGGCGCGCAGCACGAGGCCTTCCCAGAGCTGGTCGCGGGTAAGGGACGGCACGGCCGGATCGTCGGAGTTGATCTGGATCAGATGTTCGAAGTTCAAGGGGACAGGTTCCTTCTGGTGGCGGGCGGCCACATGGATCAAAAAAACATTGTGACGCAAAACGCGCAGCTTCGCGGCACCTGTGGCCCCGATCGGACGTCATGCCTCGATGGAGCCCATGCGGCCGGTCTGGTAGTCGATGACGGCCTGCCGGATCTCTTCCTCGGTATTCATCACGAACGGGCCATAGCGGACGATCGGCTCGTTGAGCGGCACGCCGCCGATCAGCAGCAGGTCGAGTGGCATATCGCCGGCCTCGAACGTCACCGCGTCGCCATCGTCACCGTAGACGATCATCTGTCGCGCGTCGATTTGCTGCCTGTCGGGCCCGTAGCGGCCGGCTCCCTCGAGCGGGTAGGCGAACACGCGATAACCTGCCGGCACCGGCTGCGTGACCGTTGCACCCGGTTGCAGCGTGAAATGCTGGTAGAGGATCGGCGTGCGCGTCTCGATCGCCGCGCGCACACCGAAGGCTTCGCCGGCGATCACGCGGACCTGCGTGCGGCCGTCGGGCGACGTCGCGGTCGGGATGCGGCCGGCCGGGATCTCCTGGTAGCGCGGTGCGATCAGTTTGTCGCGCCGCGGCAGATTGACCCACAGCTGAAAGCCGTGCGAGCGTCCGCCGGCCTGCGCGAACTCGGGATCCGGCATTTCGCTGTGCACGACGCCCGCGCCGGCCGTCATCCACTGCACGTCACCAGGCCCGAGCGTGCCGGCATGGCCGGCCGAGTCGCGATGACGAAAACGCCCGTCGAGCACGTAGGTGACCGTCTCGAAGCCGCGATGCGGATGGTCGGGCGCGCCCTTGGCTTCGCCGGGGGCATAGTCGACGGGGCCCATTTCGTCGAGCAGCAGGAACGGATCGAAATCCATCAGCAGCCGGGTCGGGAACGGGCGGTGAACCACGAAGCCGCCGCCTTCGGTCGTGCGAAGCGCGGGGTACGTGCGGTCAAGCGAGCGAGCGGTCGTCATGCAGAAGCCCTCGATATCATCGGAATAGCGTCATTTTTGAAACATAGCGCTATTATATTGGGCGTTTTACGGTCCGATTTGCGGCGGTTCGCAATGGATTGTTCTGAAATTGGAACGATGACATGAACATCGATGCACACAACCTGAACGACCTCATGTACTTTTCGCAGGTCGTCGAACACGGCGGTTTCTCGGCTGCGGAACGCGTGCTGGGTATCTCGAAATCGCGCCTGTCGCGGCGCCTGACCGAACTCGAGGCGGCGCTCGGCGTGCGCCTGCTGCAGCGCTCGACACGCAAGCTCGCGTTGACCGAGGCGGGGGAGTTGTTCTACCAGCATTGCCAGGCGATGCTCGCCGAAGCCCGGGCCGCGATGAACGCGGTGCAGCAGTTGCGCGCGTCGCCGCGCGGCTCGGTGCGCGTGAGCGTCCCCGTGACGTTGTCGCAGACGATGCTGTCGCGCATCCTCCCCGAATTTCTGCACCGCTATCCCGAGGTGAAGGTGCACATCCGTGTGACGAATCGTGTGATCGACCTGTTCGAGGATTCGATCGACGTTGCGTTGCGCGTGCGCTCGGAGCCGCCGCAGAACGCGAACATCGTCGTGCGGCCGCTGTGGCGGACCGAGCAGATGCTGGTCGGCGCGCCGAGCCTGCTGAACCAGAATGCGCCGCCGCTCGTGCCGGACGATCTGGCGCACTTCGAGACGCTCGATACGCCGAGCGTCGACGGGCGGCACGTGTTCAGCCTGATCGCGCCGGACGGCACGCGTCATTTGCACGAGCACGACCCGCGGCTCGTGACGGCCGACCTGATGACGATCCGCGAGGCCGTGCTCGACGGCCTCGGCATCGCGGCGCTGCCCGAGATGATGTACGGCAATGCGTTGCGTGCGGGGCAGTTGTCGCCGGTGATGCCGGGCTGGACGCTGCCGGTGCCGCAACTCTATGCAGTGTTCGTGTCGCGGCAGGGCATGCCGCCCGCCGTGCGGGCGTTCGTCGACTATCTGGTCGAGAAGCTCGACCATGGCGAATACAAGCAGCCGGGGTGCCCCGAGCGCGCGAAACAGGACGCGGCGGCGGCCGATGCTTCGGCCACCTGAATGCAAGATGCGCGTCGTGGCAAATTTGTTTTGTCATTGAAGCGTCGCCGGCAATCGCAAGTTTCAATCGCCGGGACCTTGAATGCATACGCGGGCAGGCCTATATTGAAATCCCATTTCGCGAAGGAAGTTCTGAGCGGAATCAGGTGGCCGCATATATTGTGAGCCAGATAGGGCAGAACGCGCAGTCCGTGCAGACCACGGTAGTCGCATTTGCGTTGCTCGAGGCGCAACCGATACCGCCGAAGAGCCCGCCGCCCGAAGGCGCCCGCGTGCGCATGAAAAAAGGCCTTCATCTGGCGATGAAGGCCTTTTACTTTGTGCGCGGCCGGCGAGGTGCGGCCGGCCAGGCGTGGCCGGCGAGGTCCTGCCACCCAGGCCACCGTCGCGTAGCGAATGCGCGTGCGCTACTTCGCCTTCGCAGTCGGCTCCGTCACGAAGCCGAGCTTCGTCAGGCCGCCGGCCTGCGCATCGGACATCACTTCGGCCACACGCTCATACGCAACCTTGCGGTCGGCGCGCAGGTGCAACTCCGGTTGCGGCTGATGCTGTGCCGCTTCCGCGATGTGCGCCTGCAACTGCTCGCGCGTGACCGTCTGGTCGTTCCACAGGATCGTGCCATTGCCCTGGATCGCGACGTCGACGGTCTGCGGCTTTTCGTCGACGGGCTGGCTGCTCGCGTGCGGGAGGTCGATCTTCACCGCGTGCTGCATCGCCGGAATCGTCACGAGGAAAATGATCAGGAGTACGAGCATGACGTCGACGAGCGGCGTCATGTTGATCTCGCTCATCACGCCATCGTCGTCGTCATCGCTGAAGCCGGTGTTCATTGCCATGGTTCACCTCGTCTCAGCTGGCGCGCGAAGCAAGGCGCAGGCCGTCGCGGGGCGACGACGACGCGAGGCGCGCACCCGTCACGAAGTATGCGTGCAGGCCGTGCGCGAAGCGGCGCAGCTTGCTGACGACGCCCTTGTTCGCACGGGTCAGTGCGTTGTAGCCGAGCACTGCGGGAATCGCGACGAACAGGCCGAAGGCCGTCATGATCAGCGACTCGCCGACCGGGCCCGCGACCTGGTCGATCGACGTCTGGCCGGTTGCACCGATTGCGAGCAGTGCGTGGTAGATGCCCCAGACCGTGCCGAACAGGCCGACGAACGGCGCCGTGCTGCCGATCGATGCGAGAATCGCGAGACCGGCCTGCATGCGCGAAATGCCCTCGTCCATCGTATCCTTCAGGCAGCGCGTGACCCAGTCCGACACGTCCATGCGGTCGTGCAGATGCGGTTGCGTCTGATGGTGGTGATCGGCGGCTTCCTTGCCCGACAGCGCGAGCGCGAGGAACGGGTTGTCGCTCGGCGTCGATGCGGCGAGGCCGAGCTTCTTGATGCCGTCGTTGAAATCGTCCGAATGCCAGAATGCCTGCTCGGCATTCTTCGTGAGACGGTTCAGGCGAACCACGTTCCAGCCCTTGACGATGATCACGATCCACGACAGGACCGACATCACGAGCAGCGTGATTGCGATGGCGCGCGTGACGAAATCACCTTGCGCCCAGACGTGCGCGATACCGTAGCTTTGCATTTTTGTTTCCTTTGAATCTTTCGAATGAGGCGGGTTAATCGTCGAGCGTGAAGTTGAAGGGCAGCGTATGGGCGGCGCGGATCGCTTGCCCGTTCTCGAGGTACGGCGGGCAGGTGCTGGCGCGTGTCGCATCCAGCGCAGCCTCGTCGAGGCGCGGGTAGCCGCTGCTCTTTTGCAACTCGACACTTTCGATCTTGCCCGTCAAGCCGATGACGAAGTGAACATAGGCCGTGCCCGTTTCGCCGCGGCGACGCGACATCGACGGATAGGTGGGCTTCACGAAACTGCACTTGAGCGCCGATACGTTCTTCGGCGCGCTGACTTGCATCGTCTCACGGGCCGGGCCGGGCGTGACCGCCGGCGCAGCGGGGGCGGCGGCGGGTGCGGTGGGCGCGGGTGTCGGATCGGCTGCCGGGGCGGGTGTCGGAGACGGTGATTGTGCGACCGGCTGGGGCGTCGGCTTGACGGCTTTCTGCACCGGTTTCGGTTCGACCTTCGGCTTGACGCGCGGCGTGGGCTTCGGTGGCGCGGGTTGCGCAACCGATTCGACCGCGACCGGCTGAGCGGCCGGCGCAGGCGGGATGAGTTGCGCCGTGATCGACTGGACTTCGACCGTCTTCGGCGGCGGCGCGTTGCGATGGAGCCACGCGGCCGTCAGCATGATCGCATGTGCGGCAAGCACACCGACCGCGACGGTGATGACCCGGGGATTCATACGTGAGGCAGCCGGCAAGACGCCGGCAGGAGCGGATTGCGAAGCCTGCATGTTAGCTTGAAAGAACGACGTCGCACCCGGGGCGCGGCGGGTGAATCGGTATTACTTGCGGAAGATCAGCAGCGAGATGCACACGGTGGTCACGAATCCGATCAGCAATTCCATGAGAGGCTCCTTGGCAGGTAAGCCGCTGGCTCGCGCGAAAGATGGCTTGCTGACGGAAGGACATCAAATGCGGCTTCAGCCGCACGGGTACGCTCGGCGCCGCTCAGGCGGCCTTGCGGTCGTAGAACGTGACCGGGATCGGATGAGCATGATGCTCGACACCGCACCGGCTCGCGCAAACGCCTTGCTCGGCCATGAGGTCGCGTACGGACTCCTCGCACTTGCCGCAGCACGTGGCCACGCCGAGCTCGAACTGGAGTTCATCGAAAGAGTTCACGCCCTCGGCGAGGGACGCGCGAATCTTGCGATCGGAAACAGACTTGCACACGCAGACGATCATGATGAGTTGCGATAGCTAACGGTAATGCGAATTATTATCATTAAATTTGCGGACGTTGACAAGCCTGGGTTCGGCTTTTTTTAAGGCCATCGGACCCTTGAAACGGGTGGCGGAGCGGGAGAGGGCGAACCGGCGGCGTGCCGGCCCGCGTCAGACGGTCGCGCAGGCGCGCGCGTTCGGCGAGGAAATGGTGACGGATTCGACCGGCACGTCGAGGCCGAGCAGCGACGATGCGAGTGCGCGCAGTTGCAGGCCGTCGCTCGTCGAGCAGAAGCGTGGCGGCGCGGCGCGCGTGCCGGCCGGCGCGCGCAGGCCGCGTTCGTCGAGTACCCGCGCGAGCTGCCGGGCGATGGCATCGCTCGTATCGACGATCGTCAGCCGGTCGCCGACAAGATCACGGATCGTTTCCGTGAAGAACGGGTAGTGCGTGCAGCCGAGCACCAGCGTATCGGCGCCGTCGTCGAGCATCGGCTGCAGGTAACGCTCGAGCAACGCGCGCAACGCGGGCGAGTTCGTGTCGCCGCGTTCGATCGCTTCGACGAGCCCGTGGCCGGGCTGGCAGATGAAGCGACGGCCGGCGCCGTAGCGGTCGAGCAGCGCCTGGAAGCGCGGGCTGTTCAGCGTCGATTGCGTGGCGAGCACGCCCGCGACACCGGTCGCGGACAGCGCGGCGGCCGGCTTGATGCCCGGCTCGACACCCACGAGCGGTATCGACAGGCGCTCGCGGATGGCTGCGATCGCTCGCGCCGTCGCGGTGTTGCACGCGATCACGAGCGCTTTCGCGCCTTCGCGGGCTAGCCACTCGCCGATGGCAAGCGTGCGTTCCGTAATGAATGCCTCGTCGCGCGGACCATACGGTGCGTGGTGCGAATCGGCGACATAGACGAACGACTCGCCGGGCAGGTGCGCGCGCGCGGCACGCAGCACCGACAGGCCGCCGAGCCCCGAATCGAAGATGCCGACGGGGGCGGCGGGGCGGACCCCGGAAGCGGCTGGTTGGTTCGTCGTCGTCATGCGGAAGGCGAGGTGGCGATCGTGGCGGGTGTGGCGATTACTCGGGCGAACCCATCATCGTCTGCTGGTAGTTCTGCAGGCCGACCTTGCCGATCAGGTCGATCTGCGTTTCCAGCCAGTCGATGTGCTCTTCGGTGTCGTCGAGGATCTTTTCGAAGATCTCGCGCGACACGTAGTCACGCACCGATTCACAGTAAGCGATCGCTTCCTTGCACGTGGACTGCGAGATCTGCTCGAGCTTCAGGTCGCACTTCAGGATCTCTTCGGTTTCCTCGCCGACCAGCAGCTTGTGCAGGTCCTGCAGGTTCGGCAGGCCGTCAAGCATGAACACGCGCTCGATCAGCCAGTCGGCATGCTTCATTTCGCCGATCGATTCGTCGTATTCGTGCTTGCCGAGCTTGTCGAGGCCCCAGTGCTTGTACATGCGCGCATGCAGGAAGTACTGGTTGATCGCCGTGAGTTCGTTCTTCAGTTGGGCGTTCAGGTATTCAATGACTTTCTTGTCGCCTTGCATGGCTGTTCCTTGTTCAGTGGGGCTTCAGAAACCGAACGATAATCGCTCGAACGAGAAAAGCCAAGCCTCGAAGCCTTGTCGGGCCTGCCTTTTGCGGGTAATGAGAATCGGCCCGGGATAACGGGCCGCGCGCAATAACGAGAATGAGAAGTAAAAAGGCCGGACATCCGTCCGGCCTTTCGTGCGAGCGCGCTTAAGCGGTTGCGACCGGGATCTTGCCGATCTTCGCCTGCCACTCCTTCGGGCCGGTCTGGTGCACCGACGTGCCCGATGAATCGACGGCGACCGTCACCGGCATGTCCTGCACGTCGAACTCGTAGATCGCTTCCATGCCGAGGTCTTCGAATGCGAGCACCTTCGCGCCGCGGATCGCCTTCGACACGAGGTAAGCCGCACCGCCGACCGCCATCAGGTACGCCGCCTTGTGCTTCTTGATCGCGTCGATCGCGACCGGGCCGCGCTCGGCCTTGCCGATCATCGAGATCAGACCCGTCTGGGCGAGCATCGTCTCGGTGAACTTGTCCATCCGCGTGGCCGTCGTCGGGCCTGCCGGGCCGACCACTTCGTCACGCACCGGATCGACCGGGCCGACGTAGTAGATCACGCGGTTCGTGAAGTCGACCGGCAGCTTCTCGCCCTTCGCGAGCATGTCGGCGATGCGCTTGTGCGCGGCGTCGCGGCCCGTGAGCATCTTGCCCGACAGCAGCAGCGTCTGGCCCGGCGTCCAGCTCGCGACTTCTTCCGGGGTCAGCGTGTTCAGGTCGACGCGCTTGCTGGTTTCCGTGTTGGGTTCCCACTGGACCTTCGGCCAGGCGTCGAGCGACGGCGCCTCGAGCTTCGCGGGGCCCGAGCCGTCGAGCACGAAGTGCGCGTGGCGCGTGGCCGCGCAGTTCGGGATCAGTGCGACCGGCTTCGACGCCGCGTGCGTCGGCGCGGCCATGATCTTCACGTCGAGCACGGTCGCGAGGCCGCCGAGGCCCTGCGCGCCGATGCCGAGCGCGTTGACCTTCTCGTGCAGTTCGACGCGCAGTTCCTCGACCCAGTCCTTCGGGCCGCGCGCGATGATTTCCTGGATGTCGATCGGCTCCATCAGCGATTCCTTCGCCATCAGCATCGCCTTTTCGGCAGTGCCGCCGATGCCGATCCCGAGCATGCCCGGCGGGCACCAGCCCGCGCCCATCGTCGGGACCGTCTTCAGCACCCAGTCGACGATCGAGTCGGACGGGTTCAGCATCACGAACTTCGACTTGTTCTCCGAGCCGCCGCCCTTTGCCGCGACCTGCACGTCGACCTTGTCGCCCGGCACGATCTCGTAGTGGATCACGGCCGGCGTGTTGTCCTTCGTGTTTTTGCGGGCGCCTTCCGGCGGATTGACGATCGATGCACGCAGCACGTTGTCCGGGTGCGTGTAACCGCGGCGCACGCCTTCGTTGATCATGTCGGTGAGGCCCATCGTCGCGCCGTCCCAGCGCACGTCCATGCCGACCTTCACGAAGATCGTGACGATGCCGGTGTCCTGGCAGATCGGGCGACGGCCTTCCGCGCACATACGGCTGTTCGTGAGGATCTGCGCGATCGCGTCCTTCGCGGCCGGGCTCTCTTCCAGCTCGTACGCGCGGCCGAGGGCCTGGATGTAGTCGAGCGGATGGTAGTAGCTGATGTACTGCAGCGAATCCGCGATGCTCTGGATCAGGTCTTCCTGTTTGATGACGGTCATGGCTGAGACTCTGTGAGGACTGTGGGGAATACGTTTATGCGTTGGCGGCGGCTTCGACCGATTTGCGGGGCTCGTTCGCTGCAGGCGCGTGCGCGTCGCGGGCGTGCGGCTCGTGGAAATGGGCCGGGTGCGTGTGGGTCGTCAGGCGGTCGACCCACGCCATCACGAGCGCCGACACGAGGAACGACACGTGGATGATCACCTGCCACATGATCGCGTGCGTCGTGTGCTGGTCGGGGTTGATGAAGGTCTTCAGCAGGTGGATCGACGAAATGCTGATCAGCGCCATCGACAGCTTGACCTTCAGCACGCCCGCGTTCACATGGTCGAGCCACTCGGGCTCGTCGGGGTGGCCCTCGATGCCGAGGCGCGACACGAACGTCTCGTAGCCGCCGACGATCACCATGATCAGCAGATTCGAGATCATCACGACGTCGATCAGGCCGAGCACCGCGAGCATCACGCTGATCTCGTCAAGGCTCGTCGCATGCGACAGCAGGTGCCAGACTTCCTTCAGGAACAGGAACACATAGACGGCCTGCGCGACGATCAGGCCCAGATAAAGCGGAACCTGGAGCCAGCGGCTCATGAAGATCAGCGCGGGCAGCGGGCGCAGGGGACGACGGATGGAGCCGGGCGAATGCGGGGCAGACATGTGGAGGGTCGGGCGCTGGGCGCAGGTATCGGGGGTAATCTTGAAAAGGCGCGCTATTGTAACGCGTCGGCCGGTGCGACTGCAGCGTCGCGCCGGGGCTGCAGGGGACGGATCAGGACGCGACGGCCGGCACGCGCTTCACGCGCAGGCTCGCGAGCACGATCCCGCTGACGACGCACGCGAGCGCGATGCCGTGCGCGAGCGTCGGACGTTCACCGAGGAACGCGATGCCGTATGCGGCGGCCGCGACCGGCAGCACCGCGCTGAATACGCCGGCGAGGCTGCCCGGCACGTGCCGGATCCCTTTCATCCACAGCCAGAACGAGAAGATGCTGGCCGACAGCCCGTACCAGACCACGAGCGCCCACGTACCGGCCGGCACGCTCGCGTAATCGAAATGCCACAACGCCGTCGCGCCGAGCGGCAGCATCAGGCACAGGCCGAACAGGTGCGTGTACGCGCAGATGTCGATCGGCGCGAGCGTCTGCGTGAGCCGGCGCGACAGGATCACGTAGATCGATTCGCAGCACACCGCGCCAAGGATCAGCAGGTTGCCGGTCAGCGAGCCGGCCGAGGCGCCCCCGGCGCCGTGCGCGGACGCGCTGCCTGCGCTGCCGTTGGCGAGGTTGATCGTCACGACGCCGGCGATCGCGAGCGCGATCGACACGAGCGCACGGCCGTTCGGTTTTTCACGCAGGATCAGCCACGCGAACAGCGCGACGATGGCCGGGATGGTGCTCGTGATCACGCCGGCCGCGACCGCGCTCGTGCGTTGCACGCCGTTGAGCATCAGCAGCGTAAACATGAAGGTGCCGAAGAATGCCTGCAGGAACAGGTTCAGCCATTCCGCGCGCCGGACCGCACGCATCTTCACCGGGCTGAACAGCGGCCAGAGCACGGCGATCGCGATCACGAAGCGCAGCGTGGCGAGGATGGCGACCGGGACGAAGACGACGATGGATTTGCCGATACCGACGTTGCTGCCGACAAACAGCATCGACAGGATGAGGAAGAGGGCGTAGCGATTCAAGCTGGAATCCGGGAGGCGAGTTCAGTTAGGATTGTAGGGTCGCGGTCGTAACAGCGTAAAGCAGACTGCAAGGCGCCGCTGCGCGGCGTGCGAAACGGCGATGTCGCGTAAGTGACGGGTAAGTTCGAGCGCTTATCGTGGATAGGGCCGGGCCGTACGTCCATCGTCTTGTGACGTGGTGCGGCGCAGCATCGCGCGCAGCCTTCGGGCGCGCGCGGGTGAGTGGGAGACAGCGGCGCGGAAGCGCCGGCCAAGACGCGGCGCGCACGATCGCGCCGCCATGCAGAGGATTCATGTTCACCAAGGGGTAGTCGATGTCTGCGATTGAATCGGTTCTTCACGAAACCCGTCAGTTTGCGCCGCCCGAGGCGCTCGAGAAGGCGGCGACCATTTCCGGCATGCCGGCCTACCAGGCGCTTGCCGCCGAGGCCGAGCAGGATTACGAGGGCTTCTGGGCGCGTCTCGCGCGCGAGGGCCTCAGCTGGCACAAGCCGTTCACCAGCGTGCTCG
>Ga0209672_100456_pt1 | contig 23145 bp, 20 predicted proteins | sample AraplaCol_mMS_r2_FD_184273 | JGI IMG/M metagenome (GOLD analysis project Ga0209672, IMG submission 184273) | Arabidopsis root microbial communities from North Carolina, USA - plate scrape CL_Col_mMS_r2 (SPAdes) (version 2) | ecosystem: Host-associated > Plants > Roots > Endosphere | place: USA...
CCCCCGACGACCGCCTCGGCCCAGCTGCGCGACGATATGGCACAGCCCTTGCGTAACCCCGCCGTCGCGCTGCACTGCAAAATAACAAGGCGCGCATCTGTCCGATCACTCGACGCGAGGCTGTCATGAAGAACCTGCAACACGCGCTACAGAGCGGCAACTGGCGGTCGCTGCTCGCCTGTTTCCTCTATTTCGACACCGGCTTTACCGTGTGGGTACTCTATGGCCCGCTTGCGCCCTTCATCGGCAAGGACATTGCGATGTCGGCCGCGCAGCAGGGCTTTCTCGTCGCCGTCCCGGTGCTGGCGGCGGCGATTTTGCGCGTGTCGCTGGGCAACTTGTATCAGTCGTCCGATGGGCGTCGTATCGCCCTCGTCGGCGTGCTGCTGTCCGCGCTGCCCACGATCGTCCTCCCGCTTTGGCCGGCTGCGCCGACCTATACGCTGCTGCTCGTGCTCGGCGTGTTTCTCGGCCTGGGCGGCGCGAGCTTCGCCGTCGCGCTGCCGATGGCCGGCAGCAGCTATCCGCCGAAAGTCCAGGGCCTCGTGCTCGGTCTGGCTGCGGCCGGCAATATCGGGGCTGTGCTCGATGGGTTCCTGTTCCCGCGCGTCGCCGCGGCGCTCGGCTGGCAATGGGCTACCGCGGCGGCACTCCCGCTGCTCGCGATCGCCGGCCTCGCGGTTTTCGCATGGGCGCAAGACCGCGGCGAAAAGAGCGGCAGCGCGCTGCGCGCCACGGGCAGCTTCATCGCCACGCTCGCGGGCCTCATCGTGCTCGTGCTGGCCGTGAAAGCGGGCGTCTTCGGCAATGGCAAGGCCGGCCTGCTGCTCCTGCCGGTGCTCGGCGCGCTCGGCGCAATCGCGCTTTTGCCTGCGCGTTACCGCAGCGTGCTGGCGGAACGCGACACGTGGGTCATCATGTTGATCTACAGCATCACGTTCGGCGGCTTCGTCGGCATGTCCTCCTATGTAACGCTGCTGCTGACGAATCTCTATCAGATGCCCAAGCTCGAAGCGGGCCTCTTCATGTCGCTGCTCGCGTTCCTCGGCGCGATGGTGCGCCCGCTCGGCGGCTATCTGGCCGATCGCGTCACCGGCGTGCGCGCGCTGGTCGTCTTGCTCGCCGTCATCTCGGCCGCCGATCTGTTGTTCGCGGCATGGATGCCGCCGCTGAGCGGCGGCATTGCGATCCTCGTTTGCCTCTATCTTGCCTTCGGGCTCGGCAACGGCTCGACGTTCCAGCTCGTGCCGCATCGCTGGAAGGGCAAGACGGGCCTCTTGTCGGGCGTCGTGGGCGCTGCGGGCGGAATCGGCGGTTTCTATCTGCCGGTCGTCATGGGCATCGCCAAGGAAAGCACCGGCAGCTATCAGATGGGCTTCGCCACCTTCGGGGCGCTCGCCGCCTGTGCCTGCCTTGCGGTCATCGCACTGCGCTCGCAGTGGCTCGTCTGGGCGGCACCGGGGACGCCGGTCGCGGCTCCCGCGACGGCCAGCATCGGCCGCACGGCGACGGCCGGCGACTGAATCCGGTTTGCGCAATCCCTGCGCTTCACCTTGAAAAGGCATGCGGCAGCGCATGCCTTTTTTCTTTCCTCGATTGGGGGTACCGCCACCGGTCGTCGCGCGGACGCGCCCTCGCCCGCGCGCGGGCCACGTGCCCGCTCGGTGGTAAAATGCGCGATTCCCTTGCCGCTTATGAACGGGCGCTTGCCGCGCTCCGTCGCCTCCTCATGTCCGATACCCGCGCCGATACTCTTTTTGCCCTCACCGCGCTCTCGCCGCTCGACGGTCGCTACGCCACCAAGACCGAAGCCCTGCGCGACTGGCTTTCCGAAGCCGCATTCATGCGTCACCGCGTGACCGTCGAAGTCCATTGGCTCATCGCGCTCTCGCATGCGGGCTTCGCCGAAGTGCCGCGTTTTTCGGGCGAATCCGAACGTTTCCTGCTGCAGCTCGTCGAGCGCTTTTCGGCACACGACGCGGCGCGGATCAAAGAGATCGAGCGCGTGACGAATCATGACGTGAAGGCGGTCGAGTACTGGCTCAAGGAATCGGTCAAAGGCCACGCGGAACTCGAGCGCGCGAGCGAATTCATTCATTTCGCCTGCACCTCCGAGGACATCAACAATACGTCACACGGCCTCATGCTCGCCGGCGCGCGCGAGCATGTGATCCTGCCCGCGTTGCGTGCGGTCGAAAGCCGGCTCGTTGCGCTGGCCCGCGCGCATGCCGAGCAACCGATGCTCTCGCGCACGCACGGCCAGCCCGCGAGCCCGACGACGCTCGGCAAGGAAATCGCCAACGTGGCCGCGCGTCTTTCGCGCGCAATCGAACGCATCGCACAAGTGCAGATCCTCGGCAAGATGAACGGCGCGGTGGGCAATTACAACGCACACTTGTCCGCTTATCCCGAGTTCGACTGGGAAGCGTTTTCACGCGAAGTCGTCGAAAAGCGCCTGAAGCTGGCGTTCAACCCGTACACGATCCAGATCGAGCCGCACGATTACATGGCCGAGCTCTTCGACGCCGTCGCGCGGGCGAACACGATCCTGCTCGATCTCGATCGCGACGTGTGGGGCTATATCTCGCTCGGCTATTTCAAGCAGAAGACGAAGGCCGGCGAAATCGGCTCGTCGACGATGCCGCACAAAGTCAACCCGATCGATTTCGAAAACTCGGAAGGCAACCTGGGATTCGCCAACGCGACGCTGCGCCATCTCGCCGACAAGCTGCCCGTCTCGCGCTGGCAGCGCGATCTGACGGATTCGACGGTATTGCGCAATATGGGCGTCGCACTCGGCTATTCGCTGCTCGCCTATGACGCATTGATTCGCGGCCTCGACAAACTAGAAGTCAATCCGCAGCGTCTGAACGAAGATCTCGACAACTGCTGGGAAGTGCTCGCGGAGCCCGTGCAGACGGTCATGCGCCGTTACGGCATCGAAAACCCCTACGAGCAGTTGAAGGAGCTCACGCGGGGCAAGGGCATCACGCGCGAAGCGCTGCAGCAGTTCATCGCCCAGCTAGCGATTCCCGATGAGGCCAAGGCCCGCCTTGCGGCGATGACGCCCGCGTCTTATACGGGCAAGGCGGTGGAACTCGCGAAACGGATCGCGTAACAGCCGGCGTTCGTCACCGCGCCGCGGGTCAACGCATCAATAGTTGATCCGTGCCGGACCGCTGGTCAGCTCCGGATGCGCGGCCAGGATTCCTCGCGCATCGCCCATCGGCTTGCGTTTCGTAAGCGTATTCGTGAGTGTAATGCGGTAGACCTGGCCGGGCGCCACAGTGCGCGCAGGCAATCCGCCAAAGCGAAATGCCGGCTTGAATGGCGAAGCGATGCGCGCTGAACTCGGCGTATGAAGACGAAAGTCGATTGACAAAGACAGGGCGCTCGCGGGCCAAGCCCTTCGCTAAAGCACTCCTGCCTTGGTCAACCGCGCAATGACCTCGTCGACGATAGCCTGCGGCGTGTGTTCGATACCGACAGTCACCGCCTCATCCTCGCCAGGCTCTTCGAGCGTATCGAGCTGGCTTTGCAACAGCGCCGGATCGAAGAAATGGCCGGAACGCGCCCCAAGCCGCTCGTGGAGCACCTCGAACGATCCTTTCAGATACACGAAGCGCACGCGGCCGTCGGGCGGCTCACCGCCGCGCAGGACGTCGCGGTACTCGCGTTTGAGCGAAGAGCAGCCGAATACGGCCGTCTCCCCCGCGTTCTCCTCTTCGATGATCGCCTCGCGTATCGATGCCAGCCACGGCCAGCGGTCGTCGTCGGTCAGCGGAATGCCGTGCGCCATCTTGTCTTTGTTCTCCGCGCTGTGGAACGTATCGCCGTCGATGAAACCGCAGCCGAGCCGCTCGGCCAACAACTCGCCGATAAGCGTCTTGCCCGCGCCCGATACCCCCATCACGATCAGAATCATTGCGCCTCCCGCTGCGGCACCCGCCCGCCATGAGTGGCCGGAGAGTGCGTCATAGAACCGCGCTCAATGCAAACGTGAGCGCCAGGCCGAGCAGCGAAATAATGGTCTCGCATAAAGACCACGTCTTGAACGTCTGCCCGACCGTCATGCCGAAATACTCTTTGATCAACCAGAAGCCGCCATCGTTCACATGTGAAAAGATCAGCGAGCCCGAGCCTGTTGCCAGCACGAGCAACTCGGGGCGTACATGCATCACTCCGGCCGCGGCAACCGGCGCGACGATGCCGCAGGCGGTCGTCATTGCAACCGTTGCCGAGCCCGTCGCAAGCCGAATCAGCGCCGCGGCGAACCAGCCGAATAGCAGCGGCGAAAGATGCGCCTGCGTTGCGACGGCGACGATCTGCTGCGAGATACCGCTGTCGCGCAAGACGCCGCCAAAGCCGCCGCCCGCACCCACGATCAACGTGATCCCCGCGATCGGCGCCAGGCAGTCGCCGCAAAACTTCTGAATCTGCGCGCGCGTGAAGCCGCGCATCGCGCCGAACGTCCAAAAGCTGACGAGCACCGCGATCAGCAGCGCCACGTCCGCGTTGCCGATGAAACGCAGCAAGTCGTTCGGTAACGTCTTGGGCGCGAAGACGAGGTCCGCCCAGCTACCCACGAGCATCAGCAGAACCGGCAGCAAGATCGTGAACAGCGTGATGCCAAAACTTGGCAAGTCGCGGCGCGGTGCAGCCCCGCCCGCGGCGTCCGCCCGCGCTTCGTCGGATTCGACGAATTGCGCGGCAAGCGGGTTCGTGTCGGGCAATTTGACCTGGCGATGGATGAGCAGCGCAAAAAGCGGGCCGGCAACGAGCGCGGTCGGCACGCCGACGATGAGCCCGTATGCCACGGTTTTGCCGATATCGGCGCCGTAGGCCTGCACTGCGAGCAGTGCCGCCGGGTGCGGCGGGATGAGCCCGTGCACGACGGACAATCCGGCGACCATCGGTAGTCCGATCAACAGCAACGATTTACCGGTGCGCCGTGCGACGTTGAAGGCGATCGGTATCAGCAGCACGAAGCCGACTTCGAAGAAGACCGGCAAACCGACGATGATGGCGACGAACAGCATCGCCCAGTGGATATTCTTTTCGCCGAACCAGCGGATCAGTGTGGTCGCGATCTGCTCGGCCCCGCCCGATTCGGCCATCATCTTGCCGAGCATCGTGCCCAGGCCCACGACGATTGCGATATGGCCGAGCGTGCCGCCGTTGCCGGCTTCGAACGACTTGACGATCTTGTCCATCGGCATGCCCGCGGCCATGCCGAGCGCAAGCGAGACGAGGATCAGGACGATGAACGGATACAGCTTGAAGCGGGTGATCAGGATGATGAGGACCGCAATCGCGATCACCGCGTAAACGAGCAACAGGCTGCCGTGGACCGATCCCATGTAACCCCCTTGGCTTGTCTTGCAATGAAGGTAACTGACCGGGCGCGGAGCGCCGCGCCGTCGCTGCATTGTAAGCGCAGCGGCCGGCCGGCGATAGAACGGGTCTGATGCGTGGCTTCGAGGGTGGCGCTCGTCGGGTGTCAGTGCTGGTGAGCGGCCAGCTCCGCGGCCCCGCGCGCAAGGCGCGTGACTTCGTCCCAATTCTGGGCCGCCAGCGCGGCTTTCGGCGTCAACCACGAGCCCCCGACGCAGACGACGTTCGGCAGCGCGAGAAAATTCGGCGCACTCTGCTCCGTGATGCCGCCCGTCGGACAGAATTTGAGCGCCGGGAACGGGCCATGGAACGCTTGCAGCATCGGGACGCCGCCGGCCTGCTGAGCGGGAAAGAACTTCACGATCTCATAACCGAGTTCGAGCGCGAGCAGGATATCGGTGGGCGTCATGACACCGGGCAGCAGCGGCAATCCGGCGTCCTGCGCCGCCTGATGCATCTCCTTGGTGAGCCCCGGCGAAACGCCGAACTGCGCCCCGGCCTTCTTGGCAAGCGCGCAATGCTCGGGCTTCGTAATCGTGCCGACACCCACGACGATATCGGGCGCAAGCTGGCTCGCCCGCTCGATCGCCTGTAGCCCGGCCGGCGTGCGCAACGTGATTTCGAGCACTTTGACGCCGCCTGCGTGGAGCGCGCGCGAAACATGCTCGCCCTGCTCGACGGAATCGAACGCCAACACCGGAATGACCGGGCCCAGGCGGACGATGTCTTCGATCTTTTTCATTTGCACTCCTTATCGCTCGATGGCATGAATGTGTTGTTCGGCCTGCTCGCCAACCAGCGGGCCGAATACCGAGGCGCCCATTTCCGCGGGCAACGCGGCCGCGCGAAAGACGCCGAACAATTCGCGGCCGAAGCCGACTTCGTTTTCGGCCTGATGCTTCGGCGCATCGACGGCACGCGCGGCCCATTCGGCCTCGTCGACTTCGACGTCGAGCACACCGCGCTCCGCGTCGATCGTCACGATGTCGCCGGTGCGGACCTTGCCGAGCGGGCCGGCCAAGAGCGCTTCGGGAGAAACGTGGATGACAGCGGGAACCTTGCCCGATGCGCCCGACATGCGGCCATCCGTCACCAATGCGACGTGAAAGCCCTGATCCTGCAACACGCCCAGCAAGGGGGTCAGTCGATGGAGTTCCGGCATGCCGTTCGCCCGCGCGCCCTGAAAACGGACCACCGCGACGAAATCGCGTTTGAGCTCGCCATTGTCGAACGCTTCTTGCACCGCCTCTTGCGATTCAAAGACGATCGCCGGCGCGCGCACGCTGCGATGCTCGCTGGCCACAGCGGATATCTTGATGACGCCGCGGCCCAGCTTGCCCTGCATCAGACGCAGGCCGCCGTCGGGTTGGAACGGCTCGCTGATCGGCCGCAAGACCTTGGCGTCGCCCGTGGTCTCGGCACCCGGCACCCAGGTGAGCGCCCCATCGGCGAGGCGCGGCTCCTGGGTGTAGGGCGCGAGCCCCTTGCCCGCGACAGTGTTCACGTCGTCGTGCAGCAAGCCGCCTTCGAGCAGGTTGCGCACCAAAAACGCCATGCCGCCTGCCGCGTGATAGTGGTTCACGTCCGCCTTGCCGTTCGGATAAATCTTGGCAAGCAGCGGCACGGCTTGGGACAAGGCGTCGAAGTCGTCCCAATCGATCAGCACGCCCGCTGCGCGCGCGATGGCCACCAGATGCAGCGTATGGTTCGTCGAGCCGCCCGTGGCGAGCAATGCAACGATGCCGTTGACGATCGCTTTCTCGTCGATCACGTGTCCGATCGGCATGTAATTGCCGCGCTCAACGGTGAGATCGAGCACGCGGCGCGCGGCGGCGGCCGTCAACGCATCGCGCAACGGCGTGTGCGGATGCACGAACGCCGCGCCGGGCAGATGAAGCCCCATGACTTCCATCAACAGCTGATTACTGTTGGCCGTGCCGAAGAACGTGCAGGTCCCATGCCCGTGATAAGCGGCCGACTCGGCTTCGAGCAGCGCGTCGCGCCCCACCTGGCCCGTCGCGAACTGCTGGCGGATCTTCGCCTTATCGTCATTCGACAAGCCGCTCGTCATCGGTCCCGCCGGCACGAAGATCGTGGGCAAATGGCCGAACTGCAGCGCGCCGATCAAGAGGCCCGGCACGATCTTGTCGCAAATGCCGAGGCACAGGGCCGCGTCGAACATGTTGTGCGTCAGTGCGACGGCCGTCGACATGGCGATGACTTCGCGCGAAAAAAGCGACAACTCCATGCCGGGATTGCCCTGCGTGATGCCGTCGCACATGGCCGGCACACCGCCCGCGAATTGCGCGACGCCGCCGTTCTCGCGCGCGGCGCGCTTGATGATGTCGGGAAAATCCTTGTAAGGCGCATGCGCCGACAACATCTCGTTGTACGAGGAGACGATGCCGATGTTCGGCACGCGCTGCGCCTTGATGGCGAGCTTGTCGTTGCCCTCGAGGCCCGCGAAACCGTGCGCCAGATTGGCACACGACAACGCCCCGCGCGCGGGAAACCGGCCCTGCGCGGCATCGATACGCGCGAGATAGGCCGAGCGCGTCGCGCGGCTCCGTTCGACGATGCGCCGGGTCACTTGAATCAACGTGGAATGCGGCGAAACCATGGAGAAACGCTCCTTTTACCGGAAGGCGGCGCGCGCGGCGCCTGGCATGTGAGGCAATGCGGCGGCGTGGGGCCGCCTGACGGATTGAATCGTTTTGGCGCAGCCAGTTTAGTAGAAAAACTACACGACATCAATGCCTGCACGCGATGAGCCGCCTCAATGCGCACGCAAATTAAGCACCTGCAGACATCATTGAACCAATTTTTGTGTAGATTTTCTACAAGCAAACCGCGATACTGTTCCCCGACGATCGCTTGACGCCGCTCAAAGCGCGGCCTGACTGCCATGCTCGCTCGAATTGAAGCAATGCGCATGCAATTGCGCCCCTCGGAACGCAAACTGGCCGACTACATTCTCGATAGCCCCCGCGAGGTGCTCGATATTGCCATGACGGAGTTGGCCGAGCGAGCCGGCGTCAGCCAGCCGACGATCGCGCGCTTCTGCCATGCGCTGGGCTGCGGCGGCTTTCGCGAGTTCAAGATCCGCCTCGCTCAGAGCATCGCGCAAAGCGTACCGTCGGTCTACCGCGATGTCCGCCACGACGAGCCGGCGCCGGGCATCATCGCGAAGGTCTTCGATCGGACGATCGGCGCGCTGATCGAGGTGCGCAACAGCCTGTCGGCCGCCAGCGTGGCGAAGGCCGTCGATCTGCTCGGGCAGGCATCGCGCATCGAGTTTTACGGGGCCGGCGGCTCAGGCATCGCCGCCCAGGACATTCAGCACAAGTTCTTCCGGCTGGGCATACCGAGCGTGGCCTATGCGGACCCGCATACCTACTCGATGTCAGCCGCTTTGCTGAACAAAGGGGATGTGGTGGTGGCGATATCGAACACCGGGCGCACGCGCGATATCGTCGATGCGGCCCAATCCGCGCTGGGCTGCGGCGCGAACGTCGTGGCCATTACGCACAGCCACTCGCCGCTCGCGCAGCTTGCCACGGTGAGTTTATCGGCGAATATTGCCGAGGAAACCGATATTTTTTCTCCGATGACCTCCCGCATGTCGCACTTGGCGATCGGCGACATTCTCGCCGTGGGGGTGGCGCTCACGCGCGGCGGTGAGCTCGTCGACAAGCTGGCCGAAGCCAAAGCGGCGCTGACGCGCCGCCGCATCGATATCGACGCATAAAGCGCGATGCGCGCTCAGAACGGCTTGATGACGACGAGGGCGACGGCGGCCAGCAAGCCGAGCACCGGCAGTTCGTTGAAGAAGCGATACCAGCGGTGCGAGCGGCGGTTCTCGCCGCGCTCGAACACGTGCAGCAAGCGTCCGCAGTAGGCGTGATAGAGAACCAGCAGCACGACCACGCCCACCTTCGCATGAATCCAACCCTGGCCGCGGCCGATGCCCACCACGAGCCACAGCCACAACCCGCAAGCGAGCGCCGGTACGGCGATGAACGTCATGAACCGGAAGAGCTTGCGCGCCATCGTCAGCAAACGGCGCTGAGCGGCCGGCTCCGTTTCCATAGCCAGGTTGACGAAGATGCGCGGCAAATAAAAAAGTCCGGCAAACCAGGACGCGACGAGCACGATATGAAAGGTCTTGATCCAGAGCATCGTTATGGTTCGTTCTTACCTGCAGCGATTGTCGGGAAAAAAGAATCCTTACTGCCGTCCTTCTCCATGACCGAGCACGACGTATTTCAACGAAGTCAGCCCTTCCAGCCCGACCGGCCCGCGCGCATGCAGTTTATCGTTGGAGATGCCGATCTCCGCGCCGAGCCCATACTCGAAACCGTCCGCGAACCGCGTCGACGCGTTGACCATCACGCTCGCCGAATCGACCTCGCGTAAAAAGCGGATGGCTCGGTCATGGTCCTCGGTCACGATGGCATCCGTATGGGCCGAGCCGTAGGTGTTGATATGGTCGATGGCCGCGTCGATCCCGTCGACGACCTTGATCGCCAGCACCGGCGCCAGATATTCGGTGCGCCAGTCTTCTTCGGTCGCATCGACGAGCGCGAGCGCAGCGGCCCCCTCCGGGCACGCCGCTTCGAGCGCCGCGCGCGCGGCCGCATCGACGCGCAGCTCGACGCCCTTTTCACGATAAAGCTTCGCGAGCGGCGGCAGCACGGCACGTGCAACGCCGCGTGCCACCAGCAGCGTTTCCATCGTGTTGCAGGTACCGTAGCGGTGCGTTTTCGCGTTATCGCAGACGACCAGCGCCTTGGCGATGTCGGCGCGATCGTCGACATAGACATGGCAAATGCCGTCGAGGTGCTTGATCATCGGCACGCGCGCTTCCTCGATCAGACGGGCGATCAGGCTCTTGCCGCCGCGCGGCACGATTACATCGACAAACTCCGTCATCGTGATGAGCTTGCCCACGGCCGCGCGATCAGCCGTTTCCACGACCTGGACCGCGTCACGCGGCAGACCCGCGGCAGCGAGGCCCTCTCCGATCAACGCCGCCAGCGCGGAATTCGAAGCGAGCGCTTCTGAACCCCCACGCAAAATCGTCGCGTTGCCGGACTTCAGGCATAGCGCGGCGGCGTCGATCGTCACGTTAGGACGCGATTCGTAAATGATGCCGATCACGCCGAGCGGCACACGCATCCGTCCGACCTGAATGCCGCTCGGCCGGTACTTGAGACCGTCGATTTCCCCGATCGGATCGGGCAACGCAGCGACTTGGCGCAGCCCCTCGATCATCGTCGCGATTGCTTTGTCCGACAGCGTCAGACGATCGACGAATGCTGCGTCCAGCCCCTTCTCTCTCGCGCGGGCGACGTCCCCCGCATTGGCGGCCTTCAGCGCCGGCACGTCGCGCTCGATGGCGCGGGCGATGGCATCGAGCGCATCATTTTTCGCCGCGCTGGAGGCGCGCGCCATCGCCCGCGATGCGTGGCGGGCGCGCCGGCCGACGCCGGTCATGTACTCGTCGATATTCATCTTGCTTCTCGTCGAAACGTGCGCGCCTTGCGCGCAAGGGTGATGCTTGAGGCTGCCTGAGCGTATGGATCGATGCCGACGCCGATAGCACTATGACAAACCGCGATGCACCGATTGTAAGCGGAACCGGCCACGGCCGCCGCCACCGCGGCACGCGAGACCGTTGCGCGCAGCTCAGCGGGCAGTGTCGGGCACGCGTGCGCTACGCTTGCCGGGCGCGGCCACGAGCGCGGCAAGCTCGAACAGCCCGTCCCAAGGGTCGGGCGGCGGCGCATCGCGCCAGCGCCCGCCCGGCACGCCGCCCGTCAGGCCCTTGACCTGCCGGTCGAGTTGGGCGGCCAACGCGAGCCCCTGCTCGAGGGTGCCTTCCGTCAGTCTGCCGAGCGCCGGACCGACAAGACGCTCTCGCGGCCCCCAGACGCGGTTTTCGCGCAACAGCGTGGCGAGCGGTTTGCCGGCCGCGGCGCCGCGCTTGATCCGCAGCAGCGTGCGAAGCTCCTCGGTCAGCGCCCACAGCACGAGCACGGCCGCTTCGCCCTCGCCTTTCAGACCGTCCAACATGCGCGCGAGCCTGCCGACATCGCCCGCCAACATGGCCTCGTTGAGCTTGAAGACGTCGTAGCGGGCCACGTTGAGCACAGCATCATGCACCTGTTCGAAGCTCAGCGGTCCAGGCGGATAAAGCAGCCCGAGCTTTTGAATCTCCTGATGCGCGGCGAGCAGATTGCCTTCCACGCGCTCCGCGATGAACTGCAGCGAGCGCCGCCCTTCCTCCCCGGCCGGCAGACGCTGACCTTGCTGTGCAAGACGCTGAGCCACCCAATTCGGCAGTTGCGCGCGATCGACGGGATCGACGCGCAACGCCACGCCGGCTTGCTCCAGCGCGGAAAACCAGGCGGCCTTTTGCGTCGCGGCGTCGAGGCGCGGTAACGTGACGAGCATCAGTACATCGGGATTGCCGGCCCCGGCGAGCGTCTTGAGCGCGTCGGCGCCCTCCTTGCCCGGCTTGCCCGACGGAATGCGCAGCTCGACGAGCTGACGATCGCCGAAGAGCGACATCGACTGGCTCGCACCAATCAGCGAGCTCCAATCAAAGCTGCGCTCGACCGTGAATACGGAGCGCTCGGTGAATCCGGCCGCGCGCGCCGCGGCACGGATGCGATCGCTCGCTTCCTGCACGAGCAGATGCTCGTCGCCATAGACGACGTACAGGCCGGCAAGCCCCTTCGTCAGATGGGATTCGAGCGCGTCGAGTCGTAGCTGCATGCGATCCGTTCTCGGCTTGGCTGCGCGGCGATCAAAGCGGCGGCGGCGGCAGCGGCGCGCGCGGCGCAACGGCCGGTGCCTGCTCGCTCGGCGCCGGATGCAGCGAGCGCACCGCGCCGAGACGGCGCGTGAGCTGATCAACCGCATCGTTTTGCATGTCAGCGAAAAGCAGATCCGCCTCCTGCTGTTTCGCCGTCGTGTATCGGGTGCTGTAGGTCATCGCGCGATTCAGTGCAATGACGCTCGGCGGGATCAAGATCGCCCCGTCCGCGCCGACGAGCGAGTAGCTCATCGAATAAGTCAGCAGGTATTCCTCGGCCACGCCTTGCGTATTGAGCGTCAACGTCGATTGCCCGCGATTTTCGGTAATCGACAGGATGGCGTCCGCGTTGGCCGGCGACTGCACGACGACGGTGTCGCTGCCGCCTTGCACCATGCGCGTGAGGCGCGCGGCAACGACGGGCGTCCCGCCCGAGACGGCGAGGCGCTTGAACACGTAGTTCTGCTGACCGCGCAGTTGGAACCCGCACGCGCTCAGTACCGTCGTTGCCGCCACGAGCGCGAGAAATGATCGGCGAATCACATTGGCTCCCCAAAGGGTCTGTTGGCACGGGCGCAGCCGGCGAACCGGCGCGCCCGAAGCAGGAGTCAAAACTGTCAGATACTCAAACGACGATGTTCACGAGCCGGCCCGGCACCACGATGATTTTCTTCGCCGGCTTGCCTTCACTGAAGCGTCCGAACATCTCGTGTGCGAGCGCGGCGGCCTCGATGGCGTCGCGCGATGCGTCCTTGGCGACGGTGAGCGCACCGCGCACCTTGCCGTTGACTTGCAGCACCAGTTCGATGTTCGCCTGCTCGAGCGCTTGATCGTCCACCTTCGGCCACGGCGCATCGAGCAGCGGGCCGAATTCGTCCGAATAGGCGAGTGCCGCCCAGAGCACGTGCGTAACGTGCGGCACCACCGGATAGAGCACCCGCAGCAATACGCCGTAGCATTCGCGCAGCACCGGCGCGTGCGCATCCTTGGCGGCTTCGAGCGCGTTGAGCATCTTCATCGCCGCCGAGACGACCGTGTTGTATTGCAGCCGCTGATAGTCGAAGTCGGCCTGCTTGAGTACGCCATGGATCTCGCGCCGCAGCGCTTTCTCGCGTTCGCCCAGCGTTGCCGCATCGAATGTCTCGCGCGTGGCGAGGCTCGCGCGGTTCGCATGGCCGAATGCCCAGGCGCGACGCAAAAAGCGGCTCGCGCCTTCCACGCCGGAACCCGACCATTCGAGTTGCTGCTCGGGCGGCGCGGCGAACATCGTGAACAGGCGCGCCGTATCGGCACCGTATTGATCGATGAGCAATTGCGGATCGACGCCATTGTTCTTCGATTTCGACATCTTCTCGACGCCACCGAGGGTGACCGGCTGGCCGTCGGCGTTCAGCGTCGCTCCGATCGGGCGGCCCTTGTCGTCGTGCGACACGGTGACATCGGCCGGGTTGTACCACGTCTTCTTGCCCGCGGCGTCTTCGCGATAGAAAGTCTCGTTGAGCACCATGCCCTGCGTGAGCAGGTTCTTCGCGGGCTCACCGAATCCGACGAGGCCCATGTCACGCATGACCTTCGCCCAGAAGCGCGAGTAGAGCAGATGCAGGATCGCATGCTCGATTCCGCCGATGTACTGGTCCATCGGCATCCAATAGTCGGTGCGCGCATCGACCATCGTCGGTGCATCGGGGCACGGGTAGCGCGAGAAGTACCACGCGGAATCGACGAACGTATCCATCGTGTCGGTTTCGCGCCGCGCATCGGCACCGCATGTCGGGCATTGGCATGCAAGAAACGCCGCCGACTTCGCGAGCGGGTTGCCGGTGCCGTCCGGCACCAGATCCTCAGGCAGCACGACGGGCAAATCGCTTTCCGGCACGGGTACGTCGCCGCAAGACGGACAATGGATGATCGGAATCGGCGTGCCCCAGTAGCGCTGGCGCGAAATGCCCCAATCGCGCAAGCGCCAGGTCACGTGCTTATCACCGAGGCCCAGCATCCTCAAATCCGCCGCGATCGAATCCACCGCCGCTTCATGCGACAGACCGTCGTATTTGCCACTGGCGACGCAGGTCACGCCGTCCTTGTCGGCATACCAATCCTGCCAGGCGTCGGTCGAATAATCACAGCCCGACTTGGCGATGACTTGTTTGATCGGCAGCCCGTATTTCTTCGCGAACGCGAAATCGCGCTCATCATGGGCCGGCACACCCATGACGGCGCCCTCACCGTAGCCCATCAGCACATAGTTGCCGATCCAGACTTCGATGCGCTCCTGCGTGAGCGGATGCTTCACGAAAAAGCCCGTGGGCATGCCTTTCTTTTCCATCGTCGCGACATCGGCCTCGGCGACTCCACCGTGTCGGCATTCGTCGATGAAAACCTGCAGCTCCGGTTTGTCGTGTGCGAGCCGCGCGGCAAGCGGGTGTTCGGCCGCGATGGCGGCAAATGTGACACCCATGATCGTATCGGCCCGCGTCGTGAATACGCGCAATTGTTTGTTCTCGCCGTCGATCTCGTACGGAAACGCGAAATTCACGCCGTAGCTCTTGCCGATCCAGTTCTGCTGCATGACCTTCACACGCTCCGGCCAGCCGAGACCATGAAGATCGTCGAGCAGCTCGTCGGCGTATTGCGTGATCCGCATGTAGTACATGGGAATCTCGCGCTTTTCCACGAGCGCGCCAGAACGCCAGCCGCGGCCGTCGATCACCTGCTCGTTGGCCAGCACCGTCTGATCGATGGGATCCCAGTTCACCGTGCCCGTCTTCTTGTAGACGATGCCCTTTTCGAGCATTTTGAGGAACAGCCACTGGTTCCACTTGTAGTACTCGGGCTTGCAGGTGGCAACTTCGCGCGACCAGTCGATCGCGAGCCCCATCGACTGCATCTGCCCTTTCATGTAGGCGATGTTGTCGTAGGTCCATTTGGCGGGCGGCACCCCGTTTGCCATGGCCGCGTTTTCGGCGGGCATGCCGAAGGCATCCCAACCCATCGGCATGAGCACGTTGTAGCCGTTCATCCGCAAATAGCGGTACATCACGTCGTTGATCGTGTAGTTGCGCACATGTCCCATGTGCAGCTTGCCCGACGGATACGGCAACATGGAAACGCAGTAAAACTTCTGCTTGGCCGGATCTTCCTCGCTGCGATAGGCATTGGAGGCGCGCCAGTCTGCCTGGGCGGCGGCTTCGATATCGGCGGGTAAATACTTTTCTTGCATGGCGTGGTCAGGGCTTGGCGGTCGTCGCGCTGGCCGGTGCTGTCGCACCTGCGCGAGGCGTAACGCGCGCTTGGGCGGCGGATGCCGTCGCCCAAGCGCGCGAAAGAAAGGGTCAATTATACCGTTCGATGTCAGGGCCGCCGGTATTGCTTCAGTGATACGTCTTCAAGGATTTGCGGTAGCAGGCGGCGGCTCGGTCACGAAGCCGATCCGCTCGAGCCCGGCCGCCTGAGCGGCCGCCATGACCTGAGCGATGACGTCATAACGTGTGGCACGCGCGGCACGCAGATGAATGTCCGGCGGCTCGGGTGTCTTCCCGGCCGCCATCAGCTGCGCGCGCAACGCCGCGAGCGTCAGAGGTTTGCCGTCCCAATAGAGGCGCCCGCTGTCGTCGATCGAGAGCGTGATCGTTCGTGGAGTCTGTCGCGCCGGCGCCGAGGAAACCTTCGGCAAATCGAGCCGGATCGCATGCGTGAACAAGGGTGCCGTAATGATGAAAATGACGAGCAAGACGAGCATCACATCGATGAGCGGCGTCATGTTGATGTCCGCCATCGGCGCGCTGTCCTGCTTCGAATCGAATCCGCCGAATGCCATGCGCCTCTCCCTGTGCCGGTGCGCCTGCTATCGCGTCAAGACTGCAGCTGTGCGTCGCGCAGCCGCCGCGCTTCCTTCTCGGGCGCGCAGACATAGGCCTGCAAATCACGCGCAAAGCCGTCCAGTTCCTCCGACACTTGCCGCTGCAAACGACCCAGGATGTTGTAGCCGAGCACGGCTGGAATCGCGACGACGAGCCCGAAAGCCGTCATGATGAGCGCCTCGCCGACGGGACCCGCGACGTTCTCGATCATCGCCTGCCCGCTGGCCGCGATGCTGCCAAGCGCGTGATAGATCCCCCAGACGGTGCCGAGCAGACCGACGAAGGGTGCCGTGCTGCCGATCGAAGCCAGCAGTACATGACCGAATTCGAGCCGGCGCTGCGAAGCAAGCAGCGCCTGACGCAATGCCCGCGTCACGCGTTCGCCGAAATCCACGCGCGCGAGCAACGCCGTGGCGCCCGGCGCGCCATGCGCCTGCGAGACGTCGAGCGCGGCAACGGCGAGCGGCATGAAGACACGTTCCTTGTCGGCGGCGCGCATGGCGAGCACGGCGTCCGACAGCGTCGCGGATTGCCAGAAGAGCGCGAGCGAGCGCGGCGCCTGGCGCTTCGCGCGTACGAGCATCCAAGCCTTGACGAGCAGGAAGCACCAGCTCGCGATCGACATGGCGAGGAGCAGATAGGCGACGCCGTGCGTCACGGCATCACCCGTTTGCAGATAGTGGATTACGCCGGTAGTTGCCATCGAGTTTTCCATCGCGTTGCATGTCGCGCGCGCCGAGCGATCGGGCGTGCGCGACGACCGGATCCGGCCAGCTCGCGCACGCGGCGCACTTACCGCAAACCGAGCACGTCGCGCATGTCGTAAAAGCCCGTGCCGCGCTCGGCGAGAAAGCGAGCGGCGCGCAGCGCGCCTTGCGCATAAGAGACGCGGCTTGCCGATTTGTGCGTGATCTCGATGCGCTCGCCGGTACCCGCAAACAATACCGTATGGTCGCCCACGATATCGCCGCCGCGAATCGCAGAAAACCCGATCGTCGACGGATCGCGTTCGCCCGTGATGCCGTGCCGGCCGTACACGGCGCAATCCTCGAGCGTGCGGCCGAGCGCACCCGCCACCGCCTCGCCCATCATCAGCGCGGTGCCCGACGGCGCGTCGACCTTGTGCCGGTGATGCGCTTCGATGATTTCGATGTCGTAACCCTGGGCGAAATGGCGCGCCGCGAATTCGAGCAGCTTCAGTGTCACGTTCACGCCGATGCTCATGTTGGCCGCGAACACGATGCCGATCTTCTCGCCGGCGCGCGCGAGCGCGGCTTTTTGCGCTTCCTCGAAACCGGTCGTGCCGATGACGAGCTTCGTGCCGTGCCGCAGCGCCGCCTCGAGATGCGCCATCGTGCCTTCGGGGCGCGTGAAGTCGATGAGGCAATCGGCACCAGCCAGCACGCCGTCAATATCGTCCGACAGCATCACGCCGGTCTTCTTGCCGAGAAAAGCGCCGGCGTCCTCACCGATCGCCCCCGACCCGACGCGGTCGAGCGCGCCGGCGAGCGTCGCGTCCGGATCGTTCAAAACAGCTTCGATCAGCATCCGGCCCATCCGGCCCGATGCACCCGCTATGGCGATTTTCATCGGTACTCCACGCTCACTCTTATGACGATAAGACTCACTGCGAGTTTGTCGGGCCAACCGGCTGACTCTCGGTTTGCTTGGCCGGAGGCGGCTCGCGGTGGAATTGGAATTGCGGCGTGGCGCCGGACGGCGCCCCCGTTCCCGGCACACCTGAGCGCACCGTCGGAGCCGAGCGCGTCTGATTGACGGCGCGATTGGCTGCCTGGGCCGCTTGCGCGTTGGCATCCTGTTCGGCCTCCGAGGCTGCCTGAGGGGCTGCCTGAGCGGCGGCCGGAGCCGAAGCCGCCGATTCGGAGGCGGCCGCAGCCGCGCTCGCGGCGGCGGCACTCGCGGCTGCAGCTTGCGCCGCCTTGGCCTTCTTGCCCCCCCTGTCGCCATCGATATCGGCAAGCAACTCGAGTTCCGACGGCAGATCGTCGCCGCCTTCCCAGCTCGTGACGGCGTCGTCCTTGAAATTGACGACGAAATCGCGCTGCTGCACGACGGCCGTCGAGCCGCGCTTGAAGTAGAACAGATAGTCCCAGCGATCCGCATGGAACATGTCGGTCAGAAGCGGCGTACCCAGCGCGGCCTTCACTTCGGCGCGCGTCATACCGACGTGCATCTTGGCCGCCGCCTCCTTCGAGACGAAGTTGCCCTGCACGACAGTGATCCGATACGGCGTGATGCTTTGGGCGATGCGCTGTGTGAGGCTGTCGTAGGTCGAACATCCAGCGAGGAGCGCAGCTGCCGCGGCGATAACGAGCGCGCCGCGCGCGCCGTTCCCCCGACACTTCAAAAGAAAATTTGGACTCATTTCACCCACCGAGCGGGCCTCTTTTTGCATGCGCCGAGACCGCGCGAGTTTCACCGAAGATGACCGAAACCGCAAAAACCCATTACTATTGGAGCCCTGCATTGTACTCTAGGGATGCCTTGCCATGACCAATCCAACCGATCTCAAAAACATCGGGCTCAAGGCGACCCTTCCGCGCCTCAAGATTCTTGAGATCTTCCAGCGCAGCCCGGTCCGGCATCTGACGGCCGAAGACGTCTACCGCAACCTGCTCAACGAACAGCTCGACATCGGGCTGGCCACCGTCTATCGCGTCCTCACGCAATTCGAGCAGGCGGGACTGCTCTCGCGCAGCAACTTCGAATCGGGCAAGGCGGTGTTCGAGTTGAACGAGGGTACGCACCACGACCATCTGGTCTGTGTCGACTGTGGCCGCGTCGAAGAGTTCTTCGATCCTGAAATCGAAAAGCGCCAGCAAGCCATTGCCGAGGAACGCGGCTTCAAGCTGCAAGAGCATGCGCTCGCGCTTTACGGCACCTGCACGAAAGAAAACTGCCCCCATCGCAAGCACTGAGGCGAGCACGCGGCGATCAACGATGCCGCATGTTTTCGTAGCACTCCCAAGAGGCCCCCATAGCACCTACGGTTTCCATTAAGGCGATGCACTGCGGGCGGCTCATAGAATAGGTTCCACAGCCCCACCGCAGGTCGTCGCGTGCGGCTTCCCTCATGCGTCGAAGTACACCCGCAACGAAGGATCGGGGATGGAAACCTGGGATTACATCATCGTCGGCGCAGGGGCGTCCGGCTGCACGCTGGCGGGTCGTCTCGCCCGGCAACGCCCCGAAGCGCGGATTGCCGTCGTCGAATCGGGTTCGGACCGCTCGGGCCTGCTGACGACCGTGCCGGCCGCCACCGCGCTCCATTTTCTCGTTCCAACGCACTACAACCACGGATACCGGACCACCCCGCAGACCGGGTTACGTGGCCGTCGCTGCGATATGCCCAGTGGACGCGGCATCGGCGGCAGCACTTCGATCAACGCGATGGTCTATGTTCGCGGCCATCCGGCCGATTACGACGAATGGCAGTCTCTCGGTTGCCCTGGGTGGGCCTGGGCGGACGTTTTACCCTACTTCATCGCGAGCGAGCACAACGAACGGGGCGTGGATCCATGGCACGGCGTCGGTGGGCCGCTGAACGTTGCCGACGTGCGCGAACCGCATCCGCTCGATGCCGCTTTCATCGAATCAGCCCATCAAACCGGTATTTCGACGAATCCGGACTTCAACGGCCCCTATCAGGACGGAGCCGGCTATTACCAGGTCACGCAAAGAAATGGCGAGCGCTGGGGCGCCAATCGCGCATTTCTATCCAACACGGCGTTGCCGAATCTGCGGATCTTTTCGCATTCGAGCGCCTTGCGCGTGGTATTCGAACGCCAGCTGGCCGTTGCCGTGGTGATCGCGCGGAACGACGGATCGGAGCAGGTGCTGAGAGCTCGGGGCGAAATCATCTTGACGGCCGGCGCGATTCGTACGCCGCAGTTGCTGATGTGCTCGGGTGTCGGACCTCATGAAGCCTTGTCCGCTCTCGGCATCGATGTCGTGCATGCTTCGCCCGACGTCGGCCGCAATCTTCAGGATCATCCGGACTATTTGCGCTGCTTTCGCGTGCGCGGTACCAGGACATTGGGGGTATCGGCGAGCAGCCCGGTGGATGTCTTTCGCGCGCTCACGCGTTACGGTCGGAACCGCTCCGGCGTTCTGACGACAAACGGCGCGCAATCGGGCGCATTCGTGCGTACCAACAACGGCCAGGCTCGCCCCGACATCCAGCTTCATTTCGTCACAGCATTGCTGGACAACCATGCGCGCAAGCTGTGGCGCGGACACGGGTTCGCTTGTCATACCTGCGTGTTGCGTCCCAAGAGCCGTGGAACGGTCGAGTTGAAGGATCGGGATGCGCGAGAGGTACCTTCGATCGACCCGGCCTTTCTCGACCATCCCGAGGACGTCAGCACCATGCTGCGCGGCGTCCGCTTCATGAACCGCTTGCTCGGGGCACCGGCGCTCGCGCGATACATCCCGCGCCCGCTGCACGAGCCGGCCGACGACAGCGACACGGCGTGGGTCGACGAGATCCGGCACCGCACCGGCTCGGCCTATCACCCGGTCGGCACATGCAGGATGGGTTCGGACAGGCAGTCGGTCGTGGACGCCCGGCTCCGCGTTGCAGGCGTCTCAGGCTTGCGCGTGGCCGACGTTTCCGTGATGCCAAGGCTGATCGGCGGGAATACGCAGGCAGCCGCGATCATGATTGCGGAACGTGCTGCTGAGTGGATCGCAGAGGCTGCACCTCAGTGAGGCCAGACATGATGCCCCCGTCCGTTCAACAGATCGAAGCGATCGTCCGCATGCAGGAGCGGTTCAATCGGCACGTGGATGCGCGCTGGCATCAGAAGCACTATCCGTTCACGCGAGCCGTGCTCGTGGAAGTTGCCGAAGCGCTCGACCACTACGGCTGGAAATGGTGGTCGAAACAGCCGTCATACCACGACCAGGTCGCGCTCGAATTGATCGACGTTCTGGGTCTGCTGGTATCCGACGTTTTACAACAGTGCTCGGGGCGATGCGATATCGCCGTCACGCAAATCATTTCGCGCTGCATGAGCGATGGCGATCGGTGCGAACTCGATGGCACGGTTCACGATCTGGGCGAATACGGTGTTCCGGACCTGCTTGATCTGCTCGCCGCGCTATCGATCTGTCGACGTAACGCGTTCGTCGTGCTGAGCCGTTTATTCGAGCGGATGGGTTTGCCGTGGGACACCGTCGTCACGACGTTCTGCGCGAAGACTGCGCTGAACGTCTTCCGGCAGGATCACGGCTATCGCAGTGGGACTTACCGAAAATACTGGGGCGACAAAGAAGACAATGAACACCTGAGCGATGTGCTCGCGGACATCGAGCCGTTTGGCCTGCACACCGGCCTGCACACCGACGTGCTGTTCGACCAAGTCTATGGCGCACTGATGCTGCGCTACGCCGAGATGCAATCGACGTAGGTCGATCGCACGGGCGCTATGGGCCGGGCGCACCGCCTCGCGGCGTGCGCCCGGAACCGTCTTACTTCGCCGTGGCGAGTGCGATAGCCGTATCCAGCATACGGTTCGAGAAGCCCCACTCGTTGTCGTACCAGCTCGACACCTTCACGAGGCGGCCCGCCACCTTCGTCAGCGTCGAATCGAACGTCGACGAAGCCGGATTGTGGTTGAAGTCGACCGAGACCAGCGGCGCATCGTTATAGCCGAGAATGCCCTTCAACTCGCCGTGCGCCGCATCCTTCATGATCGCGTTGATCTCTTCGACCGTCGTATCGCGCTTCGCGATGAACGACAAATCGACGATCGAAACGTTGATCGTCGGAACGCGGATCGCGTAGCCGTCGAGCTTGCCGGCCAGCTCCGGCAATACGAGGCCGATGGCCGCGGCGGCGCCCGTCTTCGTCGGGATCTGGCTGTGCGTCGCCGAGCGAGCGCGGCGCAGGTCTTCGTGATAGACGTCGGTCAGCACCTGATCATTCGTGTAGGCGTGAATCGTCGTCATCAGACCCGTTTCGAGGCCGATCTTGTCGTTGAGCGGCTTGACGAGCGGCGCAAGGCAGTTCGTCGTGCACGATGCGTTCGAGACGACCGTGTGCTCGGCCTTCAGCGTGTTGTGGTTCACGCCATAGACCACCGTTGCATCGACATCCTTGCCGCCCGGCGCCGAAATCAGCACCTTCTTGGCACCGCCTTGCAGGTGGGCGCTCGCCTTGGCCTTCGACGTGAAAAAGCCCGTGCACTCCATCACCACGTCCACGCCGAGATCGCCCCACGGCAGCTCGGCCGGGTTGCGGTTCGCCAGTACGCGAATCTTGTCGCCGTCGACGATCATGTAATCGCCGTCCACCGCCACTTCAGCATTGAACCGCCCATGCGCCGTGTCGTATTGCGTGAGATGCGCATTGGTCTTCGCATCACCGAGATCGTTGATGGCGACGATTTCGAGATCGTGCTTCTTGCCATTCTCGTAGAACGCGCGCAGCGTATTGCGGCCGATACGGCCATAGCCGTTGATTGCAACGCGAATCGTCATGCTGTTTCTCCTGAACTTGGGCTGAAAAAAGTCCTGCGTTTTCCAACGGTCCGGCGGCGCGGCTGGGCGAGACCCCGCTGCCGAACCCCTCTCGTCCTCTTATTGATCGAGCGCCGTCTTCGCAGCCGCGACGACGTGCTCCACCGTGAAACCGAAGTGCTTGAACAGCACGCCGGCGGGGGCCGATTCACCATACGTGTCGATACCGACCACGCTTCCCTCGAGCCCGACGTACTTTCGCCAGTAGTCGGTCACGCCTGCCTCGATTGCCACGCGGCGCACGCCCTTGGGCAGCACGCGCTCGCGATATTCGGCGTCCTGACGGTCGAACACCGTCGGCGCAGGCATCGAAACCACGCGCGCGGCGATGCCTTCGCGCGCAAGCGGCTCCACTGCCTTCAGGGCGAGCTCCACTTCCGAGCCCGTCGCGATGAGAATGATCTTGCGCGCGACGATTTCGTCATCCCAGTCGCGCAGCACATAGCCGCCCGCCGCGACGTTCGCGATTTGGGCATCGGTGCGCTCGGAGAACGGCAGGTTCTGCCGGCTGAAAACGAGACACGACGG
>Ga0209672_100457_pt1 | contig 23137 bp, 23 predicted proteins | sample AraplaCol_mMS_r2_FD_184273 | JGI IMG/M metagenome (GOLD analysis project Ga0209672, IMG submission 184273) | Arabidopsis root microbial communities from North Carolina, USA - plate scrape CL_Col_mMS_r2 (SPAdes) (version 2) | ecosystem: Host-associated > Plants > Roots > Endosphere | place: USA...
AGTGCGCTCATCAAGCTTGGCGGCAGCGTCCATCAACATTGCGCGGCGCGCGGCATCGAGCTCGAGGGCGGGCGGGTCAGCGGCGTCGTCACGGAATCCGGCGTCATCAAGACAAAGACGGTGGTGCTTGCGGGCGGCGCCTGGGCGTCGTCGTTCTGCCGCCAGCTAGGCATCCGTTTTCCGCAGGCGTCGATTCGCCAATCGATCCTCAGTGTGTCGCCTGTTGAACATCGCTTGCCGGATGCTTTGTTCACCTCAGGAGTCTCAGTGACTCGCCGCAACGACGGACGCTACGCATTGGCCATCAGCGGCCGTGCGCGCGTGGACGTGACGGCGCAGTTCATGCGTTTCGCGCCACAGTTCGTTCCGATGTTCGCCAAGCGTTGGCGCAATCTGCTTCCGGGCGGTCTCGAAGGCGTGCGCGGCGGCCATGAAACGCTGAAGCGCTGGCGGCTCGACGCGCCCACACCGATGGAGCGCGTGCGCATTCTGGATCCGAAGCCCGACCAGCCGACGATAACGGAGACGCTCCGGCGCGCTATCGAACTGCTGCCCGAACTGCGTGAAGCGAAAATCACGCATGCCTGGGCCGGTTTCGTCGACAGCACACCCGACGGCGTTCCAGGTATCGGCGAAGTTCCAGGCCTGCCGGGATTGATCTTGGCCGCCGGTTTTTCGGGCCACGGCTTCGGCATCGGGCCCGGTGCCGGGCACCTGATCGCCGATCTCGCTACCGGTACGGAGCCCATCGTTGATCCAAGACCCTATCAACCGAGCCGATTCAACAGTTCCGCATGGGGTAAAGTTGCTGACTTCTAGTTGGAATCGCAGCAATCCGACTTCCAACCAGTGACGCTTACGAGTCGAATCAGACTATGACGACAATCGCCGTGATTCACACAGGACTGGTGTCGGTCCAGCCGATCAAGGCGCAAATCAGCGAGCAAATCCCCGACGCGCGAGTGATCAACATCGTCGATGACAGCTTGCTCAGTGACGTTCGTGCCGCCGGTCATCTGACGCCTGCAGTCGCCAGTCGGATTCATTCGTACATGGCCAATGCGCAGACTATGCGCGTCGACGTCATCCTGAACGCCTGCTCGTCGGTAGGTGAAGCGGTAGATTCGGTGCGCAGCTTCATCAGCACGCCTATTGTGAAAATCGACGAGGCCATGGCAGAGGAGGCTAGCGCCTTGGGCCGCCGCATCGGTGTGGTCGCGACAGTGTCGACTACACTCGTGCCCACCGTTCGCCTCGTTAAAAGGAAGGCCGCGGAACTCGGGCGCGCCGTTGAAGTCACCGAGCGGATTGCCGCGGGTGCGTTCGAGGCCCTCCTGAGCGGCGATGGGGCACGACATGACGAAATCATAAAGAGCGCAATCTCGACCCTTGCAGAGCAGGTGGACGTGATCGTGCTGGCGCAGGTCTCGATGGCTCGGCTCGTGCCGCAGTTGGAGGGCATGCGCGTTCCGGTGCTATCGAGCCCGCGCAGCGGCGTCGCAGCGCTGAAACGCGCGCTCGGTACGCCGCCTGAGTCGAATAAATGATCAGCCAGCATGCCGGCTATTACTTTTTGCCCGAGCGCTGCGCGATGAGCGACTTCAGCTTTTCGACCGCGCTATCGGTTGTCGTCAACGTGGGACGCCGACAGGCGAGGTGACTCGCGTCACGGGCGCTCGTCATCGAAAACTGCGTGAAGCACACGACGTCGCTTCCCGAAGCAGCCGCACACGCCTCTGCGATCAGACGGTCATGCGCGGCCTGGTCACCGGCCTTCAAAGCATTGAGCGCGCCCTCCACGAACACCGGGTTCAATTCGAGGCCCGACGCGGCTTGATGGAACTCGTCCATGATCGGCGCCAGCGCGGGGCGAAACGTCGCAATCAACGCTATCTTGCGACCGATCGCCAGCGCTTCTTCGATCATGGCCTCGTTGGGCTTGAGCATTGGAATACTGCCGCCTGCGCGAGCCAACTCGACGGCCGGTCCGAACGCGGAACACGTGAACAAGATGCCATCGGCGGCACCTTCCAGCGCATATCGGACGAGCGCTGAAAAACGGTGCGCCATTGCCATGACATCGCCGCCGGCACGCTCGAGATCGGCCGTAAGCGAATCGTCCAGCAGGTTATAGACGACGGCATCGGGCCATAGCCGCAGGAAGCTTTCGTTAATCGGCTGCATTGCGACCGAAGTCGCATGGATCAGGCTGATCCGCGGTTTCTCGCCCATGGGAAATCGTGTAAATTGTGCTTAATCGCATCATAGTACATTTTAGGTGAAAGCGAGAGAGCAGATAGAACGCGCAAAAGGGGCCGTTCGAACGCCGCCCTGAGGGTTCGGGTCGGCTCGCGGCCGTCGATGTCCTGCCTTTCACCGAACGACATTGTGTGGTATCAAGAGCCGCTACTGAGCAGATCGCTATGAAGACCGAGACAACGGGCGCGCTTGCCGACCAGGTCGCAGCCAAAATCATCGATATCGCCCGCACGCGTTCGCTTCGGGCAGGGGACCATCTGCGAGAGGAAGCGCTCGCCGCCGAGCTCGGGCTCTCTCGTTCGCCGGTGCGACGCGGGCTTGCGTTGCTGGCCCAACATGGCGTCGTCGTCAAGGAACCGAACCGCGGGATATTCCTGGCGGTGGACGCCCATGGCATCGACATCGCGAAGCTGCCCTTCGGCGTCGACCCGCTCGAAGACCTGTACTTGCGCGTCGCCGATGATTGCCTCGGTGGAGAATTGCAGAACGAGTTCTACGAAGCCGAGCTGCTTCGACGCTTCGACGTGCCACGGGGACAGTTGCTGAAGGTGCTGTCGAGGCTCGCCAATGAAGGCATGATCTCCCGCAAGCCCGGACAGGGCTGGAAAATCAATCCGTTCGTGCACGACCGCGAAGCGTATATCCAGAGCTATCGTTTCCGGATGGCGATCGAGCCCGCGGCATTGATGGAGCCGACCTTCCGAATCGACAAGGCCGCGTTCGCCAACGCGCGCAGAATCCAGACCGAAATGCTGGAGGGCGACATCTTCAAGTTGCCGCGACCGATGTTGTTCAAACATGGGTCGGAGTTTCACGAGATGCTCACGCGATGTTCCGGCAATCGGTTCTTCATCGAGGCGATGGCGCGTCAAAACCAACTGCGGCGATTCATGGAATACAAGGCCGCCGCAAACCGCAAGCGGCTCGTTCGGCAGTGCCAGGAGCACCTCGAGATGCTCGACCTCATCGAGAGCGGCAGCCGCGACCACGCGGCGGCTTTCATGCGCATGCACTTGGACGTCGTGAGCAAGATCAAGGCACGAGAGGATGCGCAGCAAGAAGCGGAAATTGCCGGGCACGCCGTTCCGGAGGTGCAGTTCTAGGCTTCGATGTCACCTGGCGGGCGCGGTTTGCCGGCGTTCGCCGCACGGAGTCCTCCGGTGATCGAATGGTGCGAGACAAGCCATCAGCCGAATTTGAACAGGTGCGCGGGATTATCGGCGAGGATCGTTGCGCGCACTGACGGGTCCGGCACCCATGCGAAAAATTGCTCGAGCAGGTTCATGTCGTCGATCGAGTAGAAGGGGTTCACCTCGTCCTTCGTGCGACCAGGGGCCTTTCGAGGGTCGGTATGTGGCCAGTCGGTGGCCCACAGCACGCGGCGCGGATTGGCGGCGATGAACGCTGTGGCGAGTTCCCCCATTCCCGGATAGTCGGGCGCCGCGGCTTTGTGATACATCGCTGACAATTTCACGTACGCCTTCCCATCCTTCACGAGGCCCAGCACGCGATCCATGCCTTCCTGCCGCACACCGGTGGCATCGGCGCCCGCAAAATGATCGAGCACGAACGGCGCGGGGGAGGCCTCGATGATGTCCGCCATCGACGCGATTGTCTGCAGAGGAAAGAACACCTGGACGATCCAGTCGTGCTCAGCCGCCTGCCGGCTGGCCGTTTCAACCATGCTTTTCAGCGTCCCTGGATCTTTGCTGCCGCCGGTTTGATTGACGCGAATGCCCACGACGCCGGCTTCGCGCAGGCGATCGATTTCAGTCGAGAGGGGACTGGCCGAAATGACGGCGACGCCTCGCGCTGTCGGGCCGAGCGCCGTCAGTGCGTCGAGCAGGCAACTATTGTCGGTACCGTAGAAGCTTGGCTGAACGAGCACGGAACGTTCGATGCCGAGCGCGGCATGCATCGCTCTGAGCTCGCCGATCGAAGCGGTGGGCGGCGTGTAGGTCCTGGCTTCGATCGTCGGGTAGCGCGTGTACGGACCGATGATGTGCGAATGGCAGTCGCATGCGTGCGCGGGTACGCGCGGATGCAGATGGGCCGACGATAGCTTGTCGGTAGCGGCGATCGTCCGTGTTGTCGATACTGTCGCGCAGCTCAGGGCAAGCGCTTTCAGCACGTTGCGACGCGTGATCATGTCTCCTCCGGTTCGGGTGGGAAAGGCCGGCGCTTAGCGCTTTGGACGGATCCAGATCGGGAGAAGCGCAGCCAGCACGCCGGACAGCGCGATGAGGGCAGCCATGCACACCAGCCCGGCGGAGAAAGAGCCGGTCGTGGTCTTCAGCCAGCCCATCAGAATCGGCCCCATGAAGCCGCCAAATGCGCCGATCGAACTGATGAGCGCGAGACCGGTCGCGGCGCCTTCGCCGGCAAGAAACTGAGGGGGTATGGACCAGAAAATACCCCGGGCCGACGTGACGCCGACGACTGCAACGTTCAATCCGATCATCGCAATCGAGAGCGTGGGAAGCCAAACCGATAACAAGAGGCCGGCGGCGCCCAATGCACAGGTTGCCGCCAGGTTTGCGGAGCGGCGTCCGCGGCGATCGACCGCTCCGGCCCAGAGGATCGTGGCGACGCAGCCGCATAGATACGGCACGGCGGACAGCAGCCCGATCGTCAAGATGGAAAGGTGGTGCTCGCGCAGTATCTGCGGCAGGAAGATGCCGATTCCGTACGAACCCACCGTGAAGCCGAATTGAAGTGCGGAGAGCACGAAGACGCGCGGATCGCGCACCACGGCGCGAAGATTCTTGCTGGCATGGCCGCGCGGTTCGTTGGCCACCGCGTCCGTCAGGGCCTTGCGCTCTTGTGCGTCGAGCCAGGAAGCGTCTTGCGGCCGGTCTACCAGCGCGAACAGCAGAACCACTCCAAGAATGGCGGCCGGCAGTCCCTCCAGAATGAACATCCACTGCCAGCCGGCCATGCCGAGAAAGCCGTCGGTCTGCATGATGACGGCCGAAAGCGGCCCCGCGACGACGGCGGATAGCGGAATCGCCATTTGAAACCAGGCCATTGCGCGGCTGCGAAAGCGTTTGGGAAACCATGCCATGAAAAAAAACATGACCCCCGGATTGAATCCCGCCTCTGCGACGCCGAGCAAAAAGCGAACGACGTAAAAGCTGTGTGGGCCCATGACGAATGCGGTGCCCGCCGAGATGAGCCCCCAGGTGATCATGATCCGCGCCAACCAGATGCGAGCGCCGAACCGATAGAGCAGGATATTGCTGGGTACCTCGAAGAAGCAGTAGCCGAAGAACAGCACACCCGCGCCCCAGCCGAATGCCTCGGTGCTCAGTCCGATGGCCTTGTTCATCGTCAAGGCCGCAAAGCCGATGTTGGTGCGGTCGATGTAGTTGACGAGAAAACACAACGTCATCAGGGGCACCCATCGCCAGGCGGCTTTTCGCAGTGCGGATTGTTCGGCCGACTCGGCAGTGCGCTGGACCGATGGCCGGTCCGAAGAGTTGACAAACATTTAGTTCTCCTAAGGGAGTGGCTCGTATGAGCGGACCCATGTTCGTTGTCGCCGATACGCCGCTATCCTCCTGTTTCGCTGCGGCTTGACGGTGCTGTCTCGCTGGGTGAGCATGCCTCCTGAACCGCGGAGGTCTCGTTTACTTGGGCTGATCGCGAATATGCGCGCAGATGGCTTGCGCCACGGTGCCGGTGTTGGCGGTACCCCCGAGATCGCCGGTTCTCGATTCGCTATGCGTGAGGGCCGAGTCGACGGCCAGTTCGATCGCACTGCCCGCGGCCGTGAACGCTTCATTGCCGTCCCGTTGTGCCAGATGGCGCAACAGGGCCGCCGCTGAAAGAACGAGCCCGACCGGATTCGCGATTCCCTTTCCCGCGATGTCGGGGGCGGAGCCATGCCCGGCGTTCGCGGCGGCATGCGTGTCGCCGACATTGAGCGCCGATGCCATGCCGAGGCCGCCGGCCAGCGCGTTGACCAGGTTGGACAAAATGTCGCCGAACATATTGGTCGTGAGGATGACGTCGAACGCTGATGGGTTCGTATAGAGCTCGGCCGCGATTGCGTCCACGTCGATCTCGCGAAGCGCGACTTCGGGATAGCGCTGCGCGACCTGATCGACTTCGCCCATGAAGAGGCCATCCGTCACTTGCATGACGTGCCGCTTGCCCACTACGGTGACGTGCTTGCGGCGTGTCATGGCAGTCTTGAATGCGACCTCGGCGATGCGTCGCGACGCTTTCGCGGTGATCAGCCGAAGCGAAATCGCGCAATCGGGCGTGGGCATGAACTCACCGTAACCGTGAAAGAGATTGCGATCGGCGTAGAACCCTTCGGTGTTTTCGCGCACGACGACGCAGTCGAGGCCCGCGTGCGCCTTGGGCACGCCGGGACGCGAACGCGCCGGGCGAATATTGGCGTAGAGGTCCAGTTGTTTGCGAATCGTTCCGGGGATGTTGATGCCGCCTTCGTCGACAGGCGGATAGAGTGTCATGCCTCCCGGACCGAGCAAGACGCCATCGGCCGCCCGCGCGGCCTCGATCACTTCCGGTGGCAACGTTGTGCCGCGTTTGCGGTGGAGCGTCATCCCGACTTCGTGGATGTCGAGTGTCAGATCCAGACCGAACTTCTTGTCCGCTTCGCGCACGACGGCGAGCGTCGCGTCCATGATTTCCGGGCCGATGTCATCGCCAGGCAGCACAGCAAGTTTCATCTCGTCTCTTCCTTTTCAATGAGTTGGATCGAACCGCTGCCGGCGGTCGCCGTCGTGTGCGTACCCGTGGCGATGCGGCAAACGCGCTGGTCACCTGGTGCACGGCAGAGCCAATCAGGTGACGAATTGTACTGTATATTTATGAAATACAATCATGGGGTTTTCTCCAAGGGCCCTGCGTCGAACGATGCAAGCTGCGTCCAGCGGAGTTCAATCCGGAGTTCAGGCGGGGATTCGCCGCGCACCGCCAAGTTGCGAATCCACCATGCGAGGCGATTCGGTACGCAAAGAAAGGAAAAAGGCTATGAAGCTCAGCGCCCACCTGGGGTTCCAGTTCAACGAAGTTCAGTTTGTCGATCGCTTCGAGGCCGCAGCCCACTGCGGCTATCGTGCAGTCGAGTTTCCTTCGCCGTATGGCTTCGCGGAAGGTGTTTTGAGGGGCCTGCTCGATGCGTACGACTTGCAACTGGTGCAGATCGGTGCGCCGATGGGGCACGCCGCGGCCGGCGAAAAGGGTATGGCGGCGTTGCCGGGACGACGAGAGGAATACTTGGATAGCCTGGTCGTGGCTCGAGATACCGCGCTATCGCTCGCCTGTCCCCGTGTTCATGTGATGGCCGGCGTCATGACAGGAGGGGGCGAGGCCGATTGGGGTGCTTATGTCGACAACGTACATGCGGCCGTCGAGCTGTTCGGCAGTGCAGGCATCAAAACGCTTGTCGAAGTCATGAGCCCGCAGGAGGTCCCCGGCTATTTCATGTCGTCGTTCGAGCAAGCCGAGGCGCTGTTTGCGGCCATTGTCGATCCAAATCTCGAATTGCTTTTCGACACCTATCACGCGGCTGTATTGGCTCGTGATCCCGTTGCGCTTTTGGCGCAATGGTGGCCGCGGATCGGCCACGTCCAAATTGCCGATTTCCCGGGTCGGCATGAGCCCGGTACGGGGACGTTGCCATTCGATCGCATCTTCGAGCAACTTGCTTCTCGCGATTATCGGCAATGGGTGGGCTGCGAGTATCGGCCGCTCCACGACACGGCGAGCGGCTTGAAATACTTCGAGCGCCATCTGCGTTCAGGTGGCGCGCCTGAGGAGGGCGCCTGAGCGATTCAGCGAATGGAAGTGGCCAGCAGCAAGTCGCGACGTTCCGCTATTTTGTGCGCCCAGTCGTCGATCATGGCAACGAAGCGCTCGCCCTTGAAGTCTTCGAGGGCCTGTTCGCCTCGCGCGTTGAGGGCGGTAAGCGTGTAGCTGACCGATACCTCGGTGCGCGCTTCGTCGAGTGCGATACAACGTACTTCGACGAGGCCCGTGCGCGAGGCCGGTGTGCATCGCGCATAACGCGATCGGTAGATGTCGCAATCGAAGTCAACGAGCGTCCAGACTGTAAACTCGTCATCGTGACCGGTGGTGAATACCATTCCTGACTCGGTGCGGCCATCACGGGGGTGGACATAGGTTGGCTTCCAACCGTCGACCCATAACTCTTCGCCGGCGGGGGTGAAGAACATGAAGGCTCGAGCGATCGGCGCATCGACGACGATGCGGTGGTGGGCATGTATTCGGTCCGGCACAGATCAATCTCCTTTGATCAAATTACATGACGAGATGGGCAAGCTGCCATAGCCCCAGTGCGGCAAGCAGGCCGGCCGAGCAGAGGTTGACCGCACGTTGCCAACGTTCGTCGAAGCGATCGCGCAACCAACTGACGCCGGTGGAGAGGATCAACCACCATAGCGCCGAGCCGGCCAAGACGCCCACGACCATGACCCACGGCGACGCCGAAGGCGCGCGGCCCGCGAGGGCGCCGAACACCGCCATGAACGACAGAATGGTGGTCGGGTTCGACAGCGTCAGCGCGAAGGTGCTCGACACGTAGCGCACGAGCGTGCCTGTCGGCGGCTGACCCGCTGCGCGGCGCACCGTCGGCTTCGTGGCGATGCGCCAAGCCAGCCAGAGCAGGAAGCCGCCGCCGAACAGGCCCAGCCAAATCCTCAGGCTCAACAACCAGGCGATCAGTCCGCTGACTCCGAACGCGCCGATGGCGCCGTACACCGCATCGGCGAATGCCGCGCCGAGCCCGGTGGCCAGGCCTGCGGCGCGGCCGTGGTCCAGCGTGCGCTGGATAGCCAGCAAGCCGATCTGTCCGACAGGTGCCGCGATCGACAGGCCGATCAACAGCGATTGGCCGAACAACAGCGATAAGGGCGATGGGAAGAGGGTGTGCATGCCGAGAATTATCAGACCGTATATGCGGCTTGCACAGAATGAAACGTCAAATGAAAATGAGCTTCACACGCGATTTTTCAGGCGAAAACCGACTATGGCCGAACTCCAACTCGATGCAAAAGCCTGGGCGCTGCTGACGGCGTTGCAGCAGGATGGCCGCGCTCCACTGAAGACGCTGGCGCTCGCCGCGGGATTGTCGGTGCCCGCCACGGTGGAAAGGCTCAAGCGGTTGAAGGACGCGGGCGTGGTGCGCTCGGTCGGCGCCGAACTGGACCCGGCGCTGGCCGGCTATCCCGTGCGCGCGATCGTCGGGATCACTGTGCACCAGCCCGGCAAGAAGGCATTCCTCGACAAACTGCGGCGCGCGCCCGAGGTGCTCGAATGCCACCATGTAGCGGGCGCCGATTCCTACATCGTAACGGTGGTGTCGCCGAGCCTCGAACAACTGGAGCGCTTTCTCGGCTCCATCAACGGCTATGGCGAGACGCGCACGTCGATCATCTTTTCCACGCCCGTGCCGCGCCGCGGCTTGGTGGCTCCCGGCTCGTCACGCTGAATCGAGGCGTTGATCGCTCCACCGCGCGATGCCTTCGGGCATCGAACCTGCTCGCTTTCCGAAGCGTGGTCCCGCAGCGAGCGAGGGCCGGTTTCGCCGGAACGAGCCTGATGAACCTCGAACAGATTTATGCCCACCTATGGGATTGCCTCGCCGCCGCCGTACGCGAGGAAGATCTGCCGTTCAAAGTGATGCAGGTGGCAACGGTCGGCCTCGACGGTTGCCCGAACGTGCGGACCGTACTGCTTCGGGGCGTGAGCGAGCAGCGCAACCTGCTCACTTTCCATACCGATCTGCGCTCGCCGAAGGTCGCCGAACTGAGCCGTGACCCGCGCATCGCGCTGGTCGGCGTCGATACCGTTCGAAACTTGCAAATTCGTGTGTTCGGCGAGACCCGAATCGTCCGGGATGAGCAAAGGCGGCTCGACGCGTGGCAGTCCAGTCCCGACCACGAACTGATCGCCTATCGGACGCGCGTGGCGCCGGGAACGCCCATGGCCGATGCCGACGATGCGCTCCCTGAGGGAGGGGGCGTGCCCGGTCCCGACGAAGGGTTCAAGCATTTCTGTGTCGTCGAGGTTCGCCCCACGAAGCTGGATTGGCTGGACCTTTCGGGTGCCGATGGTCCTCGACGGGCATGCTACCTACGCGAGGGCGATGCCTGGACGCACAGCTGGATCGCGCCGTGATCGGGCAAACGACAGTGGCTGTGCTTCCGACGACATTGATCGCCGGTTCGTCGCATATGCTGCGCCGGTCTCAGGCCTGAGCGGCCCCGATCCTGTCGAGCTCGCGCAGCGCGTCGTCGGGCAAGACCAATGCACCGGCGGCGACATTCTCGCGCAGATGGGCGACGGACGAGGTTCCCGGAATCAGCAGGATGTTCGGGGCTCGGCGGAGCAGCCACGCGAGGGCGACTTGCATGGGCGTCGCGCCGAGCCGGGCGGACACGGTATCGAGCGCCGACGACTGTAGCGGGTTGAAGCCGCCGAGCGGAAAGTACGGGACATACGCGATACCGTCGCGGCCGAGCGCATCGATGATTTCGTCGTCGTTCCGGTGTGCGAGGTTGTAGTGGTTCTGCACGCAGACGATCTCGCAGATTCGGCGCCCCTCGGCGATCTGGGCGGCCGTGACGTTGCTCAGACCGATGTGCCGCACGAGCCCCCGCTGCCGCAGTTCGGCCAACGCTGTGAGCGGGGCTTCGATGGAGCCTTCGGCCGGGCCGTGGGCGTCGAACATGATCCGCAGGTTGACTACGTCGAGCACGTCGAGACCGAGGTTGCGCAGGTTGTCGTGCACGGCGCTGGCCAGCGCTTCGGCGGAAAATGCCGGTAGCCACGACCCGTCGTCGCCGCGCTTGGCGCCGATCTTGGTCACGATGAGCAACTCGTCGCGATACGGATGTAACGCATCGCGAATCAATCGGTTCGTCACGTGCGGGCCGTAAAAGTCGCTCGTATCGATGTGGTCGACGCCCAATGCAACGGCTTCGCGCAGGACGGCGAGTGCGGCATCCCGGTCGCGGGGCGGACCGAATACGCCGGGACCGGCAAGCTGCATTGCGCCGTAGCCGATGCGATGAACCTGGCGGCCCGCGATGGAGAACGTGCCGGATTGGACGATGGGGGACATGGTGGTACTCCTGGATCGAAATGAGGTCAGCGAAGATTACGCTCCGTCTCGTTGCGCGATAATCGGTCACAATCCGCACAACCCGTACGAAAAGGCGAACAATGCAAGTCGATCTGGGCGATCTCAACGCGTTCGTGGCGGTGGCACGCGCCAAGGGGTTTCGGGAAGGCGCGAGAATGACGGGCGCGAGCGCGTCCGGTCTCAGCGAAGCGGTGCGCAGGCTGGAGGCGCAGCTCGGGGTGCGGTTGCTGCATCGCACGACGCGCACGGTCTTGCCGACGGAAGCCGGGCAGCGGCTGCTTGCGCGGTTGCGGCCCGCGCTGAGCGAGGTCGAGGCCGCGCTCGACGTGGTCAACACATTCAGGGAGAGGCCGGTCGGTACGTTGAAGCTCAATGTGCCAACGAGTGCGGCACGGCTGGTCCTGCCATCCATCATTCCGCGCTTTCTCGAAGCCTATCCCGAGATACGGATCGAGGTCGTGGCTGACGAAAGCTTCGTCGATATTCTTGCGGCCGGTTGCGATGCGGGTATTCGTTACGACGATCGCCTCGAGCAGGACATGATCGCCGTGCCCATCGGGCCGCGTTCCCAACGCTTCGCGACCGCGGCGGCGCCCGCGTATCTCGATCGGCGCGGCCGTCCCGCCCATCCTAGAGAGCTGCTTGATCACGCGTGCCTGCGCGGTCGGTTCGCGAGCGGCGCCATGCCGCCATGGGAATTCGAGCGTGACGGCGAGGTGGTGCGACTCGAGCCGTCAGGGCCGCTGCTCGTGCAGATCGGCGGAGCCGTCGATCTCATCGTGGATGCCGCGTGCGCCGGGCTCGGCGTCGTGCATCTTTACGACGAGTGGCTTCGGCGGCATCTCGCGAGCGGCGAGCTCGAGCCCGTGCTCGAACAATGGTGGCGGCCGTTCCCGGGACCGTATCTGTATTACCCGGGGCGGCGTTTCGTACCGGCGCCGCTACGGGCATTCGTCGATTTCATCAAGGCCGATGCGCTGTCATAACGATCATTCAAGCCTGATATCGACGAAATATCGATGGGTGGTGCTGCCTTCCTATTGGCCGATGCCGATCAGCTCGATTTCGAACGTGAGGTCGCTGTTCGGAGGAATCGGTCCCACACCGCGCTCCCCATAAGCAGTCGCTGCCGGACAGGTCAGCTTTGCCTTGCCGCCGACCTTCATCTTTTGCACCCCTTGTGTCCAGCACGGAATGACTTGACCAAGCGGAAAAGTCGCAGGGCCGCCATGCTTGTCGGAGCTGTCGAATACGGTGCCGTTCGCCAGCGTGCCGCGATAGTTGACGCGCACCACGTCGCTGGCCGTGGGTTGCTGACCTGTGCCTTGCTTGATGTGCTCGACTACGACGCCCGACGGCAACTTCTCTATCACATTGGCGGCGAACGCGGTCGATGCAAGGGCCGAGGCGGCGAGTAAGGCGATCAGTGATTTCATGTAATGTCCTTTTGAATGACCCGTCGATTATATCGGGCGATCGCCTTCAGCGCGGCGTCCAAGCGCGCGCTGCGACGCAGCTGGAGAATGCGGGGCCGAGCGCGCCTATACCTCAGAGCGCCTCAGCAAATAATCGAGTCCGCCGACCCGATACCACCGATATCCATATGGCTCGAGCACGACCGTATGCCGGCCGTCATCGCCCGCCACGCTGTGGTCGTCCGACAGCACGTTGATCAAACGCTCGTCGCCAGGCCCGGTACAGCCGGAGCGGAACTTGACGGTCGAGGCCTCGGCGCGGAAGTTGTGCATGAACAGCACCGAGTTGTTGCGCCAGTCGTAACGCAGAGCCAGGACATCGTTTCGCGATGTCCGCAACACTTCAAAGTCGCCCCAGCCGATCTCCGGCATTTCGCGGCGCATGCGGATCATGCGCTCCATCCAGTTCAAAAACGATTCGGGGTCGCGCCTTTGGCTGGCCACGTTGACACGCTCGAAACCATAAGCCCCGCTCGAGATGACGGGCACAGGCGGCTTGGCGTGCTTCGTGAAGCCGCCCTGCGGCTCACCGGACCACTGCATCGGCGTGCGCATGCTTTCGCGTTCGGGGCGGCGCAAGTCGTCGCCCATGCCGATCTCGTCGCCGTAACGAATCACCGGCGTGCCCGGCAAAGTGAACATGAGACTGTAGGCCAGTTCAAGGCGGCGCCTGTCGCCCGAAAGCATCGGTGCGAGCCTGCGGCGAATGCCTCGCCCGTAGAGCTGCATATCGGGCTGCGGGGCGAACGCGGCGAATACTGCGTCGCGCGCCTCCGGCGCAAGGCGGCCGAGGTCGAGTTCGTCATGATTGCGCAGGAATACGCCCCATTGCGCGCTCGCGGGACGCGGCTTCGTCGCGACAAGGGCTTGCTTCAACGGCTTCGTGTCGCCGGTCGCGAGGGCGTAGAACGTGTTCTGGTTCAGCTGGAAGTTGAACATCATCGGCAAGCGTTCCCCCGCGTCGCCGAAATATTGAAAGTCGGTATTGGGCAGGACATTGGCTTCCGCGAGGATGATCGCATTGCCCTCACGCCATTGTAAAAACTCGCGATACGCGCGCAACATGCCGTATTGCTCGATGTGTTCCCGCACCTTCGGCCCCTTCGCCGCAATGACGAACGGCACGGCATCCATGCGAAACCCCGAGACGCCAAGCTGCAGCCAGAAGCCCATGATTTTCAATAGTTCGGCGTGAACCCAGGGATTGGACGTATCCAAATCCGGCTGGAAGTCGTAGAAGCGGTGGAAATACCAGCGCTTGGCTTCTTTGTCGAAACTCCATGTCGATTTTTGTACGCCCGGAAAAACCACCCCGTCTTTCGCATGCGGCGGTTTCCTGTCGGACCAGACGTACCAGTCGCGATATTTCGAGCCGGGATCGCTACGTGCTGACTGGAACCAGGGATGCCGGTCGGACGTATGATTCACGACGAGGTCGATAATCACGCGCAGACCCCGCTCGTCGCACGCGTGCGTGAATTCGGCGAAGTCGCCGAGCGTGCCGTATTTCGGATCGACGTTGTAGTAGTCCGTGATGTCGTAGCCGTTGTCACGCCCCGGCGAGGGCTGAAACGGCATCAGCCAGATCGTCGTGACGCCCAGCCCCTGCAGGTAATCGAGCCGGCGCATGAGGCCCTGGAAGTCGCCGACGCCATCGCCGTTCGCGTCCATGAACCGGCCTACCGAGAGGCAGTAAATGATGGCGTTTTTATACCAAAGGTCGTTGAACATTCGGTTCGCAACAGGCGTCAAGAAATGAATCGTTGAGAGGATTCGCTATGTCGGAGCTGAAATGGTGGCAACGCGGGGTCATCTACCAGGTTTATCCGCGCTCGTTTCAGGACAGCAACAACGACGGCATCGGGGACCTGCCGGGCATCGCCGCACGCCTGGGGTATCTCGCCACGCTGGGCGTCGACGCGGTCTGGATCTCTCCCATCTATCCGTCTCCCATGGCTGATTTCGGCTACGACGTGGCCGATTACTGCGATGTCGACCCCATGTTCGGCACGCTTGCCGAATTCGAGCAATTGATGGACCACGCCCACGGACTCGGCCTCAAGGTGTTGCTCGATTTCGTGCCGAACCACACTTCCGAGCAGCACCCCTGGTTCGAAGCAAGTCGCTCATCGCGTGACGATCCAAAGCGCGACTGGTATCTTTGGCGCGACCCGGCGCCGGACGGCGGGCCGCCCAACAACTGGCTGAGTCGGATGGGTGGTTCCGCTTGGGAGTGGGACGAACGCACGGGGCAGTACTACTACCATGCGTTTTTGCGTGAGCAACCGGACCTCAATTGGCGCAACCCGCAAGTGCGCCGCGCAATGGACGACGTGCTGCGTTTCTGGCTGGATCGCGGCGTCGACGGGTTCCGCGTCGACGTGCTTTGGTTGTTGATCAAGGACGCGCAGTTTCGCGACAATCCGCCGAACCCCGCCTATCGGCCCGGTGAGCCCGAACATCATCGGCTGTTGCAGACTTACACCGAGGATCAACCGGAGGTGCACGACATCGTGCGCTCGATGCGCGCCACGCTCGACGAGTACGGCGAGCGCGTGCTGATTGGTGAAATCTATCTGCCTATTCCGCAACTCATGACGTACTACGGCGCGAACGGCGATGGCGCCGATATGCCCTTCAACTTCCAACTGCTCAATGCGTAGTGGAATGCGAATGACATTGCGCGCTCGATCCAGAATTACGATAAAGCGTTACCTGAACACGCATGGCCGAACTGGGTGCTCGGCAATCACGACAATCCGCGCGTTGCATCGAGAGTCGGCGCGCAGCAGGCGCGCGTGGCCGCCGTACTGCTGCTGACGCTGCGCGGTACACCGACGCTGTATTACGGCGACGAAATCGGCATGACGGATGGCCGTATCCCGCCCGATCAGATTCGGGATCCCGCCGAGCTCAGGCAACCGGGGCGCGGCCAGGGCCGCGATCCGGAGCGCACGCCAATGCAGTGGGACAGCTCGTTGGCGAATGCGGGTTTTACGAACGGTCAGCCTTGGCTGCCCGTTGGCACGATGACGAGTGTGCGCGAACAGGACAGCGACGCGTCGAGTATGTTGTCGCTTTGTCGCCGGCTGCTCGCCTTGCGACGCGGTTACGCCGCGCTTGTGCAAGGCGCGATCGAGAATGTGGTCGCGCATGGTGACGTACTGACGTATGAGCGATGCCACGGCGATCAGCGACTTTTGATTGCGTTGAACCTGGGTGGTGCCGATGCCACGGTGTATGCGCATGGCGGTGTCGTGTTGCTATCGACGTTTGCAGGCCGTGACGGCCGTGCGCTGGAAGACGGTGCCAATCGCCTGGGGGCCGGCGAGGCGATCGTCGCGGCGGTGTAGCACGCTTGTCGCGGATAGTGCGGCAGCGTTGATATCATTGCACCGTCGGCTAACCGCGCCCCTGGTGGATCTGATGGCCCCAATGGAAAAGTCCTATCTCGCGTCGAGCCACGAGCGGGCGCAATCGAGTCTGTCGATCGACGCGATCTGGCGCGTCGCGCTTCGCGTCGGATTTCGCGTGGCCCGGCTCTGGTGGCATCTTCGAAAGCCTCGTCACGAGGGTGCGCTGGTGGCTATCTACGTCGGGCCGGCGTTGTTGCTCGTGAAGTCGTCATACCGCGACGAGTGGAGCTTCCCCGGCGGTAGTCTGCAGCCAGGCGAAACGCCGGATGCGGCGGCGCGGCGCGAGATGCTGGAGGAGATCGGTGTCGTGTCGCCACCGTTGCGCGCGGCCGGCAGCGTCAGCGGCGCGTGGGACGGGCGCAGGGACCGCGTGCACTTCTTCGAGCTGCACCTCGATGGTCTGCCCGAGCTGCGGCTAGATAATCGCGAGATTGTCGCCGCGCGTCTGGTATTGCCCGAGGAGGTGGCGCGCTTGGCGCTGACGGGGCCGGTCGCTGCTTTTCTCGCACAGAAAGGCAATGAAGGCTGTGCATAGTCAATTTGAGCAATCGGTCCCGCTTCACGGTCTTCTTCCAACGTCGCGCGGTATGGGCTTAAATCATTTCAACCAGCCCTTGATACGCTGAACCATCGCGTTCGTCGATATCCCATAGCGATCATGCAGCGTCGGCAACGCACCCGCATCGAGAAACGCATCCGGAAGTGCAATCTGCCGGAACGCGCATGACACGCCCGCGCGCATCAGTTCCGCCGCGACCGCTTCGCCGAGGCCGCCCACGACCGAGTGGTTCTCCGCGACGACAACCATGCGTCCACTACGCTGCGCCTCCCGCACGATCGTCGCGGTATCGAGCGGTTTGATGGTCGGCACGTGCAGCACGGCGGCGCCGATGCTGTCTTTTTCGAGTGCCCGAGCCACCTCGAGCGATCGCATCGTGAGCATGCCCGATGCGATCAGCAGCACGTCGTTGCCATCGCGCAGCATTTTCGCCTTGCCGAGCTCGAACTGATAACCGTATTCGTCCAGCACCGCCGGGACGTTGCCTCGCAGCAGGCGCGCATAGACGGGCCCCTTGTGCGCCGCGATCGCGGGGACCATTTGCTCGATATCGAGGGCATCGCAAGGATCGATGACGGTCATGTTCGGCATCGCGCGCATGAGCGCAAGATCCTCGGCTGCCTGATGGCTGGGGCCGTAGCCCGTCGTCAGACCCGGCAACGCGCAAACGAGCTTCACGTCGAGGTTGTCTTCGGCGATCGTCTGGTGAATGAAGTCATAGGCGCGACGGGTGGCGAAGACCGCATACGTCGTCACGAACGGTTGGGCGCCTTCATGAGCGAAGCCCGCGGCTGCACCCATCAGCAGTTGCTCGGCCATTCCCATCTGGTAGTACCGCTCGGGAAACGCTTTGGCGAAGATGTGCAGATCGGTGTATTTGCCGAGATCGGCAGTCATGCCGATCACATTCGGGTTGCTGCGCGCAAGTTCGACGAGCGCGTGGCCGAACGGCGCCGAGCGCGTCACCTGTCCTTCGCCCGCGATGGATGCGATCATCGCCGACGTCTTCAGACGCGGCTTGTCTGCCACGGTATTCATGCTTTTCTCCCTGCGTCGAGTGCCTGAAGCGCGAGCTTCCACTCATGTTCATCGACGCGAATGAAATGGTTCTTCTCCCGTTGCTCGAGAAACGGCACGCCGCACCCCATGCGCGTATCGCAGACGATGATGCGCGGTTTGGGTTCAGCATGTGAGCGCGCATTGTCGAAGGCGCGTTTTACCGCGTCGATGTCGTTACCGTCGATTCGTTGCACGTACCAACCGAATGCCTCGAGTTTGTCGACGAGCGGCTCGAACGCCATGATCTGCGTGGAGGGGCCGTCCGCCTGTTGGTTGTTGACGTCGACGATCGCGATCAGGTTGTCGAGCTTCCAATGCGCCGCGGACATGATGCCTTCCCAGATCGCGCCTTCATCGAGCTCGCCATCGGAGAAAAGCGTATAGACGAAAGCATCGGCGCCTTTGCGCTTCAGACCGAGGCAGCGTCCGACGGCGATCGTCAATCCTTGTCCGAGCGAGCCGCCGGACATTTCCATGCCGGGCGTATAGCTTGCCATGCCCGACATCGGCAAGCGGCTATCGTCGCTGCCATAGCTCTCGAGTTCGTGAGCCGGAAGGATGCCCGCTTCGAACAGTGCGGCGTAAAGGGCAATCGCGTAGTGCCCATTGGACAGCAGGAAGCGGTCGCGTCCCTCCCACTCGGGATCTTCAGCGCGATATCGCATTGCGCCGAAGTAGGCAACGGCCAGAACATCGGCGATATCGAGCGCCTGGCCGATATAGCCTTGGCCCTGTACTTCACCCATCAGAAGCGCGTTTCTTCGGATACGCCACGCGCGCTCCGCGAGCGGCACGGCGTCCACGGTGGTTGGACTGTTCATCAGATCTCCTGTGATCGGTCGATGAAATAGCAGGATGTGTTCAGCGGTTGACGGACTTGGGTACGAAGGCGACCAGCAATGCGCCGACGGTGACCGCCACGGATATGAAGACGAGGCCCGCCGTGGATTTGCCCGTCAAATCGTTGAGCCATCCAACGATGGCCGGCGAAAAGAAGCCGGCGAGATTGGCGAAGCAGTTGACGGCCGCAATGCCCGCCGCGGCGGATACGCCACCGAGCATGGCGGTGGGCAGGGACCAGAATTGAGACGATGATGCGAGGATGCCCGCCGAAGCAATGCACAGGCACACGATCGACGCACCGACGCTGCCGAGCAACGGCAACGATGCAAAGCCCGCCGCGGCGATGATCATGGGGACGGCGAGGTGAAGGCGACGCTCGCGAAAATGGTCGGCGCTCGCGCCGATCAGCGGCAGCGCAATGATCGCGCAGAGATAGGGCACCGCGGTGAAGAGCCCGACCCACAACGGGTCGGCCACGCCGGCCTTGCGAATGATGGTCGGCAGCCAGAACGTGAGTCCATACTGACCGAGCACGACGCAGAAATAAATAGCGGCCATCAACCAGAGCCGGCGATCCTGCAAAAATGCGCGGACCGAGATGTGGCTGACTTTTCGTTCGTTATCGCTCGTGACGTTGCGTGCGAGTACCGCCTTTTCGGCGTCGGTCAGCCACTTGGCTTGGGCGATGCCGTCATCGAGATAAAACAGAATGGCGACGCCGAGCACGAGCGATGGCACGGCCTCGAGCAGGAACAACCATTTCCATCCCGACATCGCGAGTGTGCCCTGCAACGAATGCAAGATCCAGCCCGAAAGCGGACCGCCGAGAATGCCTGCTAGCGGGATCGCCATAAAGAACAGCGACAGCGCCTTGGCCCGCCGCTCCGACGGGAACCAGTACGTCATATAGAGAATGACGCCGGGGGCGAAACCCGCTTCCGCCACGCCCAGGAGAAAGCGGAGCCCGTAGAACACCGCCGGTGACTTCACGAAGACGAAGCTCGCGGAGATGACTGCCCACGTCAACATGATTCGCGCAAGCCATTTGCGTGCGCCGACACGGTGGAGAATCAGATTGCTCGGAACCTCGAACAAGAAGTAGCCGAGAAAGAAAATGCCGGCTCCCATACCGTAAATCGTTTCGCTGAAACGCAGTTCGTTCAGCATTTGCAGTTTGGCGAAACCCACGTTGACGCGGTCCAGGTAGGCGCCCAAATAACACAGCATCAGAAACGGTATCAAACGGCGGCCCACTTTGGCGTACGTCTTCGCTTCGAAACTCTGCGTGTCGTACTGAACGGCGCGCTCATTGGCGAGCGACGCATCGCTCAACTTCATTCTCATGTTCGTCTCCTGCCACGGCTCCGATTGTCCGGATGCCTGCGATGTTTTCGATGTGGGATCGGATCAGTGAATCAGCATGCCGCCGTTCACGTCGAGCGTGACGCCTGTCAGGTAGCTCGACAGATCGCTGATCAGAAACAGGCATGCGTTTGCGACATCGCTCGCATCGCCGAGCCGTCCCAACGGAACGCCCTTGATGATTTCCGTGCGCATGTCCGGCGTGAGCTTGTCGCCTGTGATGTCAGTTTGTATGAGGCCCGGCGTGATCGAATTCACGCGGATGCCGTTGGCGCCGAATTCACGAGCCATGGCCTTGGCAAGGCCGAGCACACCGGCTTTCGCCGCGCTGTAGTGGGGGCCACCAAAGATGCCGCCGCCCCGTTGCGCGGAAACAGACGACATGCACACAATGCTGCCGCCGCCGTGCTCCTTCATCGCAGGGATGACGGCCTGCGACATGTACAACGTGCCGCGTAGATTCACGTCGACGATCGCATCGAAATTCTCGGCCGAGATCTCCAACGTGCGCACCGGCTGGGTGATGCCCGCGTTGTTCACGAGCCCGTCGATTCGCCCGTAGTGCTCGAACGTTGCGCGCGCAGCGGCGACGCACGCTGCTTTGTCGGTCACATCGCAGGCGAACCCGAGGTGTCCTTCGCCAAGCTCCGCGGCGGCCGACTTCGCCTCTTCCTCGCGCAAATCGAGCACGACGACTCGCGCGCCTTGCGCCGCGAGCGCGCGGGCGGTGGCTTTACCTATGCCGCGCGGGGATGCGGCGCCAGTCACCATGACGATCTTGTTCTCGAGCAACATCGTTTGTCTCCAATTGAACGATGGCTGGAGTGTCGGTGTTGGAAGCCCACGCATCAACGCGGTATCGCTCAACATCGATTGAGAAATATTCAGGTGAGACGATGATGCATCGCATCATCGGCAGGCGGCAGGCGGCAGGCGCCGCCCCATGCGGCTCCATCAGCTGGCGGCGCGCTGGGTGTCCATCCATGCGAGGAATCGCTCGACACGCGGCAAATCCGCGTTCTGCGACGGGTAGACGAGATGATGGGCACTGACCTCGACGGCGAAGCTTTCGTCGAACACGGGCACCAGTACGCCTTCTTTGATGCGCACGGAAGCCAGCATCAGCGATTCAAGGGCGATGCCGAGCCCCATGGCCGCTGTCTCGAGCGACATGTATGAACGGTCATACGAAAAATCGAAGGTCTTGTGCGCGGCGGAGACGCCGGTTCTGCCGAACCATTGATTCCATTGCACGAGCGGCGTTTCCGAATAGATCAGCCTGCAGTTCAACAGATCGTCAGGCTTGCTGACCGGGTGTTGTTCGAGATAGCGAGGCGACGCGAGCGGCGCAATGAATTCGCCGCGCAGCGTCTTGATCTCGAGGTTCGTCCAATTGCCGTAACCGTGTCGGATGTCGATGTCGTAATAGCCATTCGAAAACGACACGTTCTCATAGGAGCAGGCGAGATTGAGCTGGATATCGCCGTTGGCTTCCTGGAACGACGCGAGCCGCGGTAGCAGCCACATGAGGCCGAAGCTCGGGCTTGAATGCACGCGCAGGATTTCCAGCCCCTTGACGTTCGACGCCCGTTCCGTGGCGCGGCTCAGATCGGCGAGCGAGCCCGTGACATCGGACAGATAGCGTTTGCCCGTAGGGGTCAATACCAAGCCCCGTCCCGATCTGACGAACAAGTCCCGCCCAATCATCGATTCGAGGTTGCCTATCTGGTGGCTCACGGCCGAGGCGGTCAATCCGAGCTCTTCGGCGGCGCGGTTCACGCTGCCCGTGCGCGCGACGCTTTCGAACGCGAGGATCGCTTTGAGAGGGGGGATACGCATAGTTAAATTTTTTTCAGTCGCAGTTGAACGAAACCGCCTTGTCCGGGAAGCGTGGGCACTGCCATGCTGGAAACACGTTGCGCGAAGCAGGCAGCGTGCAATCCCCTGAAGATGACTTGTCGAAGTGGCAGTTACGACGAATATAGCGCGCTCCGGGATGCTGCACGATGCGGCGCAGTAAAAACACAAGAAGTTACGGAGACACGCATGTCGGAATACTTGTTGTCCGCGCGTTCGATCGAGAAGCGCTTCGGACCGACGACTGTGTTGCGCGGATTCGACCTCTCGGTCGCGCGCGGCGAGGTCCACGCATTCCTCGGCGGCAACGGCGCCGGCAAGTCGACTTTCATCAAGATCGTCTCCGGGCAGCATCAGCGCGACAACGGCGTTATCGAGTTCGAGGGTAGACCCGTTGGAACCTCCATCACGGTGGATGTCGATCCGGGCGCCATAGCGGTCGTCAATCAGGAACTGGCCTTGTTGCCGCATCTTTGCGTTGCGGAAAACATTGCGTTGCCGCGGCTTCGGGGCGGCGCGCGCACATACAGCGAGCGCATCGCAAGAGCGATGGCCACCGATGCGTTATCCCTCATCGACCCACAATTCGCTCATGAATCCGTTGATCGTCTCGTCGGCGATTTGACGCTGCACGAGCGCCAGCTTGTCGAAATCGCGCGGGCGCTCAGCTCGGGCGCAAAACTGCTGCTGCTCGACGAACCCACGGCGAACTTGACGGCCGCGGAGACCGCGCGGCTCTTTTCGGTGGTGCGTCGCCTCGTTGCCGAGACGGGACTCGCTGTGTTGTTCGTCTCGCACCGCATGCGCGAGATCCGACAGGTTGCCGATGTCTGCACCATCATTCGCGATGGCAAGACGGCCGTCGACCGCGCGAGGCTCACATCGATCAGCGATCGCGACATCGTGGAATCGATGGGCCAGCTGATGACGACGGACGGGCAAGCAAAGGATTCGAACCGGCGTGTCTCGCCTCCCGGCGCATCGCGCACCGTTGCGAGCACCGGTGCCGGCGTTCCGCTGCTGAGTCTGAGGAGGGCGGATGTTCGCCTGGATGTCTACCCCGGTACGATCGTGGGCCTCGCCGGCGCCCCGGCTGGCCCGGCGTGCCTGATCGATGCGCTGGCCGGGCTCGCGGCGCCGGGCGAATGGGAGCTGCTACGCGCGGGCA
>Ga0209672_100459_pt1 | contig 23097 bp, 18 predicted proteins | sample AraplaCol_mMS_r2_FD_184273 | JGI IMG/M metagenome (GOLD analysis project Ga0209672, IMG submission 184273) | Arabidopsis root microbial communities from North Carolina, USA - plate scrape CL_Col_mMS_r2 (SPAdes) (version 2) | ecosystem: Host-associated > Plants > Roots > Endosphere | place: USA...
GCGGCTATTCCAAACCGCAAAGATCGACGCTCATGATATCGAGGCCTTCGGACCTGCCGGCGCCCAGCGCCGACGCTGACGTGTCCGTCGTATTCGACGACTGGTACCGCTCGCACGCGCTTGCCATTCAACGCTTCATCATGCGTCGCGTGAGAAGCGCCGAAGATGCCGAGGACATCCTTCAGTCGACCTATCTCGGCGCATGGGAAAACCGGGCCTCCTATCGCGGCAGCGCACATCCGAAAACGTGGCTCACCGCCATCGCGCTCAACATCGTGCGCAACTATGTCAATCGCACGGCAGACTACCGATTCATCGTCGAGAGCATCGACGAACACGAAGAAGAACTCGTCGACACGCTCGCACCCGAGCGCCGCATGTCGATCAATCAGCGTTTCGCGCAATTCATTGAATTCGCGCAGTCGCTCCCGCCCGATCAACAACGGATGATCGAGCTGCTCTTCATCGACGACGTCAGCTATATGCAGGTCGCGCAACGACTCGGCATCCCGGTCGGCACCGTGCGCTCGCGGCTCGCGCGGCTGCGCGCCAAACTCGAGCGGCACTGCGCATGAGCCGCCCCTCTCTCCCAGGCCACGCTTGACAGACGAACCATGACACCGATACTGAGTCCCACCGAACTTCGCCTGATGCGCGCGATCGAGCACGCCGATCACCTGCGCGACACGCTTTCGCCGAGCGCGCCCGATGAGTGGCGTCGCTACGTCGATGCGCTGCGCGGCGTCTCACTCGCGAACTGGAGCGCGACAACGGATTTGCAGACGAAGTTCGCGCTTGCGCGCGCAGTGCTCAATGAGATCCGTTGAATGGATGCGTCGATGCGCGCTTGCACTCGTCGGCGTGGTCGTCGTCGGCAGCGCCAGCGCACGCGCGAGCGGAGCCTCGTACGATGGGCTCGACGTGCCCTATGCCTTTCAAGCGGCGGCACAATCGACGCCGCTCGACGCGCTCGATCGCTTCGCCAAGGATCACGGCCTGAACCTTCGCATCTCCCCCCTCGAGCGCGGGCGCGCAAGCGACAGCTGGCGCACGGCGCACCTCGCCGGATGGGTTCGGGCGGAGACCGGCCGTGACTTTCTCGAGCAGCTCGCCCATGCGCATCATTTCGATTGGTTCGTCGCGAACCGCACACTGCATGTGAGCGCACGGCACGCTTCGCGGGTCGAACGCATGGCGCTCGGCGGTCTCGATCCGGAAGCCGCGCGCTCAGCCTTGGCGTCCGTCGGGCTCTATGAGCCGCGCTTCGGCTGGGGCGTACTGCCTGGCCAGGATGCGGTGCTCGTCGGCGGGCCACGCGAGTACCGGTCGCTGCTACGCCGGTTCTTCGCCGCGCGTCCGGCCGCGCGCGGCCCCGCCGAGCCTCAGCCCATGATGTTCGCGCTGCGTCACGCTCAGGCTGCCGACGGCGCGGTATCCGAGCGCGGCAAGGTCTCGCGGCCTGGTGTCGCGTCGATTCTTCGGCAGCTTCTTGCCGCAGAGGATCCGCAGCTATCAGCGCACGCGTTTGCGCCGATACAGGATTCGATGCCCGGGTTGCCCGGCGTCGCGTCGCCCTCGCCCTCGCCGCTCCCATTCGTCGACGCGGTTTTCCCGATGCGGACCGCCACAGGCGTCGGCGCGGGCGCGCCGCACATCATGCCTCCGCTTCCCGACGCCCGTCCGAGTGTCGCCCGGCCCTCAGTCACGCGACGAGCGGATATCGTCGTCACCGCCGACGAGCGCACGAATACCGTGCTCGTATGGGGTAATCCCACGCTGCATGCGCGCATAGCGCAGATCATCGAGGCACTCGATCGGGCACAGCCGATGGTTTCGATGGAGGTGCTCGTGCTCGAAATGGACGACGCTTCTCTTGCGCCAACCGCATCGGTCGATACATCGGGACATTCCGCGGACCGCGCTTGGTCCAGCGCAAGCGCCTCCGACTCCGATGACGGCGGACGGTGGCTGCAAGCACTCGCCGAACGCCGCGCGCGCGTACTCAACCGGCAACGCATCGTCGGCTTCGCGAACCGGCACCTGAACCTGGCCATCGGCGCCGAGGAGCCGAACCCGCCCACCGCGACATCGGCACCGGGCGCTGATCACGCAAACGGTCGCTCCTCGCCGCGCGGCGACGCGCTCGATCTCGTCGCGCGCCTGTTGCCGGCGCCACCGTCAGGTCCAGCGGCAATCGCAGTCGATATCGGGCTTGTGATGAGGCAGCCGACAGGAATGCCCGGGCAAGAGTGGGCCAACACGAGCAGCACAGAGCTGACAACGGCGGTGGTACTCGAAGCCGACGCGCCGCCGCGGCTTATCGCCGCGTATCCCGTGGCCACGTCGCGCGCACGACAGCGCGCCGTATTGCTCAGCGCGCATGCACTCTAACTCGAACGCAGTAATCGACTCCGATGCTTGAACTTCGTATCTTGAGCGGCTTGCATCGCGGCGCCGCATTTCCGCTCGACGGCGAGACGATCCGCCTCGGCAGCGGTCCCGACAACGATCTCTTGCTCTGCGATCCCGCTATGCCGGCGCACGCGGGCACGCTCTCGCGCGGCGTCGACGATATATGGTCGTTTCGCGCCGGCGGCACAGGCAAGGCCGCCCGTCCGGTCCTCGTGGGTGCCGGGGCGCATCTGGCGATCGGCCCCGTTTGGGCGGGCATCGCCGATGAACTCGCGCCGTGGGACGCGGGCCCGGCATTGTCGAGTCCGGCGTCGCGCGCATCACTGCGTACGTTGATCGTCGAGCTCGCCTGTGTAGCGGCCGGCGCCGCGATCCTGCTCGGCGCGGCGCTGCTGTGGATGAGGCCCACGCCGGACAAACACGTCGCCGAGGCACCAACAACCCGTGCGCCGGCTGCGCCGCGCGCTATCCGAACGGTCGAAGCATTCGTCTACCCGCCACCCACGCCGGTTGCACGTGCGCCACTCGACGTGCAGAGCGTACGTCACGGCCTCCACGCCTTCGTCGTAACGCGCGAGGGGCAAGTCCTCGCCCCCGGCTATCGATGGCGCGACTACACGCTCCAACGCATCGAACCGCACAAGATCGTCTTTTCCGGTTCGCGCGTCGCGGAGCTCGCATGGTGACGCGCGCGGATCCCTCGCCGAGCGCCGCCGGATTGATCGGGGCGGCCGGGGCAACCCACGCCGCCGCGATAGAAGATAGGCTCGCGGCGTGGGAAGCCGACGTGCGCAAGCGCTGCGCGAAGCTTGCCGCGGCGCAAGCCGTTGGCCGTGTCGTCGAGGTCAGTGCCACGCTGATCGTGGTTCGGTTGCCTCGCGCTGAAATCGGTCACGTGTGCGAGCTCGGTTGCGAGGATGCCTACGGCAATCCAATGCTGGCCGAAGTCATCGGCTTCAACGATTCGCGCACGCTGCTCGCGCCGCTCTGCTCCACGCAGGGCCTGGCTCCGGGTATGTCGGTGCAGTCGCTCGGGCGCGCACACGATGTCGCCGTCGGCACACATTTGCTGGGCCAGGTGCTCGATGGTCTAGGGCGGCCGCTCGGCGCCTCGGCCGGCATCGCGTCACCGGACCGGCACGGTCATCCGCCCGTGATGCATGCCGGCAAATTCGTGCGGCGGCCCGTCGTCGCCAGTCCGCCTGCGCCGCTCGCCCGCCCGCGCATCGAGATGACGCTGCCGACAGGGATTCGCGCGATCGATGGGGCGTTGACGTTGGGGCGCGGTCAACGCATCGGTCTTTTCGCCGGACCCGGCTGCGGTAAGACGACGCTGATCGGCGCACTCGCGCGCGGCATCGACGCCGACGCGATCGTGCTTGCGCTCGTCGGCGAACGCGGCCGAGAGCTCAATGAATTCCTCGAGCGGGCGCTCGACTCCGCGGCGGCTGCGCGAACGGTCGTCGTCTGCGCCAGCGCGGAGCGCGCGGCCATGGAACGCGTACGCGCCGCCTTCACGGCCACGGCAATCGCGGAGGGGCTCGGCGCGCAGGGCGCGCACGTGCTGTTGCTCGTCGATTCGCTCACGCGCGTCGTGCGCGCTCAGCGGGAGATCGGCATTGCCGCCGGCGAGCCCACGGGGCGCGCCGGATTGCCCCCGTCCGTCTACGCCACGCTCCCTCGCCTCACCGAGCGAGCCGGGACGTTGCCGGCAGGCGCGATCACTGCCGTCTATACCGTGTTGACCGAGTCGTCGACGCTCGATCCCATCGCCGAGGAAGCGCGCTCGCTGCTCGACGGACACATCGTACTGTCGTCCGACCTGGCGCAGCGAGGGCACTTTCCCGCGATCGACATACTCTCCAGCACGAGCCGTGCGATGGATACGATCGTCGCCGAGTCGCATCGGAACGATGCGGCGCGCTTGCGCAGCCTGTTGTCGCGGCATCACGATCTGCAGTTGCTGCTGACGCTGGGCGAATACCAACCGGGACACGATGCGGAAAACGACGACGCCGTCGCGCGTCATCCCGGCCTTCTCGCTTTCCTGCGTCAAGACACGCGTACAGCGTGCGCATGGCGCGATACGCTCGAGCAACTGCATGCCGCCGTCACCGATTGAGTCACGCATCTTGAGCTTGCTCGCCCGACGCGCCGACGCCCAGCTCGCACGGGCAGGCCAACTCGTCGCGCAAGCCAGGCGCAATGCGTGCGCCGCATCGAGCGAACTCGAGGCAGCGCGCCGCGAACTGGCCGGCCTCGATCTGAAAATCGCGGACGGTCTCACAGCGCTTGCCTGCCGCCTCGCGCAAAGTGCACGAAGTGCCGAACTCATGAATCGCAATGACTTCATGCGCCACGAATACGCCCGTACGCAACTGATGGCGTGCCGCTCGAGCGCATGCGCCGCCGTAGGCGCGGCGGAAAAGCACCTCGACGCAACCCGCGCCGCGCTGGCCGAAACGCAGGAGGCTCAGCGCGCCTCAGCGCGCCGCCGGGAAAAATACCGGCTGGCCGAGCGACTGTTGTCTGAGGAGGGAACCGATGACGCCGACGGCTCGTCGTTGCCCGCCCCATCGCCGATATTGGCAATACGATCGACCCCACCCATGCAGGGCCCCTGATGACGCGATCTGCCCGTACCCGTAGCGTCATCGTGCGCCGCGCCGATGCGGCCGACATCGCGACGAGCCGGCTGCTCGCCGAACCGGGGTTTTCCGTCTCGCTCGGCGATGCCGGCATCGCGATGCTCCGCCTTCGGCGAGGCACGCTCGCCGCTATCGTGGAGTGCTCCGAACTCGCCGTCTCGACACGTTTTGGCCGCATGAGCTGGCACGGTTACGAAGCCTGGTTGCTCGCATTGTCAGGTGTCGACGCAGCGTTGGCCGAGCACCCCGCGGCCCGCGAAGCGTTCGTGCACTATGCGCTGGCGGCATTGCCCGCGACGCTCGGCGCGGCGCTCGGCGAACCGCGGTGCGACGCACATGCGGACGGTTCGTACGGTACGCGCGACCCGTGCGATCCATGCACTCGCTACGCGAGCAACGACGACAAGCTGGTCGTCAGCCTCGGTTGCACGCTGCACGGCCTATGCGTTTCGATGCACCTACGGCTCGACGCGCAAACGCTCAACCGGATGCTGGACCAGGGGCCCTGGCAGTCGCCTTCCGCAGCCATCGCGCCGCGGCTCGCGCAGTTGCCCAGTTGCGCTCGCGTGATGGCCGGGGCGATCTCGCTGCCTCACACCGAGGTCCGATCCCTCGCGAATGGCGACATCATCCGCCTGCCCACGCCCATGTTCGACGCGGCCGGCGTGGGTTGCCTCGTTGTCGCCGGCGTCGCTTTGCAAGTCCGTTGGCGCGACGCCGATTCAAGCTTCGAAATCCATAATGTGATGCAACACGACACCCCTGCCTCCCCGCACCCGCCTACCGTCGCCCTGCCCTCGGACACGCCGGCTTCGATCGATCCTGCGCGTCTGCCCGTCCAGCTGTCGTTCGTGATCGGCACGCTCGCGCTCACGCTCGGTGAGCTCGCTTCCGCGCGCAGCGGTACGCTGCTTCGGCTCGCCGAAGGCATGCCGCCGACTGTACGTATCGAAGCCAATGGCGTGCCTGTCGGTTACGGCGAACTCGTCGATCTGGACGGCCGGCTGGCCGTCGAAATTACGCAATGGCACGGCACACCCGGGGTCGCGCTTTGACATGATGCCCGATCAGCATCCGCTCGGCCTGCTCGTTGTGCTCGCCACGCTGTCGTTGCTTCCGCTTGCCGCGATCACGATGACTTCCTATCTCAAGATATCGGTCGTACTCGTCCTCGTTCGCAATGCGATCGGCGTACAGCAGGCGCCGTCCACGCCCGCGCTCAACGCGGTTGCGCTCGCCGCCACGCTGTTCGTCATGGCGCCGACGCTGAGCGCTTGCCTCGACGCGGCGCAAGCCGCCGCGCCATCGGCAACGGTGGGCCCCGTTTCAGGACGCGAGCAGATCGCGCGGGCGCAGGCGATCGCCGAGCCGCTACGCCAATTCATGTTGCGCAACAGCCGACTCGAAGAGCGCGAGCGGTTCGTCGAGCTCGCGTTGCACGGTTCGCCCGATCGGACGCGGGCAGCCGCCGCGAATGACTGGAGCATCGTTGTTCCCGCGTTCGTCGTCTCCGAACTGCAGGCCGCATTCGAAATCGGCCTGGTTCTTTTCGTTCCGTTCATCGTCATCGATTTGCTGGTCTCCAACCTCCTCCTCGCGCTCGGTATGCAGATGGTGCCGCCCACGATGGTTTCGCTGCCGTTGAAACTGCTGCTTTTCGTCGTCGCGAACGGATGGGGGCATTTGATCGAAGCGCTCGTCGTTTCATATAGAAACTGAAGGCGATGCCCGATTCGCTGGCCTTTCTCCAGCACGCACTCGTGCTCACATTCAAAATGTCGCTGCTCATCGCGCTCGTTGCGGCCTTCGCGGGCGTCGCGACGTCGCTCGTACTGTCCGCCTTCCAGATCCAGGATCAGACGTTGCCCTATGCCGTCAAACTCGTCGTCGTCTGCGCAACACTCGCCGCCGGCGCGCATTCGTTCGGCATAGAACTCGTCCGGCTCGTCGAACATGCGTTCGCGCTCGTCGCGGCGCCGCGCGGATGATGCCGTGCCGAATCCACTCACGAACCCGCTCACCCCGTTGCTGCCTTTCGTGCTCGCCGTCTGTCTCGGCGCGCTTCGCTGGATGCCCGCGCTCATCCTCGTGCCGATCTTCGCTCCGCAAGCGCTCTCGCGCATCGCTCGCATGGCCGTCGCGCTGGCACTCGCACTGCCCATTGCACCGGACCTGCTGCCCACCATCGAGGCGGGCGCGCCCAGCGTGGCCCTCATGCTCTGTCTCGCAGCGAAGGAATGCGCCGTGGGCCTGCTGCTCGCAACGGTACTCGCCATGCCGTTTTGGGCTGTCGAGGCAGCGGGGACGTGTCTCGACTATCAACGCGGCGCGAACCCCCAGGCGCTCGACCCGGCCGCATCGCCCGACGCGTCCCTCTTCGGCGCGCTGTTCAAGCATGCTTCGTGCGTCTATCTCATCCATGCCGGCGCGTTTCACGCGATCGTCACGGTCATCTATGCAAGCTTCGCCATCTGGCCGCCGCTCGCCTGGTTACCCGTCCCCGACAGCGGCGCCTGGACGGCTGCCTCGCCATTGCTAAGCGCCATCATGCGGCTGGCTGTCCTGCTCGCGCTCCCCTACCTGCTCGCACTTGTTTTGATCGAAGGCTGCTTCGCCGTTCTCTCGCGGGCCGCGCCGCGGTTTCCCGCCTACGTCGCGGCCTTGCCGTTCAAAAGCGTCGTCATCGTGCTCATCGTCGCGCTGAGTCTGCCCGCGCTTTTCGAAGCTCTCACTCAGGCCACGCTCGCGCATGCGCAGGCCGCGATGGCACTGCTCGATCGCATGCGCCTGCCGCGGCCATGAGCGAGAAGTCTCTGCCGCCGTCCCAGAAGCGGCTGCGCGATGCACGCGGCAAGGGGAACGTCGCGCGCAGCGAACCGCTTGGCGCCTTGCTGGTCCTCGCCGTGTCGACCGAGCTTCTTTTCTGGGGACTGGATGCTGCCTGCAAGGCGTGGCTCGATATAGCGGGCCTGGCGCTCGAAGCGAGCGCGGCGGCGCATCCGCTCGCTTCGACAACCGAGCTCTTGGCTGCATGCATCCGCTTGACGACGCAAGTCCTCGGCTGCATCGGAGCGACGGCCTTCATCGCCACCGTATGCAGCGCCTGGATGGCCGGTTCGCTCCATTTCGCGCCGAAAGTGCTCACGCCCTCGCTCGAGCGGCTCGCGCCGCTGGCTCATTTCCGGCAGCTCGTTTCGGCTCGACACCTCACGACACTGGCGGTCTCGCTCAGCAGTGCGGCGGCACTCGGCATCGCCGGCGCACTCGTATTAGCCGATCGCATACCGCTTGTGCCGGCGCTGCTCGCGCGGCAATCGCTGCAGGCGAACTGGCAGGCGGGCGTCGATACCGCACGTTTTCTGATACGCGTGCTGCTCGCGACGCTGGCCGCGCCGGCGCTTGCGAGCGTATGGCTTGCGAAGCACCACCATCGGCGCGGATTGCGCATGTCGCACCGCGACCTGAAAGAGGAACTGAAGCAGACCGCGGGCGACCCGCAAGTTCGTGCGCGTTTGCGTTCAGCGCTCATCGAGGCTTTGCTGGCCCCCTCCGGGCCGACTTTCGCCGCGCCTCGCTCGGGCCGCGCGCTGGTGACGAACCCCGAGCATATCGCCGTGATGCTGTACTACGACAGCAAAACGGAATCGGTGCCCGTCGTCGTTGCGAAAGGTGTGGACGAAACCGCACAGCAGATGATCGACGCGGCGCATGTGACCGACATTCCCGTATTCCACTTTCGCAAGCTCGCACGGCGGCTCTATGCCGATGTTCAGATCGAAGACGCCGTTCCAGCGGATTGCTATCGCGCGGTGGCAATCGTCTATCGGCTCAAGGATGAAATCGATACGCTCGACGCACGCTGCACCGAACCGATCGAAATCGACGATCTGTTCTTCGAGGAGTGCCGCGACGCGTGATCAGGACGAGTTATGCGAAATCGTCCCCACCGCGCGCACGCGCTGAGTTGGCGTGAGCTCCGTATAAGCCAGCACGTAGGCATCGAAAATCTCATCGCGCAGCAAGAGCCGCAACGGGCGGCGCAGGTCCTGAGCGGTCAGCACGACAGGCGCGACGCCCTGCACATCCGCGGGTCTGCATAGTTCGGCGGTTTGCGTCAGCACATGCCCCGCGGTCTCCGGATCGATCGCAAGCGTCCATCCTTGAGAAGTCTGTTGCAGCGAAGCACGCAACGTGTCCTCGAGTGCCCGATCGACGAGTACAGCATGCAGCACGCCATCGCGCGCGAATTCCTGGCAGATCTGCGCCTGTAGCGCCAACCGCACATGCTCCGCAAGCATCGCCGTATCCTTCTCCTTCGGCGCCCAACTGACGAGCGCCTCGACGATGACGCGCACGTTGCGAATCGATACCCGTTCGCCGACGAGCAAACGCAACACCTCGGCAAAGCGCGGCAGCGGCATGACCTGCGCCAGCTCCTTGGCCGCGGCCGGCGTTTCGCGCTGAAGCCAGCCGAACACCAGTTGCGCTTCATGGATGCCGACGAAACGCTCGGCGTGACGATGCAGCACCTGAGTGACGAGTCGTTCGAAATAGTCGACGGCAGCGATTCCCGCCGTGGGCGCGTCGGCATCCATCAGTCGCTCGCGTTCGATCCATACTGCCTTGGCAATTAGCGGATAGCCCTGCGGTACCGCGTATGCGCGAAGCGCCTCGTCGGATGCCACGTCTTCGCCGACACACACACTATCGCAGTGCAAGTGCCCTTCAGCCGCAACGACTTCATGAATGGCGATCTCATAGGCATCGCCCTCGAGCCGTTGCACGGCCTGCACATCGATGCTCGGAATCGTCGTACCGTAGTGGAGAACGAGCCGGTTGCGCGCACGCCGCGCGGCGCGCTCGAATGGCGCAAACTGCTCGTCGCGCGCCCGCGGCTCGGAGACGAATATGACAATCGGCCGAATCGGCACGATCTGTCGCATATCGCACTCGTCGGGGATCGGTGAGTCCCGGGTCGTGGCGGGATCGCCAGCGGCTCGTCCTCCGCTGGCGCGCTCGCGTCGCAGCCCGAGCGCGCCAAAGCCGAGCATCGAGGCCGCGACGAGCGCGAACACCGCCCACGGCATTCCTGGCACGGCGGCAAAGGCAGCGGCGACGATACCCGCGACGATCCATGCCGCCGGCGCTGCACGCATCTGCCCGACGACTTCGCGCCCGAGCGTCGTACCCTGAGGCGCCGCGGCCTCGCCGCCGCGCGTGATGAGCACAGCGGCGGCGATCGAAATCAAAAGCGCCGGAATCTGCGCCATCAATCCATTGCCGATGGTCAACACGGCATAGCGATGCAGTGCCTCGCCGAGCGTCATCTCCTTGTAAACCACACCGATCGCGATGCCCGCGGTCAGGTTGACGATCACGATGACGAATCCCGCCACCGCGTCGCCCTTGACGAACTTCATGGCGCCGTCCATCGCGCCGTGCATCCGGCTCTCGCGCGCCAGCTCCGCGCGCAGGTACGCCACCATGTCGGGACGCGCGAGACCGGCGCGCACGTCCGCATCGATGGCCATCTGCCGTCCCGGCATCGAATCGAGCGAGAAGCGCGCCGCGACTTCCGCCACGCGCTCGGCTCCCTTCGTAATGACGACGAACTGCACGACCGCCACGATGAAAAATACGATCGCCCCCACCACGACGTTATCACCCGCGACGAACCGGCCGAACGTCTCCACGATGGCCCCGGCGTCGGCGTTCATCAGAATGGCTCGGCTCGTGCTGATCTCGAGCCCGAGCCTGAAGAGCGTCGTAAAGAGCAGCACGGCCGGAAAGCTCGAAAACGCGATTGCATTCGGCAGATATAGCGAAAGCGCGATGAGCAGCAGCGCCGTCGCGATATTGAGTGCGATGAACGCGTCGATGAGCGGCGTGGGCAACGGCAGCACCATCATGAACACGACCAGCGCGACGATGACGGCCACGACCGCATCGCTGCGCGCGCCGAATCGATGCAGCCATTCGAGCGTGCGCGTGAAGCGCGCACGAGGCCCACCCTGAGCATTGATATCCATAGCGCATTGAGTAACGCGGGTGGCCGTGCGGTTCCCTGGTGCCTGAGATTCGACGTGCCAAACGTTACAGCGTGTCGACGAGCTTGAACTTGCCCAGCGCGTCGCATTCGAACGGATTGACCACGCTGCTCGCATCGAGATCGAGCGAGACGTCTTTACCGCCGAAATCGAAGCTCAGATCGAAGCTGTCGGCGCGTTTGCGGCTCAGCTTGCCTTTGTCAAACAAACGGAATAAGCGCCACGGGCCTTGCGCCTCGATCGCGCTACGTCCGTCGGCCTGCGCGGGTGCAAAATCGATTCGCGCGGGCTGCGGGCCCGCTTTGTCAGGCCAGTCGAACGATACCGCGCGCCGGGGATCGTGCTGATAGTCGAGCGTCTTGCCGCCGAGCGTCAGCACGAAACGCGTCAATGCGGGGTCCATCGACTCGGGCGTCAGCGCGAAGCGAACCTGCATCGTTTGGCTGCCGTCCGGAAAAAACGCATCGCGAATCGCCGCTGCCTCGCGGAACATCGCGAGCGTCTTCGCCGACATGCCCAGCGCTTTTGCCGACGGTTTCCAGCTCCACTGAGGCGTCGACATATCGACGTACTGTTGCACATTGGTGCGAAAGAACGTGTCGATGAGACCGCCGGGGCCGAAAACGCGCGTGAAGTCGTCAAGCGTCACATCGACCTGCGAGGTTTTTACGAATGGATAGCGGCCATCCAGCGCGGCGTGACAAAACGGCACGACGCTCGCGCGCCACAGCGCGTCGAGGCGCAGCCGCTCGCCGGTCAGCGTCGCGGCCGTACCGCTTGCCGAGAGGCCGCGCAATATGCCGGACATCGGCTCCGGTACGCCGAGCGCGGCTTGATCGAGCGCCGTGAGCGCATCGCCCGGCGGCGCCGGGAGGCCATTGTCGTGAGCCGCGTCGACCGTATCGAGAAATGCGCCGGCCGCGGCAAGCTCGCGTTGGACCTGATCGAGTGCGGACGGCTTGCCGTCGCCGCCCGAGGCCACGAAACGATGCAACGCCTCGAAATGCCGGTCCACGGGGCGGCCATCCGTGGCGCGGCCGCCCGCAGCCGATCCCGATGGGCCCGTCGCAGTAGCATTCGCCGATGTCGCCCGCTTGGCACTGCGTGTCCCGAAGATGGCTCCGGCACGCGCGAGCAGGCCCCGCCACGCCGATTCGCGCGCATGTCCCGCGCCCGTACCGCTGCCCGACGGGTCCGCCGCATCGCCGGCCAACGTCGTTTGCGCGGCCGCCGTCATCAGGAATGTGCGCAGCGGCGAATCGGGTCGCGCCAGAAACTTCACGATCGCCGCGCCGTCACTGCCCTTGGGCAACGGTCGCAACGATACATCGTTCAAGATCCCGTCCCATGCGGCGATGTAGCGATCGAAATAGTAGCGGTCGACGTCACCGGCCAGCATCGCGCGGCGCGCGGAATCGCCCGCTTCCAGTGCCATGCCGCGGCCCATCACCCAGCTATTGCGATCGAGGGCTCGCAGCGCCGCATCACGCAGCGCCAGATATCGCTCATACCCTGCACGCGTATAGGCACTCGGCACGCCGTCGGTCAACGGCTTGCCGCTTTTGCGAACGAGACCGGCGTCGTCCCCACCCATCGCGTCGACCGAAAGCGGCTGCGGCATCGCTTTTTCGAGCTCGGGGCAGATCGTGTCGAAAACGCGCTCGGCCACCGGAACAGTGCTGATCGCGGCACGCGCGCTATCGACGAGTGCGGGATCGAGCCGCACGTCGGCCTTGAAGCTGCCCGTCTCGAAGAGCGCGTCGACATGGGCGAGCCAGTCGTTGCGCTGAGCGCCGGTGAGCGGCAGCGAGCGCGAATCATCCGCAGCCCATGTCCGCACGGCGGCCGCGTCGAAATGCGCTCGATCGCCCAGCATCAGATAAACGCGCAGCAACGCGTAACGTGCTCCCGCATCGATCCTCGGCTCCGCCAAGGCATGGGCGAGCCGCCGGACGACGAACGGTTCGATCGTCGAGCGCAGCAATGCCTGATACCGGGCTTGGGCAGCGGTCCTCAGCAGTGCCGCCTGGCTCAGCCCGAAGCGGGACGCGAGCGGTACGCCCGCGTCCCGCTGTGCGTAGCCTAGCGGCAGGCTCCTTGCCGCATCGAGCACGGGCAGCATCGAAGCCGGTTCATCGGGCTGCACGCCGGCGCGTGCCAGTTGCGTCAGTTTCAGATCCGCCCGCTCGACGGCCGCGATCGATGCGAGGTTGCGTTCGTAACTGATCGCCAAGCAGGCGGCGATGATAAGGGCGCCCACGGCCGCAGCGGTGCATATCGCCCGGTGCACGGCGAGCTGCCGGCGTGTCGACGGCAGCCGACGACCTGCCAGACCGGCTTCACGAAACACGACGTCGCGCAAAAGCCGCTCGATGAAATAGCCTCGCCGCCGGCCGCCTGGCTCGCCGGCGCGCTCGCCACCGTGCCCGCATGAGGGCGACTGAGCCGCCGTGAAATAAACACCGCGCAACATCGCCTCGTCCATATAGGGCGACGCACTGAACGCATCCTGCAAAAAGCCCCGCAACGACGGGCCGAGCGCTGCGAATCGCACGGGAAATCCGTAGATGGGCGCACCGAGCCGCGGCTCGCCCGCCGAGGGCAGTGATTCCACGACGCGCGCCTGCAACCGGCGCACGAGCGCATCGAACCGGCTGCCGAAAGACATGAGCGGCGAACCCGCATCGCTATCGACCGTGAACGTGGTGCCCCAGACCTGAGCGCGCGCCTCGTCGTCGAGCGATTCGAAAAACGCCTCGAAACCCGGCAACCGGTCGCATCGCGTCACGACCGCATAAACCGGAAAGCGAATGCCGAACGCGCGATGCATCGCATCGATGCGCTCACGTATCGATGCGGCCCGGGCCGCCCGCGCCGACGGATCGCTGTCGTCCAGCCACCGGACATCGATTGCCACGATGGCGCCGTTGATCGCGCGCAGGCGTCGCGTGCGCCGGAGCTTGCGCAAAAACGCTTTCCAGCCGTCGTTTGCATCGGAACCGGAAGGTGAGGCTTCGATCAGCACTGCCTCGTTGGCCAGCCACCAGCGATACGGGGCCAGCTCGTCCTTGAACTCGGCGAGCGCTTGCTCGTGCGAAAACTTCAACCCGCTCGCCTCGAGTAGTGCGCTCTTACCTTCGCCGGGCTCACCGAGCACGAGATACCACGGCAGCCTGCGCGCGCGCCAGCGGGCCGTGCTGGGCCATCCGGTGCCGCCGACCAAATCGAGCGCGCCGCGAAAACTGCGATCGAGCGCGGCACGCCTGCGTCGCACCATCTCGGCCGCGGCCGCGTCGCCCTGTGCGCGCGGATCGTCCTGCGCAGCGTCACGCGACGATCGACGCACGATGCGCACATCGCGCAGGCTTCGCACAAGCCACCGCCCGAGTGCGAACGTTCCCCAGCATGCGAAGAGGACGACCACCAGCCATGCGCGAGCCGACGGACTCGAAAACGGCGTGTGCCCGTTATAGCCGACGCGCGGCGCCTGATGCCAAATCAGCGTGAGTCCGAGCAGCACCGCTACGGCCGCAACGAAGGTGCGCCAGCTCACACGTTCAACGATACGAGGAATCACTTTTATCTCTCCGACAACCGCGACGGACTCGGCCCTGTCGCGCACTCATAAGGCCGCACCCGGTGCGAGCACAGTAATGACGACCCGCCGGTTGCGCGCGCGTCCCGCGGCGGAATCGTTCGTTGCGATCGGATCGAGCGCGCCGCGTCCCTGTGCGAGAAAACGCTCGGGCGCGCCCGCTTCTTCGCGTAGCAGATCGACGACGGACGAAGCGCGCGCAAGCGAGAGCTGCCAGTTGCTTTGCCCGCTGGCAAGCGGGGGCCGATCGTCCGTATGGCCCACGACGATCACACGATCCGCGGTGCCGTCGAGGGCGGCGCCGATGCGCCGTATCAACGGCACGTCGCCCGGCTGCACCGTCGCGCGCCCCGACGCAAAGATTCCATCGCTCAGCAGCGTGATGACGGCACGGTCCGACATGCCGCCAACGGTCACGCGACCGCGCGCGATCTCGGGCGCGAGCAGCGCGCTGAGCCGCTCGCGCAACGCGGTTTCCGTCACGGCGGGAGTCGCAGCCGAGGGTGGTGCCGCAGCGGCAAGCCGTACCGAGCCGAGCGAACGAATCACGGGCTGGGCCTGCTCATCGAGCCGGTGGTGCAACGCCACCCCGAGCGCGACGAGAAAAACGAGCACGCCGGAAAGCGCGAGCGCGGTTCCGTCGACATACCACCGGCGCGATGCAGGCGCATGCGCTGCTTGCCACTGCGGCGAAAGCGGGCCGTTGACGCGGCCGCGTTCGGCCACGATTACGCGGCGCAACTTGTCCCGAACGCGCTCGAGTTCCGACAGCCCGCCTGCCGTCAGCCGATAGCGGCCCGCCATCCCGAGCGACAAAATGACGTGCAGCAGTTCGAGTGCATCGAGATGGCGGCGCGGTTCCTGCGAAAGGCCATGCAAGATCGTGAAGAACCGCTCGCCACCCGACGCCTCGCCGAAAAATGTCACGAGCAGGCTTTTCGCGGCCCAGGCGCCACCGCCCCAGGGCGTCGCGGCGACCGTCTCGTCGATGAACGTACACAGGCAGTAGCGCGCGAGCGAAATCGTCTCGGCATCGATGCCCTTGGCCGCCGCTTCAACGCTGAATGCCTCGACCATCTCGGCCAGGCGCGCGCGCAACGGTTCGAGCGGCTGCGCCAGCCGCGCGTCGTGCAGCGTCGAGCCCGCCTCGATGAGCGCATGCGCGGCACCGACGAGCGGGTTCAGCCCCGATGCGAGCGCCGCTCGACGCAGCGCTTCGGGCAACGGCTGCAACGCAGCCTGTGCAAGCGTGTCGGTCGCCCCAATCGATTCGTCGATCGCCGCGGCGGCCGCGCCCCCTTCGCCCGCCGCGGGCTCCAATAATGCAGCCCGCTGCCGGCGCGTATCGTCGTTCATTGTCGAATCGCCCACAGCTGCACCTCCAAGCCAGGAAAATCACCGGCGACATGTAGCGCAATCGCGGCCGATGCCACGATCTGCGGCCACGCATCGTCGGACGTGTCGAGCGAGAAATAGCAATAGCCGGCGTGAAACGGCAGTTGACGCGGCGCGACAGGCAATCGGCGCAACGCAACGCCCGGCAGTTGCAGGTTGACCAGATCGTGGATCCGCTCGACAGGACCCACCTTCATTTGCGCGGGCAGCGTCATCGATAGCGCGTCGGTCGCCATGTCGGCCTTCACTGCGAGCACGAATTCGGCGGTCTTCAGCAACCGTGTATCGGGCACGCGCCCGATGCTCACGCCGAACTGCGATTGCTCGAGGGCGATCGCGACAGCCTGCGGCTCCATCACCATGCTGAGCGAACGACGCAGTTCATCGGCGAGCGGCGCGAACGTATCGGCGAGCGCATCGTGCCGATACGGTGCCGGTATCGCCGCGCGGCGACCCGTCGTCGTGAAGCTCGACAGCTCGCCCGAGAGCTGCACGAGCTCGCGAAAGAGCGCTTCGGGATGAAAACCCTTCAGGCTCGCGAGGTGCCGCATGAGAGGTTCGCTGCGGTTGATCACCTGCAGCAGCAAGAAATCTGCGATTTCGGCGGCACCGCTGGCGCCCGGCTGCGCAAGGCGCGCAGCCAAGGTATCGCCGCGTTGCCGAAGCATGCCGGCCAGTTCCTCGACGAATGCCGCCAGCCGTGCCGCGACGCGATAATCGAGGCACGGCGGCGCGTAGCCGCGATCGAGCACGACACCGGCCGCTTCGCTGCACTCGACGACGCGCGCCACGCCGAGCACGGCATACGCTTGCGTGACCTCGTCGGCAAATGCCAGCGATAACCGCAGCTTGCCCACTTCCATCTCGGTGCTCTCACGAGAGTCCGCGTTGCTGTCCATTACGACGCATGCTTCGCGGCGATAGCGGGCATAACGCTCATTCGCATGCTGGCCGCTCGCCATTTCGGCCACGCCGGGCCGCCTGAGCGGCAGCGCCAGCACCACCGGTGCGTCGCGACGCGTTTCCGGGATGTCGAGCGGCAGCGGAAGTTCGTCGTCGAGCGGCAGCGCGAACGATGTGCCATCGGGCATGATCCCTTCGCATGCCGTCAGCGCGAGTTTGCCCAGGCCCAACTGCGCCTCGTCGATGGCAAGCTTCCAAAAGCCCCATCCGTAGTGCCGCCGCGTGCCCCAGCGCGATTCGATCTGACCGAGCCAGTAGCGGTCTTGCTGCTGCAGATGCTGCTGCTGCAACAACATGCCCTCGGACCAGATCACCCTGTTATTCCAGGTCATGACGTCTCCGTTTCCTATGCGTTCGGCGGCAATCGATCATTTGCTCTCACCGAACATGCTCGTGGCGGCCTTCCAGACCGGATGGATCCAGCGCATGACAAGCCCGCGCTTCGGCTCGACATGCGCCGGTGTCGTATCGGTCAACGCCGCCGACGACGTGTCGAGCGCCGCCGTCAACTGGACGGCGCTTGCGCCGCCGAGCATCACCGAAGCGCGCCACCTCGCATCGTCGATTCGTTCGTAAGCCGCCATGATCGCGACGGCGCGCGTCGCCGGATCGAGCGGGCGCACGAGCGCAACGGTCTCGCCCGGGCTCACCGTCGTCTCGGCACGCAAGAGCAGCGCGTCGCCCAGCACGCGCGCATCGTGGTCGTACAGTTCGAAAAACGTCGCTCGATCGAACGCATCCTTCGCTCGCAATTCGTATATCCGCACGCGCACCGGCGCCGGGCGGCCATGCTCATCGGGATTGATGGCCGGCGACGCATGAATCGTCACGCGAAGCGTCGGCTGCGAATCGGAGCGCGGAGCGGGAGTCGCACATCCTGTAAGTGCCAGGCAGGCCGCGATCATCGTCACCCGCAGATATCGCTGCGTGTCATTCATCCGCGCTCTCCTCTGCACGCGTCACACACGCGCTAACGGGCAGTCGAAAAGCCTGTCGCTGAGGCAACGCATGATCGCCTTGCGTCGCCCCACGTGCCGCGTCGACGACGACGCCTGCCCCATGCGCGCCGAGCCCGAGCGGATCGCTCGCGCACACGACAGGCTCGCCCCGCGCGAGCGACGGCGGACCTGACAACAGGTGGGACAGCCGCGACGGGCCGTCGGCAGGGATCCATTCGCGCACGGGTGTGGTCATCGCGAGCCTCATTTGATTGACGAACCGTCGTCGGCCTGCTCCGGCGCGCTCGGCGATTCGGGCGAAGCGTTCGCACCCGAGCCAGCCGAGCCGCCGCTGTTCAGACCGACGATCGGCCCCGAAATCTGTACACCCGCCGGGCTGATCGCGACAAAGCTTTCCCCCACCTTCAGCGTCAGCAGTGCCCTCGCTTCGATGCACACGCTTGCACCGCCGGAGATCGAAATCAGCTCCGCGCTCGCCGCGTAGGTCATGCCGGCTTTCTGAACGACATTCGCCTCGGCCTGCAGCGATGCGCTGCCATCGACTTTCACGTTTTGCGAACCGACGACCGTCAAATGTTGCGAGCCCACTTTCACAAGCTGCTTGCCGCGCACGATCGTGTGCTGAGAGCCGCCCACCCAGGTCAGGTCGTCCTTTTTGACGTAGGTATCGTGCCGGCCTCCCGCATAGAACAAGAGTTGCAAGTCCTTGTCGTTGAAGCGCACTTCGTTGCGCTCGGATCCCTCGATTGCCTTCGTCCGAATGGTGGAGACGCCGCTCGCGGCCGGCAGCCGATACGGTGTCTCGTTGGTACTGTTGTAGACACTGCCCACGATGAGCGGATGATCGGGATCGCCGTCGAGAAAGGCGACCACCACTTCCTGCCCGACGCGCGGCACGAACATGGCACCCCAGGTCTTGCCGGCCCAGCCCTGCGCCACGCGCACCCAGCACCGCTGCATGCGCTCGCTGTCCTTCGGCGGATTGAATTGCTCCCAATGGAATTGCACCTTCACCTGAAGGTAGGCGCTCGCGGCCGTCTGATCGCCATCGGGCGCGACGACGATCGCGGTTTGCAATCCGGCCTGCGGGCGCGGCGTACGGCGCGGCGCGCGGTACGGACGGCTCTTGCGGATGGCGACGAACGTGCAGTCGAAGAGTGGGTCGGACGACCCCGTGCCGGGGATCGATGCCAGCGCGTCGATCGACCCGAGCTCGTATTCGGCGGCGATGACGAGGTACGCCTCGTTTTGATCCGCTCGCGGATGACCCGTCAGTGAGAACGTCCCACCGGGGTGCATGCCGCGCGCGCTCGCTCGACCCACCGCGCACGCGGTCTCGGCCTGATGCGCCTCGATGAGCGCCTGGGCGTAGCGATGGCCATCGCTTTGCGCGGCATAGCCGGGCGAATAGTCGGCAAGCACATAGGCGCTCCGCCCTTCTTTCGACGACGCGCGCGCGAGCAAGCCCTGGTTTTCGCTCGAACGCGCTTTCTTGAAGTCGAATGCGTTGACTTCGCTCGTGCCGGCGGCAAGCTGTTCATCGAACGACCATCGATAGACCGACTCGGTCAACGGTTGCCCGTTCGTCACCCAGGGTTGAAACGGGATCGTCCCATAGTGGGCAATCGGCGCGTGCGCGCTCGGTGCGTCGGCGAGCACGAGAATGTCCTTACCGCCGCGATGTTCGAAGTAGTAGTAGATGCCTTCGCGTTCCAGCAATCTCGCGAAGAAATCGAAATCCGTTTCACGGTACTGCGCACAGTGCGCGAGCTTCGGATAGCTCGCCGTACAGCGGCTCTCGTAATCGACGCTGTACTCGTCGAGCACGAGCCCCGCGATCTCCAGCACCGACCGATCGTGAAAAAAGCGGCAATGCGTGCCGCGCGTCAGCAACCACAGGCGCGGGCGTACCGTCACCCGGTAACCGATGCGATGCTTGCCGCTCTCGTCGGTACCGTGATCGACGAGGCTGGCACGCGCGACGATGCCGTTGAATTCACGTGCGGCGCCGACGGCGTCGAGCGAAATGGAGAGCGTCGTGCCGACCAGGTCGTGAGTGCCGACATTCGCGGCATCGCTAGCCAGGTCGAGCTCGAATTCGAACGGGGCGGCGAGCGCTTCTCGCCCGCGCATGCGCACGAGACGCAATGCCTCACCCACTACGCTCTTCAGCTCGATCTCCATATCCCTCTCCGCCGCGGTTGAAACATCGATTCAACGGTTTGCGCCCCGCTTGTCCGGCGCCTAGGGCACCATCGTCCGCAGGCTGCCCGCCAGATCGATCGTGATCGCGCCCAGCCATGTGCACATGCATACGGACTCGTTCGTCAGCGCGGGGAAACCACCCACCAGCACGTTCGGCGCGCCCGGTACCCATGGCGCGACCGTCGCCGGGACACACGGTGCGGGCGTGGGCGTGCCAAGCGCCGCGGCCGTCGCCGCGATGACCTCCGGATTCGTGGGCGCATTGCACATCCCGAAAGTCGGGATGTGCACCATGGGCTTTGAATCCATGATCGACGCGGCGGGGCGTCCCTCCACAACGACACGTGCCTCCGGCAGTACGGTCAGCACCGAAGGCGCAAGGCCGAACGAGCACTTCATGATTGCGCCTGCAACGACTTGCTGCGACATGAAAATTCTCCTTTGTCAGCCGCTCGCGGCTGTGATCGCCAATCAGAAAAACAGGCACCGGATCGCATCGTGCGCGACGGCAACCTCCACACGCTCGATACGCGTTCCGGCTTTTTGCCGCGCGAGCATCGCCTGGCCGATTTCCGGCAGCAGCCGTTGCGCGATGACGGCATCGACCAGACGCGCGCCGCTGTCGTTTTCGTCGCATCGTCCGACGATCCAGGTCACGACGGCTTCGTCGAAAGTCAACGTGATGCCATGCTGGTCATTCATCTGCTCTCGCACGCGCGCGAGCTGCAGCCCGACGATCGTGCGCAGCGCCGTCTCATCGAGTGGGTAGTAGGGAATCGTCGTCATGCGGCCGAGCAGCGCCGGCGCGAATACGCGCAGCAACGGAGCGCGCAGCGCCGCCGCGAGGTCATGCTCCGCCGGCAAGGACGCCGCGTCGGCGCAGGCACGCATGACAAGCTCCGTTCCGACATTGGTCGTCAGCAGAATGAGTGTGTTGCGAAAGTCGATCACACGCCCTTCGCCGTCTTCCATCCAACCTTTGTCGAACACCTGATAGAACACTTCGTGCACGTCGCGATGCGCCTTCTCGACTTCGTCGAGCAGAATGACGCTATGCGGCCGGCGACGTACGGCTTCGGTCAGCACACCGCCCTCGCCGTAGCCGACATACCCGGGTGGCGCACCCTTCAGCGTCGAGACGGTATGCGCTTCCTGATACTCGCTCATGTTGATCGTGATCAGGTTGTGTTCGCCGCCGTAGAGCTCGCCGGCCAGCGCGAGTGCCGTCTCGGTCTTGCCGACGCCGGAAGGCCCCGCGAGCAAGAACACGCCCAGCGGGCGGCCCGGACGGTTCAGTCCCGCGCGAGCGGTCTGAATGCATCGCGCGATGCGCGCCGTGGCGTGCGATTGGCCAACGATGCGGACGTCGAGCCGCCGCGCCAGATCGAGCAGCGTTTCAGCCTCGTCGGCGACCATGCGTCCGACGGGAATGCCCGTCCAGTCCTGGACGACGGCGGCCACCGCATGACGATCGACACAGGCCATGACGAGCGGTGTATCGCCTTGGCACGCGCATAGCTCGCGTTCGGCGCGCTCGAGCGCTGCGAGCGTGTCCTCTGGTGCGTGTGCCGCATGACGCGCGCTCGTTTGATTGGCTTCGTCGCCGCCGAACCTCCCCGCTTCTACAGCCTCAGCAGCTACAACCGATTCGACCGATTCCGGCCATTCGTCCACATCGCAAAGTCGAGCGCGGAGCTTGCGTATCTCGTCGACGAGCGCTTTCTCCCGCTGCCAACGCGCATCGAGCGCGTCGACAGCGGCCTGTTCCAGCGAGAGACGCTCCGTCACGGCCTTCGAGCGCGCTTGCCGATCGGCACCCCACGCTGTCTCGCGTTCGATCGACTTGCGCTCCGCTTCGAGCGCCGCAATGGTTTCGCGAGCAAGTTCCAGTGCGGGCGGCGTCGCGTGATGGCTCGCGGCGACGCGCGCGCACACGGTGTCGATCAGGCTCGCTGCCTTGTCCGGCAACTGCCGATCAGCGATATAACGAGCACCTAGCGTCACCGCCGCATGCAGCGCTTCGTCGAGCACGAGCACGCCATGGTGCGCCTCCATGGCGGGCACGATGCCACGCAACATGCCAAGCGCCTTCGCTTCGTCGGGCTCGCGTATGACCACGGGCTGAAAGCGACGAACGAGCGCCGGGTCCTTTTCGATGTACCGCTTGTATTCGGCCCAGGTCGTCGCGGCAATCGTGCGCAGCGTGCCGCGCGCAAGCGCGGGCTTGAGCAGGTTCGCCGCGTCGCCCGTACCGGCCGCTCCGCCCGCGCCAATCAGCGTATGCGCCTCGTCGATGAAAAGAATGACGGGCGGCTGCGCTTGCTGTGCCTCTTCGATCACCTGCCTCAGGCGCTGCTCGAACTCGCCCTTCATGCTGGCGCCCGCTTGCAGCAGGCCGATATCGAGCGCGCGCAGACTGACCCCGCGCAACGGCGGCGCGACGTTGCCCGATACGATGCGCTGCGCGAGACCTTCGACGACCGCTGTCTTGCCGACCCCCGCTTCGCCCGTGAGAATCGGATTGTTCTGGCGCCGCCGCAGCAGGATATCGATGATTTGACGGACTTCGTCGCTGCGCCCGACGATCGGGTCGAGCTTGCCTTCCCGTGCGAGCGCCGTGAAATCGACGGTATAGCGTGCAAGCGCCTCCTGCTTGCCCATCGGGGCCGGCGCAATCGCACCGCTCGCCTCGCCCGGCGCGGCGTCGACACGCGCCGCAGCGCAGTCCCGCGCTTCGGGAGACTCGACGAGGAGCGCATCGAATTCGCTCGTCAGCAGATCGCAATCGATGCGCTTGAACTCGAGCGAGACGCCAAGCAGGTCGCGATAGAGCGAAGGCGTCTTGAGCAGTCCAACGAGAAGATGCCCCGTGC
>Ga0209672_100461_pt1 | contig 23030 bp, 20 predicted proteins | sample AraplaCol_mMS_r2_FD_184273 | JGI IMG/M metagenome (GOLD analysis project Ga0209672, IMG submission 184273) | Arabidopsis root microbial communities from North Carolina, USA - plate scrape CL_Col_mMS_r2 (SPAdes) (version 2) | ecosystem: Host-associated > Plants > Roots > Endosphere | place: USA...
GATGCGGCCCGTTTCGATATCGACCTGCGGCTGGTAGTGCAGCAGGAATTCGCCGTCGCGCAGCGCGCGGCGAAGCCGTCTTTCCAGATTGAGCCGGGCACCGACGCTCGTATTCATTTCCGGCTGATAGAACTGGAACGTATTGCGGCCCATATCCTTTGCGCGATACATCGCGAGGTCGGCCTTCTTCAGCAAGGTTTCGACATCCTCGCCGTCTTGCGGATAGAGGCTCGCGCCCATGCTGCACCCCACATAGAGCTCGGTGCCGTCCAGCATGACGGGCTCCGAGATCGTCGCGCGCACGCGCTCCATCCAGTGGATCAATGCATCTTTTTCGACGAGGTCCGCCAGGACGATCACGAACTCGTCCCCGCCGTGGCGCGCGACGGTATCGCCCGGGCGCGCGTTGCGCGCGAGCCGGTCGGCCACGACGGCGAGCAGGCGATCGCCGACACTATGGCCCAAGCTGTCGTTGACGTTCTTGAAGCCATCCAGATCGATGAAAACGACAGCGAGGCTCAAGCCACGCGCGATCGCCTGCTGCAGCCGTTCGCGCAACAGATTGCGATTGGGCAGCCGCGTCAGGCTGTCGTAGTTGGCCTGGTACTCGAGCTGCTCCTGGTAGCGAATCAGCTCCGTGACATCGTTGATGACACCGATATGGTGCGTGGTCTTGCCGTCGGGGTCCGGCACCGGCGCGATAAACAACTGATTCCAGAACAGCGCTCCGTCTTTGCGATAGTTGCGCAGCACGGCACTGACCTCGCGATTGGCCGCCAGCGCTTCGCGTATCTCGACGAGACCTTCCTGGTCGTGGTCGTCGCGTTGCAGGAAACGGCAGTCCTGCCCGACCACTTCGGCCGGATCGTAGCCCGTGATCCGCATGAATGCCGGATTCACGTACTCGATCAAATGCCCGTTTTCCGCGGCACCCGTAATCAAAATGGCGTTGACGCTCGCGTCGAGCGCCCGGCTTTGCAGCCGCAGCGCGAGATCGGAGCGCTTGCGATCGGTGACGTCCGTGTAGGACCCGAGCACGCCGATCACCTTGCCATCGCCATTCGTCAGCGGAATCTTGCTCGTGATACCGGCGCGATGGACACCGTCGACCATCACCTCGAACTCCGCGTTCATCTTCGGCACACCGGTTTCGATGACCTCGAGATCGGAGCGCTGCAGCGTCTCGGCCATGTTCTTCCACGGCAAGTCATGATCGGTCTTGCCGACGACCTGCTCGGTATAGGCAAGCCCCGCATCGCGCGCGAACGCCATGTTGCAGCCCAGATAGCGCGATTCGCGGTCCTTCCAGAAAATGCGCTGCGGAATGTTGTCGATGATGCTTTCAAGCATCTGATTCGAACGCTGCGCCTCGGCTTCGGCCTGAATCTGTTCGGTCACGTCGTCCGCCAGCACGAACATCGCCGGGCGGCCCATGAAGCTCAGCGCATGGTTCGAAATATCGGCGGAAAGCTGCGAACCGTCGCGCCGCCGATGGCGCCAGACCCCCGCCATCACGCGGCCGCGTCTCGGCACCGTGGCGCTGCGATCGAGATAGGTCTCGAGGCGGGGTAGCTCATCGGGCGGATGGATCGCACGAATCGTCATCGAAAGCAGCTCGCTCTCGCTGTAGCCGTACTGCTCGAGCGCCGCTGCGTTGACCGCTAAAAAGCGCAGGGTCTCGCGGTCGTAAATCCACATCGGCACGGGGTGGGCGTCGAAGAGCTCGCGAAAACGCTCGTCGCTGCGCCGCATGGCCCGGGCGACGCGCAGCTTTGCGCGCGCCGCGCTTTCGCGCGCACCGAAGGTATAGATGAGCAGGCCGCACCCGAGCACCATCGAGACGATGACGAGCAATGTCGCGAGATGCGCCGAGCGCGTCGATTCGGCAAGCGATGCTTCGAGCGCCTCGTCCTCGCGAATGCGCAGCGAGGCGAGCGCATCGTCCACGCGGTCGAACCTGGCTCCGAGCCGCGCATAAGCGGACGTCGCCCAGCCGTGCGGGTCCGAATCATCGGCGGCCGCGGCACGCTCGAGTGCCGCAAGCGTCCCTTTTTCCGCGTCGTCGGTGGCGGCGAAAAGCGCGTCGAGCGGCGCGCGCATGCCCGGTTCGTCGTCGAGTTCGCTCACCAGCCGCGATTTGATATCGGCGAGGCGCGCCTCCTGGGCGGCGCCGATCGTCGGCGACACGGCCGCGCCCGAGATCTCGAACCGGCCGAGCGCGGCCAGCCCCGCCCCGAGCGTCATCCGGTAAGCGTCGAGATCGCGCTTGACGCTCATCGAGCGCAACGTGCGCTCATTCGTCGCGCGCTCACTGCGAATCTGCGTGTAGGCGACAAACGCATTAGCGCCCACCGCGGCAGCCACGACTGCGAGATTGATCAGCAGTCGCTTCGATAAAAAGGAAGTCATGGATTCGGAACGCCGTTCGAATGGGGCTGAAGACGCCTCGAAACGCCAACTGCGCCGGGCGCTCCGACCTACGGGTGGCACTGCGCGTAAATCGAATTTTTAACGCGCCAACCTGTCGATAACGGCATCGACCGGCAAAAGTTGAGGGCACCGGCCGAAAAAAGCGCTGATATCCGCGCGCGATGGGCTCGGGCGCCGCGCTATGGGCGGGTCAAGTCAGCGAGCCCGAATTCCCGCATGGCCGGCATGAAATCGTGGTTACCGTCAGGTTTGCGTGACAATTTCGCCAACACGTAGCGTTTGAACGGTTCGAGGCCGGCCCAGTGTGCGGTCTCGACAGAGGGCAGACCGGCGATCCGGCACTGATTTTGAACGCCATCGGGCACGGTCGACGTTTCCCGCCATGCCGGGTTCGTCTCCGGCGCGAACCATTCGGGCTCGACGTTCACGTGGGTGCGCATCATCTCGAATAGTGCATGATCGAAGTTTGGCTCGATCGCCGTATCGTCATCGACGGGAAACCGCGCCAACAAGACGCGGTCCGCATGCGGCAGGCTCTGCCATTGTGCGAGCGAGATGCGCAGTCCGAAGCGGTCCAGATTGAAGCGGACCGACATCGGCATGAACTTCAGGTTTTCCGACGATACCGCTTCGAAATCGAACATCAGCGGTGATTCATGCAATCCCATGATCGTGTCCTCGCGTCTTGCGGTGGCAACGCCTCGTCCGGCAGGCTTGGCCGGCTTCGGGTATTTTAGAACCTTATTCGGCCGGGAACTGCGCGACGTACCGTCCGGCCAATCCGCCTTGAGCCGAGGAACGACCTTGAACGACCCATTGGATTATGCAGAACAAGCCGGCATCATCGAACAGCAGGTCCGCCGGCACCGGGGCACAACGATCGAGTCGGTGACCGATCACATTGGTCAGGAGTGGCCCGTTGCCCTCGTATTCAATGGCATTTCGCACGCCGTGATGATGTGCACACCGCGCGACCTCGAGGCGTTCGCTGTCGGATTTTCGATTTCCGAAGGCATCGTCGAGCGCGGCAGCGACATCCACGATATCGAGGTAACGATCCATGCGGATGCGGCGCCCATGCCGTACGCGCAAATCGAGCTGACGGTGGTACAGCAATCGTTCATGGCATTGAAGGAGAAACGGCGGGCGTTGGCGGGCCGCACTGGCTGTGGCGTGTGCGGCATCGAAAGCATCGATCTGCTCGATCTCTCGCCCGAGCGCGTGCCCGACACCGGGTTTTTGGCACGGCTCGCGCCTGATGCCATTGCCCGCGCCGCCACGGCACTGCCGGAACACCAGGCACTGACGCGTATGACAGGCGGGCTGCATGCCGCGGCCTGGTGCGATGCAAGTGGGGCGATCGTCCATGCGTTCGAGGATGTGGGCCGCCATAACGCGCTCGACAAGCTGATTGGCCAACTCGTGCTCGAGCGCGCCGATACGCGCAATGGCTTCGTCTTTCTCTCGAGCCGAGCCAGCTACGAGCTCGTGCGCAAGGCGGCGCGCGTGGGCATTCCGATGGTGGCGACGATCTCGGCGCCGTCTTCGCTCGCCGTGGCCATCGCGCAGCAGGCGGGCATCCGCCTGTTGAGTTTCTGCCGCGAGGCGGGTTATGTGGACTACGGCACGGCGTAGCGGTCGCCGTTTTAGTGCTTTTTATAGGTCGATTGGTATGATTCTGGCGTACGCATGTCATCGCATCGATGAATAGAGCTAGGATGGCCGTTCCTTAACGGCTCAGCGGAGCATCATGCGACATCAGTTGGCGCTTCACACGGAAACCCTTTATTCAATGCCCCTCAAACCGGCCTCGAGCGGAAAACGCAAGCAGTTCACGCTCGACGATCAGATCGAGCGTGCCGAACGTGCTGCGCAGCGCCTGGATGCCGGCTACTTCTTCGAGGACGAAGAACTCGATGACGAGCGGCTGACGCAGCCTCCCCGACGCCTCGACGACGAGCGCGGCGAGTGGCTTTGAGATGGTCCGAGGACTCGCGGACCGATCTGCAACGTATCCACGATTTCGATGCCGCCCGGCACGCAAGCGGGCTCTCGGCTCGACTATTGGGCGACAGGCAGTTCGTGCGTTCAGCAGCGCGCAGGCTCCATGACGGAATAATCAACAATCCGGGAATCGTGCCTGGTTCTCGACGCAACGACGACGAAAAGCGTTGGCTGCCGATCAAGCGGGGCTTCGTGATCGTCTATCGAGCAAGCCGTGTTCGAGTCGAAATCCTGAACGTCTATCACGAACGCGAACTGCATCGCGCGTCCACGCCGCGCTGACTCCGTACGCGATTCCGCGGGACGCCTCGACGAACCCCGATTTCCTCCCAGCCAACGCGTTGCTAGTCAAACTGCCTGAAATCCGGCTTGCGCTTCTGGAAGAACGCCGTCATTGCCTCGCGCGCCTCGGGCGAGATCAGCATCTTGCCGAAGTGAACGACCTCCTCGCGAATCCGATCGGAGACTTCCGCTTCACCAGCGCGCTTCATGAGCGCTTTCGTCACCCGCAGCGATGACGCCGGCAGCGCCGCCAGCTTGACCGCCTGAGCCATCGCGAACGCGTCGACTTCACCCGACGGCAGCAGTCGATTGACGATGCCCGAACGGTGCGCCTCGCGCGCATCGAACGGCTCCCCGAGCAGCAGCTTTTCGGCCGCGAGCTGATAGCCCGCGAGACGCGGCAGCAGCAAACTCGAAGCGGCTTCCGGACACAGCGCCAACTGCGTGAACGGCAGCGAAAACATCGCCGAATCGGCCGCATAAACCAGATCGCAATGCAGCAGCAACGTCGTGCCGATGCCGACCGCCACGCCATCCACCGACGCAACGATGGGCTTGCTCGCGGTGCTGATCGTACGCAGAAAACGCATGACGGGCGCATCGTCGCTTGTCGGCGGCGCCTTCATGAAATCTTCCAGATCATTGCCGGCGCTGAAGACCCCGGCGCTGCCGCGCACGAGAACAGCGCGCACCGCGGCGTCCTCATGCGCGTCGTCGAGCGCATCCGACATCGCCGTGTACATCGCCGATGTAATGGCGTTTTTCTTCTCGGACCGATTGAATGCAATCGTCATCACGCCATCGGCGCCACGTTCGACCAGGATATCCGTCGTCATCTGTCGTTCTCCGCAGGAAAAACGGTCCGCGTCCCCGCTGTTCGAGGAGCGGACCGTCTCATCAGGCTGCCTTTTACCGCCGCAGCCGCGAACCACTCGAGCGCCGCTTAGAGCCGCTCGATGATGCCGGCAGCGCCCATCCCGGTACCCACGCACATCGTCACCATGCCGTACTTCAGGTTGCGCCGGCGCAGACCGTGCACCACCGTCGCGGCACGGATCGCGCCCGTCGCACCAAGCGGATGACCGAGCGCAATGGCGCCGCCCAGCGGATTGACCTTGGCCGGATCGAGGCCCAGCTCCCGGATCACGGCGAGCGCTTGCGCGGCGAACGCCTCGTTGAGCTCGATCCAGTCGAGATCGTCCTGCTTGAGCCCCGCCGCTTTCAACGCGGCTGGAATCGCCTCTTTCGGCCCAATGCCCATGACCTCGGGTGGCACGCCGCGCACAGCGAAGCTCACGAAGCGCGCGAGCGGCGTCAGATTGAATTGCTTGAGGATCTTTTCGGAGACGACGATCAGCGCGCCCGCACCGTCCGACATTTGCGAGCTGTTGCCCGCCGTCACCGAACCCTTGTTGGCGAAGACAGCGCGCAGCTTCGCAAGCCCTTCGAGCGAGGTATCGGGGCGCGGCCCTTCATCGAGTGCGATTTCGCGCGTTTTCGTTTTCACCTCGCCGCTCGTCAGATCGGGCACGCGCTCAACGATGGCAAAAGGCGCGATTTCATCGCTGAATTCACCCGCCTGCTGGCCAGCAACAGCCTTTCGATGCGATTCGACCGAGAACTTGTCCTGATCCTCGCGACTGACCTTCCACCGTTCGGCGACGCGTTCGGCGGTGAGCCCCATGCCGTACGCGATACCGAAGTTCTCGTCGCGATCGAAGATATGCGGCGACATCGACGGCGTGTTGCCCATCATCGGCACCATGCTCATCGATTCGCAACCGCCCGCGATCATCGCATCGGCTTCGCCGACGCGAATACGATCGGCCGCCATGGCCAGCGCTGTCACGCCCGATGCGCAGAAGCGGTTGACGGTCACCCCGCCGACCGACTGCGGCAAGCCCGCCAGCAGCGCACCGATACGCGCGACGTTGAGGCCTTGCTCGGCCTCGGGAATGGCGCACCCGACGATCGCATCCTCGATCGCATTCGTATCGAGCCCCGGCACCTGTGCCACCGCGGCCTTGATCGCATGGACGAGCAGCTCGTCGGGCCGCGTGTTCTTGAACGCGCCGCGCGGCGCCTTGCCGATCGGCGTGCGGCTCGCAGCGACGATGTATGCGTCTTGCAACTGTTTGCTCATTTGCAGCTCCTCAATGCGACTCTCGTTAATTGCGCACCGGCTTGCCGGTCTGCAGCATTCCCATGATCCGCTCCTGCGTCTTTTGCGTACCGAGCAAGTCGACGAAGGCGCGCCGCTCGAGCGTCAGCAGCCATTCCTCGTCGACGAGGCTACCCGCCTCGACGTCGCCGCCGCACACCACTTCCGCGATACGTGAAGCAATCAGAAAATCGTGCGCGCTGACGAAGTTGCCGTCGCGCATGTTGACGAGCTGCGCCTTGATCGTCGAAATCGCCGAGCGGCCCGCAACGGGAATCTGCGTGGCACGCAGCGGTGGACGGTAGCCGGCCGCTGCCAGTGCGCGCGCTTCCTTCTTCGCGGTGTCGAGCAACTCGAAGACGTTGAAGACGATGGTGTCCGACGGCTTCAGATAGCCCATCGCGCGCGCCTCGAGCGCCGAACCCGACACCTTCGCCATCGCCGCGTTCTCGAACGACTTGCCGAGGAACTTCAGCAGCTCGCCTGCCGGCGCACCGATGGCCGCGGCCGCATCGGCGGCGCGCAACGCCGCCTCCTTGAGCCCACCGCCCGCTGGCACCAGCCCCACGCCGACTTCGACGAGGCCGATATAACTCTCGATATGCGCAACGCGTTTCGCGCTATGCAGGATCAGCTCGCAACCGCCGCCGAGCGCGATGCCCGAGATAGCCGCAACGACGGGTACGTTCGCATACTTCACGCGCAACATGCCCTGCTGAAACTTCTTCACGAACGGCTCGATGCCCTTCGCGCCGCCCATCATGAAGGCGGGCATGGCTTCTTCGAGGTTGGCGCCGGCCGAGAACGGGCCGCCCGGCGTACCGAGCTTGAGCGAAGTCGGTTGCCAGATGACAACGGCCTTGTACGCCTTCTCGGCCAGCTCGATCGCCTGCACGAGCCCATCGATGACGCTCGGCCCGATCGTGTTCATCTTGCTCTTGAACGAGACGATGACGACATCGTCCTCGCCTGCGCGCGTATCGGTCCAGGCGCGTACCGTGTCGGTTTCGAAAAGCGTCTTGCCGTAAGTCTTCGGATCGACGCCGGTTTCTCCGACGAGCGGTGCGCGAAATACCTGCTTCTCGTAGACAGGAAGCGCGGGGCGCGGCACGAACCGGCCCGCGGTGGGCGACCACGAACCCTCGCTCGTATGCACCCCGCCTTGCTCCGCCACGGCGCCTTCGAACACCCAAGACGGCAGCGGCGCCTTCGCAAGCGCCTTGCCCGCGCTCACATCCTCCTGCACCCACTCGGCAACCTGCTTCCAGCCGGCCGCCTGCCAGCCCTCGAACGGCCCGTCGTTCCAACCGAACCCCCAACGGATCGCCAGATCGACGTCACGGGCGTTATCGGCGATCGACTCCAGATGCACGCCGATGTAATGGAATACGTCGCGGAAAATCGCCCACAGGAACTGGGCCTGCGGGTGCTCCGATTCGCGCAGCAGCTTCAGACGCTCGGCGGGCGGGCGCTTGAGGATGCGGCCGACAAGCTCGTCCGCCTTGGCGCCGCCTTCGATATACGTGCCCGATTTCGGATCGAGCACCTTGATGACCTTGCCTTCCTTCTTGTAAAAGCCGGCGCCGGACTTCTGGCCGAGCGCGCCCTGCTTGACCAGCTCCGCCAGCACGGCCGGCGTTTCATAGACAGCGAGAAACGGATCGTCGGGGAGGTTGTCCTGCATCGTCTTGATGACGTGCGCCATCGTATCCAGGCCGACCACATCTGCGGTACGGAACGTTGCCGACTTGGCGCGGCCGAGCCGGGCGCCCGTCAGATCGTCCACCTCGTCGAAGCGCAGACCGAACTTCTGCGCTTCGGCGATGACTGCAAGGATCGAAAACACTCCAACGCGGTTGGCAATGAAGTTCGGCGTATCTTTGGCACGCACGACACCCTTGCCGACGACGCTCGTGAGAAACGTCTCGAGATCGTCGAGAATCTCGGCGCGCGTATGCTGCGTTGGAATCAGCTCGACGAGATGCATATAGCGCGGCGGATTGAAAAAGTGCACGCCGCAAAAACGCGCTTTGAGTTCGTCCGCGAATCCCTCCGACAGCGTGCCGATCGACAGCCCTGAAGTATTCGTCGCAAAGATAGCGTGCGGCGCGAGATGGGGCGAGACCTTCTTGTAGAGGTCGTGCTTCCAGTCCATGCGCTCGGCGATGGCCTCGATGACCAGATCGCACTCCGCAAGGCGCGCGATGTCGTCTTCGTAATTGGCCGGCTCGAGAAAGCGCGCGTCGTCCTTGACGCCGAACGGCGCGGGGGACAGCTTCTTCAGATTCTCGATCGCCTTGATGGCGATCGCGTTTTTCGGGCCTTCCTTGGCCGGCAGATCGAACAGCAGCACCGGAACCTTGGCGTTGATGAGATGCGCCGCGATCTGCGCGCCCATCACGCCGGCACCGAGCACGGCCACCTTGCGAATGATCAGGTTGCTCACGTCAATTCTCCCTCGGAGTCATGCGGTTCGCCGACTCCGCTTGGGTGCGCTCGCGCGCACCTGAGCGGCAGTCGGCCGATATGAAACGGACGCGTCGAACGAAGACGCAGGCATTGCCATGCGCCGTTCAAAACAGCGCTTCGTCGATATCCATCAACGGCTTCGCGCCGGCACGCGCCATACGGATCGTGGCGGCTGTCTCGGGCAGCAGTTTCGCGAAATAAAAACGCGCGGTGGCCAGCTTCGACCGATAGAAAGGATCGCCCGACGCCTCTTTGTCGAGCGCAATGCGCGCCATGCGGGCCCAGAAATACGAAAACACGAGGTGCCCGACCGTGCGCAGATACGGAACGGCGGCCGCCCCCACCTCGTCCGGGTTCTGCATCGCCTTCATGCCGATTTCCATCGTCAGCTTCTGCACCTTCTCGCCGATGTCGGCGAGCGGGTTGATGAATTCCTGCATCTCGGGCTTTACGCCTTGCTCTTCGACGAAATCCGACACGAGCTTGCCGAACTTCTTGAGCTTCGCGCCCATGTCGCCGAGTACCTTGCGGCCCAGCAGATCGAGCGCCTGCACGGCGTTCGTACCTTCGTAGATCATGTTGATGCGCGCGTCGCGCACGTACTGCTCCATCCCCCACTCGGAAATAAAGCCGTGTCCGCCGAATACCTGCAGGGCGTGATTCGTGCATTCGAAAGCGTTGTCGGTCAGGAACGCCTTGATGATCGGCGTCAGCAGCGCGACGAGATCAGCGGCTTCCTTGCGCACCGATTCGTCGGCGTGCGAGAGTTCCTTGTCGATTTGCAGCGCGGACCAGTAGGTGAACGCACGCCCGCCCTCGGCATAGGCCTTTTGCGTGAGCAACAGCCTGCGCACGTCAGGATGCACGATGATCGGATCGGCGGGTTTGTCCGGCGCTTTGGGGCCGGTCAGCGAGCGCATCTGCAGGCGCTCTTTCGCATAGGCGAGCGAGTTTTGGTACGCGACTTCCGTGAGCCCCAGGCCCTGCATGCCGACACCGAGCCGCGCCGCATTCATCATGACGAACATGGCTTGCAGCCCGCGGTTCGGCTCGCCCACGAGCCAGCCCTTCGCGCTGTCGAGATTCATGACGCAAGTGGCGTTGCCGTGAATGCCCATCTTATGTTCGATGGAGCCGCATTTGACGCCGTTGCGATCGCCGATCTCACCGCTCGCGTTCGGCACGAACTTCGGCACGATGAAAAGCGAAATGCCCTTCGTCCCGGGCGGCGCATCGGGCAGCCGCGCAAGCACGAGATGGACGATGTTCTCGGCGAGATCGTGTTCGCCGCTCGAAATGAAAATCTTGGTCCCGGTGATCGAATAGGAACCGTCCGGATGCGGCTCGGCCTTCGTGCGCAAGATGCCGAGATCGGTACCGCAATGCGGTTCGGTCAGACACATCGTGCCTGTCCAGGTGCCGGCCACGAGCTTGGGCAGATAGACTTGCTGTTGCTCGGGCGTGCCGTGGGCCCGCAGGCATTCGTAAGCGCCGTGCGACAGCCCGGGATACATCGTCCACGCCTGATTGGCCGAGTTCGCCATCTCGTAGAGCGCGTTGTTGACGAACGCGGGCAAGCCCTGGCCGCCGTATTCAGGGTCGCAGCCGAGGGCCGCCCATCCCGCGGCGACGTACTGCGCGTAGGCCTCCTTGAAGCCCGTCGGCGTCGTGACGACGCCGTCGCCCTGATAAACGCAGCCCTCGCGGTCGCCGCTCTGGTTCAGCGGAAACAGCACCTCCGAGCAGAACTTGCCGGCCTCCTCGAGCACCTGATTGATCGTATCGGCGTCCAGATCGGCATGTTTCGGCATGCCCTTCAGTTCGGCTTCGACATCGAGCAGCTCGTGCATGACGAACTGCATGTCCCGCAACGGCGCGGCGTACTGACCCATGACTGCCCTCCCTAGATATGCAGCGACCGGCTCGGCCGTCGCGCGGGGGGATCGATGGCCCTCGCGCCGCTAACGGCTTTCGCCTTGAACTTGATACAAAACAATCGTCTTTTCCAGCGCGGCCCACGTCAAACGCACCGCATCGGGCAGATGCAGAAAGCGTGCATCATGATGCAGACCGAGCGTGAAGCTATACAGTTCGAAGAGCATCAGATTCGGATCGGTATCCGAGCGCAAATGCCCCTCCGCCAACGCCTGCGAAATCGCCCGCAACAACGCCGCACGCCAGGTCGACACGCTCGCGACGAGCTGTTCGCGCACCGGATTGTCGCCGCGGTCGTCGTACTCCACCGCGCCGCTGATGTAGATGCACCCGGTCGTGACTTCCTGGATGCGCTTCTCGATCCAGCGGCTCAGCATCGCACGCAATCTCGGCAGTCCGCGCGGCTCGCGCAGGCTCGGGAAGAACACTTCCTCCTCGAACCGGCGGTGGTACTCGCGCACCACCTCCACCTGCAAATCCTCGCGCGAGCCGAAGTGCGCGAACACGCCGCTCTTGCTCATCTGCATGCGCTCGGCCAAAAGCCCGATCGTCAGCCCTTCGAGCCCGTCGCGGCTCGCCAGGTCCAGCGCAGCATCGAGAATCGCGGCGCGCGTCTGTTCACCTTTTCGCATGGCCTGATACCGTTCTTATATGACTCACCAAAAACGAACGGCCGTACTATTATTGGGCGCAGCCGTCGTCGAAACAAGGACTTTATTAGAAAACCCGGTCTAACCGACCGGACTCCCGATGTTCGGAGTATTGCCGCATTCGCGTCGATCAGGATAGAGGGCTTTCGCCGATTGCCTCAATCGTAGCCACCGATCGTGAGCAGCTTCATTGCCGCCCGGTACACCACGTAGGCCACCCGGTTCAGCGCCCGCTCGTACCAGGGGCGCGCGGCGTAGCGAAGCGGGTCGATCGCCCTTGCATCGTCGAAGGCCGCGAGAATCGCGCGACGCAAGAGGCCGATTTCCTCGTGCTCGACGAGCACGACGTTCGCCTCGTTGTTGAGTACGAGGCTCAGCGCATCGAGATTCGACGAACCGATCGTCGCCCAGCTCGAATCGATGACGGCCACCTTGGCGTGCAGCATCGTCTTTTCGTACTCGCCGATACGCACGCCCGCCATCAGCAATGTCCGATAGAGATAGCGCACGGCATGATCGAGCATGACGAACTCCTTTCTGCCGATCAGCACGCGCACATCGACTCCCCGTCTTGCCGCGCGCACGAGCGCGCGCCGTATCCGGCGCCCCGGCATAAAGTAGGGATTGGCAACGAGGATCTCTCGGCGCGCTCGGCCGATTGCAACGAGGTAGGCCTTTTCGATCGCGCGGCGGTTCACGAGGTTATCGCGCGCGACGAATGCGACGGCAGGCTCGCCGGCCGCGACGGGCGCCGCCCTCCGGCCTCGTGCGCCATCGGCCCTGGAAACGCTGCGCACACCCGCGCGCAATACCTCGAGCGGATGCGGCCGATGGCCGATCTCGATGCGGCGCCACTGCGTGTCGAAGGCCGACCGCACTTGCGCTACGACGGGACCGCTCACCTCGACAGCAAAGTCCCAGCGCGGAAACGGCAGACGCAGCGCGCCGGCATCGTAGTCGTCGACGATATTGATGCCGCCGCAAAATGCGGCGACATCATCGACGAAGGCGATTTTTCGATGCGTGCGGGAAAAGCCGAATCGTCCGAACAGATGCTGATTGTAGATGCGGTGCTCGATGCCGGCCGCGCGCCAGTCGTCGAATAACGGCAGGCGGCCCGTGCCGATCCCGTCCGTAATGACGCGGACGCGCACGCCGCGCGTGGCGGCGCGCACCAGCGCCTCGGACACCGGACGGCCCGCCGCATCGTCGCAAAACATATAGGTTTCGAGCGCCACGTCTTTCGTGGCGGCATCGATGCGGGCAATGAGCGCCGCGAAATAGGCATCGCCCGTGGCGAAGAGCTGCACGCCATTGCCGGCCGTGAAGGCGAGGCGCGCCGAACGGCGCCGCGACACCAGCGCCGCGCCGAAGCGCGCGAGCCGGCGCGCGCCGTGACGGCTCATGCGTCGCGCGCTCGCAAGCGACGCGGCAACTGTAGGATCGCGTCGCGGTTGGACGACGAAAAGCAACGGGCCGCGGCTTGCTCGTAGGGCAGCCAGAGGTAAGCGGTGTGCTCGCGCGGCGCGAGCTTCACGTCCAGCTGGCGCGGCACTTCGAGGCCGAACCAGTGCTCGAGGTTGCGCGTCACGCCTTCCGCATAGCGATGGCGCCAGACCGGATAGATGTCGTACTCGATGTGCTCGCCCCAATCGACGAGCGCGTCCACCGGCACCGCGTCGCCGCCCACCATGATCCCCGTTTCCTCCGCCACTTCGCGCATCGCGGTCACGGCAAGGGGTTCGTCGAGGCTGTCCTTCGAACCGGTGACGGACTGCCAGAACCCGGGACGGTCGGCGCGCTCGATGATGAGCACATCGAGCTCACGCGTGTAAATCACGACGAGAACGGACTCAGGGATCTTCGGCGGTTTTTGCATGACGTTGACAAAAGGCGCCGAAGCGCCTTTTCCGATGATCCGCGCGGCTGGCCGCGCGAGTGCGAAAGCGTGCTTACACCTTCGATTGCTCGGGCTGCCGCAGCCGGATATGCAGCTCGCGCAGCTGGCGCTCGTCGACCGGGCTGGGCGCCTGCGTCAGCAGACACTGCGCCCGTTGCGTCTTCGGGAACGCAATGACATCGCGGATCGAATCGGCACCCGCCATCATCGTCACGATCCGATCAAGGCCGAACGCAATACCACCGTGCGGCGGCGCGCCGTACTGCAGCGCATCGAGCAAAAAGCCGAACTTCGCGCGCGCTTCGTCGGGCCCGATCTTGAGCGCGCGGAATACCTTGCTCTGCACTTCCTCGCGATGGATCCGAACCGAGCCGCCACCGATTTCCCAGCCGTTGAGCACCATGTCATAAGCCTTTGCGAGGCAGCGGCCCGGGTCGGTCTCGAGGTACTCGAGATGCTCGTCCTTCGGACTCGTGAACGGGTGGTGCGCCGCGACATGGCGGGCCTCTTCCTCGTCGTACTCGAACATCGGGAAATCGACGACCCAAAGCGGCTTCCAACCCTGCTCGACGAGGCCATTCGCCTTGCCGAATTCCGAATGACCGATCTTCAGGCGCAGCGCTCCAAGGCTGTCATTGACGACCTTCGCGCGATCGGCAGCAAAGAAGATGATGTCGCCGTCTTGTGCGCCCGTGCGCTCGAGGATCGCCGCGATCGCCGCATCGTGCAGGTTCTTGACGATCGGGCTTTGCAGGCCGTCGCGCCCCTTCCCCGCATCGTTGACCTTGATCCAGGCAAGGCCCTTTGCGCCGTAAATTCGCACGAACTCGGTATAGCCGTCGATGTCGCCTCGCGAGAGCTCGCCCCCCTTCGGGACGCGCAGTGCCGCAACGCGGCCGTCCTTCGTGTTGGCGGGCGCGCTGAACACCTTGAATTCGACGTCCTTCATGGCATCGGTGAGCTCGGTGAATTCGAGCTTCACGCGCAGATCGGGCTTGTCCGAGCCGAAGCGCGCCATGGCCTCGGCATACTGCATGACCGGGAACGGATCGTCGAGCGCGACATCGATCGTTTCCTTGAACACGTGCCGGATCATCTTTTCGAAGAGATCGCGAATTTCCTGTTCGGACAGGAACGACGTTTCACAGTCGATCTGCGTGAATTCGGGCTGGCGGTCCGCGCGCAGGTCCTCATCGCGGAAGCATTTGACGATCTGGTAGTAGCGATCGAAGTTCGCCACCATCAAAAGCTGCTTGAAAAGCTGCGGCGACTGCGGCAACGCGAAGAACTGCCCGGCGTTCACACGCGACGGCACGAGATAGTCGCGCGCACCTTCGGGCGTGCTCTTCGTGAGCATTGGCGTTTCGATATCGATGAATCCCTGTGCGTCGAGGTACTTGCGGACTTCGATCGCCACGCGGTAACGCAAACGCAGATTGTGCTGCATCTGGGGACGGCGCAGGTCCAGCACGCGGTGCGTCAGGCGCGTCGTTTCGGAGAGATTGTCATCGTCGAGCTGGAACGGCGGCGTGACCGATGCGTTGAGCACGGTCAGCTCGTGGCAGAGCACCTCGATCTTGCCGCTCTTCAGGCCGGCATTGATCGTGCCCTCGGGACGGTTGCGCACGACGCCGACGACGCGCACGCAAAACTCGTTGCGTACATCCTCGGCAGCCTTGAACATCTCGGCCCGGTCGGGATCGCAGACCACCTGAACGAGCCCTTCGCGGTCGCGCAGATCGATGAAAATGACGCCGCCGTGGTCGCGCCGGCGATGTACCCACCCGCACAGCGCAACGGTTTGACCCAGCAGGTGTTCGGTCACCAGACCGCAGTATTCAGATCTCATCGACATGGTGTTCGTCTATCGTTTGCATGTTTGAGCGAAGAGCGCGAGGCCGCTCGCCCGGTATTAAAGAGGTGGTTCGACGGGCCGGCGCGCGAGAGCGGCCGCGGGCGGCGCCGCGGGCGCGACCACACCCATCGAGACGATGTATTTGAGCGCCGCGTCGACGGTCATATCGAGTTCGATGACCTCGCTTTTCGGCACCATCAGAAAAAAACCGGAGGTAGGGTTCGGTGTCGTCGGCACGTAGACGCTCACGTGCTCCGTGTTCAGGTGATTGACGACATCGCCGCCCGGTACGCCCGTCAAAAAGGCGATCGTATACGAGCCGCGCCGCGGGTATTCGATCAGAAGCGCCTTGCGAAACGCATTGCCGCTGCTCGACAAGAGCGTGTCCGATACCTGCTTCACGCTCGTATAGAGCGGGCCCACGATCGGGATGTGACGCACGATGGCGTCCCACCACGTCACGAGCTTCTGACCGACGAAGTTCTGCGTGAACAGGCCGACGATGAAGATGAATGCAAGCGTCAGCAACGCGCCGATGCCGGGCAGATGAAAGCCGAAGAGCTTCTCGGGCTGCCACGAAGCAGGCAGCAAAAGCAGCGTCTGGTCCATCGTGCCGATGATGAGACCGAGCACCCACAGCGTGATCGCCAAGGGCACGAGAACCAAGAGACCGGTCAGGAATACGGATTTGAGCGTCGTCTTTTTCATGTATACCGCCAGAACACCGCGGAAAAGGTTCGGCGCGGTTCGCCGAGCGCCTTCGAGAACGGCCAGCCTCAAAAAGCGCCGAAAGCCGCCCAGCCGCCTGTCCGATCACCGGCCTGCGGCGATCCGGCGTCTGGGCAGATCAGGCGTTTGCCGTGCCGGAGGCGCTCTTGCCCGCGCTGCCCGATTCGCTCGAGCTGCTCGTGCCCGACGCGCTCGTCGAAGCCGTGGACGTCGCGGCAGCCGGCGAAGCAGCTGCGGAGTCGCCCGGCGCCGCCTTGGATTCACCGCTGTCTTTTTGCCCGTTCGCCGCGCTGCCCGCGCCTTTCGAGCCGCCACGGAAATCGGTGACATACCACCCGGAGCCCTTCAGCTGAAAGCCCGCGGCCGTCACTTGCTTTCGGAACGTCTCGCTCTTGCACTCCGGACACTGCGTGAGCGGTGCATCGCTCATCTTCTGAAGCACGTCTTTTTCGAAGCCGCACGATTCGCAGCGATAAGCGTAGATGGGCATGATTCTCTTCCCGACAATTCCGACAAACGGTTCGATGCGTACAAAGCGTTGAATTATAACCGCAACCGGCTCCCGGCCGGATTTCAGGCGGCCGGGAGCCGGGCCGTTCCGAGATGAGGGCATCAACGGGAAATTCAAGGCCCCGGGCGGGCTTCAACGCCGGCGCCACGTGAGCCAGCGTTCGCGGCCCGCGAATATAGGCAGGGAGTCATCGACAGGCTCGTCTTCGACGAGTTCGAACGAGGGCGCGAAGAGCGCCTCGAGCTCGGCGCGCTCGATACCGAAAGGTGGCCCCTTGGGCGTCGCGGCGACGAAAAAGAAACCGGCCAGCACACCCTGCGGCGGCAGTAGTTGCGCCATTCGCTCGACATAATCGACGCGGCGCGCTGGCGGCAGCGCGCAGAAGAACGCCCGCTCGTAAACCCATCCCGGCTCGAACGGCGGCGCGTAGGCGAAAAAATCGGCTTGCTCGACCAGTCCGCTGAACTCGCCGAGCTGTGCCCGGGCGGCCGCCACTGCATCGTCGGAAAAATCGATGGCTCGCACAGTCCACCCGGCTTTGGCGAGCACAAGCGCCTCATACGCGCTGCCGCACCCTGGGATCAAGACGGGGCGGCGCGCGGTGCGGGCCATGAAGGCGAGAAACGCGTGCTGCACGCCGGCCTGGTCCCAGGGCGTAAAACCTTTGCGAAAGCGCTCGTCCCAGAAGGCGGCCTCGGCCGGATCACGGGAGTCGAAGTTCGGTGCACTGCCGGGCTGAATCGGTTCGCTCATAGAGACTCCTTTCAGCCACCGTACGCGAAAACCAGCCAGAATCGCGCCGCCACCGCGCCCACGCCCACCGCCACGCCGAACAGCAGCAGCGCCTGCAGGAGCCGGTTCGTACGGCGCTGCTCGAGGAGCAGCATTTGGATCGCGGCGTCATGCGGCACGCGCGCGCCGTCGTGACGCGCGGCGAGCACGTTATGCACGAGGCGCGGCAACTGCGGCAGCGTCTTGCTCCACTGCGGCGCTTCCACGCGTAGCCTGTCGAGCCAGCCCCGCACGCCGATCTGCTCGTTCATCCAGCGTTCGAGGTAGGGCTTCGCCGTCTTCCAGAGATCGAGCTCCGGATCGAGCGAGCGGCCGAGCCCTTCGACGTTGAGCATCGTCTTTTGCAGCAACACGAGTTGCGGCTGGATCTCGACATTGAAACGCCGCGAGGTCGAGAAAAGCCGCAGCAGTACCTGGCCCAGCGAGATGTCTTTCAACGCTCGATCGAAATAGGGTTCGCAAACGGCGCGAATCGCGCTTTCGAGTTCCTCGACACGCGTGGTGGGCGGCACCCAGCCCGACTCCAGGTGAAGCGTCGCCACCCGGTGGTAATCGCGTTTGAAAAACGCCAGAAAATTTTGCGCGAGATAGTTTTTGTCGAAGTCCGACAGCGCGCCGATGATGCCGAAATCGAGCGCGATATAGCGACCGAAATGCGCCGGATCAAGACTGACCTGAATGTTGCCCGGGTGCATGTCGGCATGAAAAAAACCGTCACGAAACACCTGCGTAAAGAAGATCTCGACACCTTCTCGGGCGAGCTTCGGGATGTCGACGCCGGCGTCCCGCAATGTCTCGACCTGACTGATGGGCACGCCGACCATCCGTTCCATCACCAGCACGTTTGGCGTGCAGAATTCCCAGTACATCTCCGGGACGAGCAAGAGATCGAGCCCGATGAAGTTGCGGCGCAGCTGGCTGCCGTTGGCAGCCTCGCGCATGAGATCGAGTTCGTCGTGCAGGTATTTGTCGAATTCGGCCACGACCTCGCGAGGCTTGAGGCGCTTACCGTCCGCCCACAGCCGTTCGGCCCAGACGGCGATATCGCGCAACAGCGCCAGATCCGAATCGATGACGGGCAGCATGTTCGGCCGCAGCACCTTGATGGCGACAGGCTTGCCCGCATGCTGGCCAGCCTTGACCTTCGCGAAATGCACCTGGGCGATCGACGCGCTCGCCACCGGCACGCGCTCGAATTCGTCGAACAAAACATCGACCTTGGCACCGAGCGACTTTTCGATGATATCGATGGCGACGTCCGAATCGAACGGCGGCACCTGATCCTGCAGCTTCGCGAGCTCGATCGCCACGTCGAGGGAAAGCAGGTCGCGGCGCGTCGACAGCACCTGTCCGAATTTCACGAAAATCGGACCGAGACTTTCGAGCGCCAGCCGCAACCGCACCGCCGGCGGAGATTTGAAGCGGCGCCCGATGGTACCGATGCGCAGCAAGAACCGCACGCGCCGATCGTTGATGCGGGCCAGCATCATCTCGTCGAGACCGAATCGGATGACCGTATAGACGATCTTGATAAAGCGCAGAAAACGCATGAGTAATCCGTGGCCTCGCTAGCGGGTGCCGCGAGCAATCGCCGCGCCGCGGGCGCCGGCTTGGGCCTCGATACGCTCGATGCGCTTTTCCACGCGCGCGAGCGCATCGCGCGCCCGCGCGAGCTCGGTGTTGAAGAGTTCGAGCGAGGTGCGCCGCACGAGCTGCGGGTTCTCGTCGAGCAAATATTCGGCTGCCGCGTCGCGCAGATTGCGCCCTGTGCGCAGCGCCTGTTCCCCCGCCGTGCGCACGAGCGCCGACACCCGATAAGCAGGGGCGTCTCCGATCAGCCGAGCGAGGTCCTCTTCCGGTTCCCAGCGCAAGTGCTCGGCCAATTTGCCGAGTTGCGTGGCGAATTCGGCATCGCCTTCGATCCTAACGTGTTTCATGACGGCAGCCTGTCCGCCCTGCACGAATGCCGATACCGCTTCGGCCGGCACCGCGATCGACACATCGGGCACCGCGCCCTCGTGGTCATCGACAGCATTGAAGTAGCCCTCGGGCTGCACCGCCAGTGTCACCGAGAGCGAGGAAAAGACCAGGCGGGCCGTTTTTCCGGCATAGGGCACGAGCCGCTCTCGCGCCCAAGCTTCGCGGGCGAGCAGGTGGTTGACGGCTGCGGCAAAAGGCTTGGCGGCAAGGATCATCGGGCGCGGCATGGCTCTGCGTGGGACCCCAGTAACAGCGCTGCATGGGGCAGGAGCCAGTGCAAATACACCAACTCGTGCCGACAAAAAAGCCCGCGCGAGGCGTCTGCCTGCGCGGGCCACTATTGTAACGTCGGTTCGCGCGCCCGCCCGCCCCAACGCTGCGCGCCTGAAGACGCGCGGAACTCAATGATGCGTGGTTTGCTGGATGCCGGCCAGCAGCCAGCCTTCACCCGTGCGGGCCGACTTCGAAAGATTCCAGACTTCGCTGAACGGCCCGGCCGACTCGCCCGCCGACTCACGAATCAGTCCGCTGAACCGCACGCTCGCAAGATATTCGCTGCCGCGATCTTCGACGCCAAGCAGCTCGGCGTTGAGCTGGACGACATCGGTCTGATCGCGCTCGCGGCCTCGCGAATCGATATCGACTTTCAGTTCGGCGAACATTTCCGGCGTCGTGAATTCGCGGATATCGGCGAGATTGCCCTCGTCCCACGCGGCTTGCAGCCGGACGAAGTTGACCTTCGCATGACGCAGGAAGTTTTCGGCATCGAACCCCGCCGGCAACGCGGCGCTCGTCGCGCCACCCATCGCGGCCGCCGGCATCGCACCGCCCGACGCGGCAGGCTCGGCGGCCTGTATGCGCGAGACATCGAAGCCCCGCAGCGGTGCGCCACCGGCGCCCGCCGCCGCGCCGCCATAGGCGGGCGCCGGTTCACGGCGACGCGATGTCAGCTTGCGCACGATCCAGATACCCGCCATCGCCAATAGCGCAATCACGATGACGTTTGCCATCATGCTCGCAAATGCGCCACCAAGCCCGAAGTGCGACAGCAGCGCCGCGATACCGAGGCCGGCGGCCAATCCGGCAATGGGGCCGAGCCAGCGCGAACGCGCCGACGCGGGAGCCGGCTGAGCCGGGCTCGAGGGCGTGCGCGCCGCGGCCGACGGTTGCGTCGACTGCATCCCCGAGGACTGAGCGGATGACTGGGTGGCCGTGGACGGCGCCGTTTGCGTGGTCTGGGACTGGCGCCCGATCGTGCGTCCTCCCCCCAACCGCTTCGCCTCGGCATCGAGCGAGGCAATGGTGCTCACGGCGAGTGCCGCGACCATCGCGACAGACCCGACTCGCCTCGCGAGAGACTTTGAAAGGTGTTTGGAAGCAACAGGATGAGGGTCGGCCATTTCTAAATTCCTTACGAAAACAAGCGGTTAGTGGCGCTAATATTTCGTCGCCACGTGCAAGGCTACCACGCCAGCTGACAAATTGTAATATTTGACGGCGTCGAGGCCTGCTTGTTCCATCATTGTTTTCAGTGTTTCCTGATCCGGGTGCATGCGGATCGATTCAGCCAGATAGCGGTAGCTGTCGGCGTCGCTCGCGAATTTGCCGCCGAGCCACGGCAAAACCTTGAACGAATAGACGTCGTACGCCTTTTTCAGCGGTTCCCATACCTTCGAAAATTCGAGCACGAGCAGCCGCCCGCCGGGCTTGAGCACGCGCCGCATCTCGGCCAGCGCGACTTCCTTGCGCGTCATGTTGCGCAAGCCGAAAGCGACCGTCACCACGTCGAAGTAATTGTCGGGAAAAGGAATCTTCTCCGCATCGCACAAAAGCGCGGGCGTAATGACGCCTTTGTCGAGCAATCGATCGCGCCCCACCCGCAGCATCGATTCGTTGATGTCGGTATGCCACACTTCGCCGCTCGGGCCGGCCCGCTTCGCGAATGCCTTGGACAGATCCCCCGTGCCCCCGGCGATGTCGAGCACTTTCGCGCCCGGACGCACGTTCGCCTGCGCGATCGTGAATTGCTTCCAGACCCGATGCAGCCCCCCCGACATCAAATCGTTCATCAAGTCGTAGTTCGACGCGACGGAGTGGAACACGCCCGCGACCTTGCTGGCCTTGTCCCGTTCGTCGACCGTTTCGAAGCCGAAGTGGGTCTTGCTCATCGCGAATGTCCTCCGCTTTTTGTTCAATGGTTTCAGTGGCAATGTCCGTGCGGCGCGCCCGCGGCGCCGGACTCGCTCATCGGCGCATCCCGGTCGACGCCGGCCGCCGCGAGCTTGTCGAGGTATTCGCGCCAGTAGGCGTCCTGGCGCGTGGCCAGCTCGAGGAGCAGATCCCAGGAGTAAAGACCTGTCGAGTGCCCGTCGGAGAAGGTCGGCTGCAATGCGTAGTTGCCGACCGGGGCAATCGACGTGATCGTCACGTCGCGCTTGCCGGTCTGCAGTGTTTCCTGCCCCGGCCCGTGTCCGCGCACCTCGGCGGACGGCGAAAACACACGCAGCAGCTCGAACGGGATCTTGTAGCTCTGCCCGTCGGCGTATTGCAATTCGAGCACACGCGATTTCGCATGGACGACGACACCTGTCGGAACCGGTGTATCGGGAGTGAGTCCGCTCATGAGAGCCTCGATATTCGTTATGTTCGTCGCGCCGCCGGTACGCGCAGCAAGCACCGGGCCGCAAGTATCAGGCAAGGGCCTGCGCGATCTCGCGGCGCACCGCGTCACCCAGCAGCGTGGCCTGCGCGCGCCGCGATGCGAGGAGCGCCTCCGACACGGCGCGTTGTCGCGGCGCCCAGACGGCCAAGGGAAAATGCGCGTCGTTCGTAAAACGCGGAATCACGTGCCAGTGCACGTGCGGCACCTGGTTGCCAAGGCTCGCGAGATTGACCTTGGCGGGCTGCATCACCGTGCGCAGCGCTCGCTCCATAGCATAGACCACGAGCATCAAACGCCCTCGGCCAGCGGCGGGAAGATCCGAGAATTCGGCGACGTGAGTATTCCAGATCACGCGGCAAAAGCCCGGATAGTCGACCTCTTCGGCCAGCACGACACGCATCTCGTCGTCCTGCCAGAGCAGCGTTCCCCCTTCCTCACGACAAAATACGCAGTCCATGGTCGTCCTTTCGCGTCGTCGCGGCCCCGCCCGGCATCGACCGAGGCCGCCAATGGCCACTCACGGCGGCTATTACACCAGCACGCGCTCGATCCCGCCATCGTTGGCCTGCCGCACATACTTCACCATCCAGTCCTCGCCAAGCACGCGCCGCGCGATTTCGACGACGATGTAATCGGCCTCGATGTCGGCGTCCTCGTTGTAGCGCTTGAG
>Ga0209672_100463_pt1 | contig 22916 bp, 21 predicted proteins | sample AraplaCol_mMS_r2_FD_184273 | JGI IMG/M metagenome (GOLD analysis project Ga0209672, IMG submission 184273) | Arabidopsis root microbial communities from North Carolina, USA - plate scrape CL_Col_mMS_r2 (SPAdes) (version 2) | ecosystem: Host-associated > Plants > Roots > Endosphere | place: USA...
GGGTTGAGGCCGTTGGTCAGCGCCTTGCCGAACACGATGATGTCCGGCGTCACGCCGAAGTGCTCGATCGACCACAGCTTGCCGGTGCGCCAGAAACCCATCTGGATTTCGTCGACCACCATCAGGATGCCGTACTGGTCGAGCACCTTCTTCAGGTCCTTGAAGAAGTTCATCGGCGGCAGCACGTAACCGCCGGTGCCCTGGATCGGCTCGACGTAGAACGCAGCGTATTCCGCCTGATTGACCTTGGGGTCCCACACGCCGTTGTATTCGGTTTCGAACAGGCGGGCGAACTGGCGCACGCAGGCATCGGAATATTCTTCCGGCGTCATGCCCTTGGGGCGACGGAACGGATACGGGAATGGCACGAACATCGCGCGTTCGCCGAAGTGGCCGAAGCGACGACGGTAGCGGTAGCTCGAGGTGATCGACGAAGCGCCGAGCGTACGGCCGTGGTAGCCGCCCTCGAACGCAAACATCAGGCTCTTGCCACCGGTGTAGTTGCGCACCAGCTTGAGCGAATCCTCCACCGCCTGCGCACCGCCGACGTTGAAGTGCACGCGACCCTTCAGGCCGAACTTCTGCTGCGCGTCGACGGCAATCGTCTTGGCCAGCTCGATGCGGGTCTGATGCAGGTACTGCGAGGCGACCTGCGGCAGCACGTCGATCTGGTTCTTCAGCGTGTCGTTGAGGCGCTTGTTGCCGTAACCGAAGTTCACGGCCGAGTACCACATCTGCAGATCGAGGAAGCGCGTGCCGGCGGTGTCGATCATCCAGCTGCCTTCGCCGTGGCGGAAGATCTTCGGCGGATCGACGTAATGCACGGTATCGCCAAAGGAGCTCCACTGGGCCTCATCGGCCAGCAGCTGGGCGTCGGGAATGACCACGCCAGCGGCGTTCTTGTCGTAAGCGTTCATCAGGAAATCCGGAATAGATCAGCAAGGGGTGGAACGGGCGAGGCCCGTTCAGGGAATCGTGACGGCCAGGGCAGGCTCGCCCGGCGTGTGTTCGGCCAGCAGGCTGCCGTCGAGCAGACGGGGCAGCAGCTCCAGCGCATCCTCAAAACCGGTGATCGGCACGTAGGGGATGCCGGCGGCGCGGCAGTGCTCGATCAGGCGATGCTTGGCGAACACGAAATCGACGCGGTCGGCCGCGCAGAAATCCGAGGCGCCGTCGCCGATCAGCAGGGTCTTGCTGCCCGTCTTGGCGGCCTGGGCAGCTACGGCGCACTTGCACGTGCCGCTGCGGCAACCGTCCGCCTGGAACGGCGAGGTCAGCTGCCACTGGCGCGGCGGCGTGGCCGGGGCCAGGTGGTTGGCGGCCAGCGGCAGATCGTCCAGGCCGTAGCGGCCGAGGATCTTGTGGATGGCGTAGTCGAGGCCGTCGCTCACCACCCGCAGCGGGGTCGACAATTCGCGCGTCTTGGCCACGAAGGCCGGGAACGCGTGGTCGATCCACAGCGAGGAGAGATGCTTGTCCAGCTCGTCCTGGGTCATGTCCAGCAGACCCACCTGCCCGGTCATGCATTCGCGCGAGCCGATACGGCCGGCACGCCAATCCTGCTCCAGCGTTTCCCAGCCGGGACGGCCGAAACGGTCGAGCAGGGAGTCGATCACGTCTTCGACAGAAATCGTGCCGTCGAAATCGCAGAGGATGGTCCAGCCTGTCACTCGGTGAAGCTCCGCCAATGCAGTGTGCTGACAAGACTAGAAAGACACCCCTTTCGGCCCCCTTTCTTTCCGAAAGATGCTGCGCGAACGTCTTCATTCGGACAGACTTCCCGTGCAACCCATAAGCCAGTTGTAGGGAAGGTCCGGTATCCTTTGTCACTCCCCGATCGCAGCGTCGATCGAACCCCCAGGAATTTCGTGCTTCATCGTCGAAACAACCCGGATCTGCCGAACATGGAAGCTGCGCCTCGCCGGGATCGCCATCCACTGATGAACGCCGTACTGGCGTGTGGACTTGCGGTACTGGCCGGCTGTTCGGCGGCTCCGCTGCCAGAGCTCAAGCCGCCCGTCCCCGAGACCTGGCGCAACGCGCCGGCCGGCGTGGCGCCGCCCTCCGCCGACCTCAAGGGCTGGTGGCAGGCGCTCGGCGACCCGGAGCTGAACGCCCTGGTCGATCGCGCCCTGCAGAATAATCTGGATGTGGCCCAGGCCGCCGAACGCCTGCGCGCCGCGCGCACGCTGAACCACCACGCCCACGATCCTTACCTGCCCAGCTTGCATGGTCGAACCAACGACGTGATCGCCCCGGACACGGCCGCGTCCTATTTCGTGGCCGGGTTCGATGCGGTGTGGGAGTTGCCGTTGTTTGGCGCCTGGCAGAGCAGCAAGCGCGCCGCCCAAGGCCAGGAAAACGGTGCGGCCGCCGCCTTGCGCGGTGCCCAGGTGTCCCTGGTCGCCGAGGTCAGCCGTCGCTGGATCGAATTGCGCTCTGCCCAACAGCAAGCCCAGTTGCTGGGCGGCGTGCGCGATGCCGTGCAGGAAAAGCTGCGGCTGCAGCAGATTCGCGCTCAGCTGAAGCTGGTGGCGCCCGTTGAAATCGCCAAGACCCAGGCGGAGCTGGCCCGTTCCGAGGCCGCGCTCACCGAACCCCAGCAGACCATCATCGCCTGCGTGCAACAACTGGCGGTGCTGGTGGGTCAGGCCGAGCCCGATCCGGCCTGGCTCACACCCGGACCACAACCGCAGCTGGGCGCCTGGCAGCTGACCACTGCGCCCGCCGACATGCTGCGTGCACGTCCTGAAATCGCCAGTGCGGAGGCCGAGGTGCTGCGCGCCGCTGGCGAGCTGGGCATGAGCCGCGCGGACATCTATCCGCATATCGGCCTGGGCGCGTCGCTGCAATGGTCGACCAATATTCTGTCCAACTATCGCGTGCACACCGGCGAAGCCATTTCCTCGTTCGGTCCGATCATCGACGTGCCCCTGTTCGACTGGGGTCAGCGCGTGGCCGCGGCACACGCCAAGGATCATGAGCTGAAGGCCGCCGTCTACGCGTATCGCCAGGCGGTGTTGCAAGGCGTCGCGGAGGCGGAAACCGCGATGGGCGACCTGGAGCAATTGCGCACGCGACAGGACGCTTCGCAACGCGCCGCCGTCGCGCTGGACAGCAGCACTGCCGCGCTGCGCAAGCGAGCAGAACTGAACCTGGGCAGCACGCTCGATGTGCAGGATGGCCTGATCGAAAACCAGCGCGCGCAACTCGAACTGGTGAGCGCCATCGCCGCGCGCGACCTCGCCTATGTGTCGCTCTACAAGGCACTGGGCGGTGCGCCCGTGCCTGCGCCGCCTGCCCCCACCTCTGCGCCAGGCGTGGGGGAAACGGACTGATGGTTGCGCTGGCACGCAAAACCCTGATCTACGAATGGCGCCGGTTTTTGCCGGCGATCCTCGCCGTCGGCTTCGCCGGCCTGCTGCAACTGCTGCAGGCCGCACTGGTGCTCGGCATCTTCGGCAGCGCGAGTGTGTACATCACCGGTTCGTCGGCGGATTTGTGGGCCGGCTATCCGGGCACGCAGAGCGTGAACCTCGGCCGCTCGATCGACTCGGGCGTGGAAATGCGACTGCGCATGGACCCGGCCGTCACCGCGGTGGAACCGTTCCACTGGGTCGATGCCGACTGGCGCGGCCCCAGCGATACCGGCGGCGTGTCGGTATTTGTCTCCGGCATCAATGCGCGTCCCGACGGCATGTTGTTCGCCCATGCGCTGCCGCCTGCCCTGCGTGCGCGCTTGAACGAACCCGATGCGGTGATCGTCGATCGCGCCGACCTGGACAGCCTCGGCGTAAAGGTGGGCGACAGCGCCGTCATCAATGGCCATCGCGTACGCGTGGTCGGCGTGAGCAGCGGCTTGCGCGCACTCGGCGGCGTGAACGTGGTGGCTTCGCTGGCCACGGCGGCCGAACTCGATACCGATCCATCCAATGCCAATCGCATGACGTATTTCGTGGCCAAACTGCGCGACCCGGCTCTTGCCGACGACGTCGCGGCGCGCCTGCGCGGCACGAGCGCGTTCGGCAAATACGATGTGTGGACCGCGCAAGATTTCGCCCGTCGCTCGCAGCTCTATTGGATGTTCGACACCGGCGCCGGTGCCGGCGTGTTGTTCCTTGCCGGCATCGTGTTCCTGGTCGGCGCCGTGATCACCAGCCAGACCCTGGTCGCCGCGGTGATCGGCTCGGTGCGCGAATACGCCACGCTCAACGCGCTTGGTGTCGGCGTCGGTGCGCTGCGCCGTGTCGTGATGGAACAGGCGTTCTGGGTGGGCGCGCTCGGCCTGATCGGCAGTACGCTGCTCGGCGCCATCGCGCTGGCCATTGCCCGCAGCCGCAGCGTGCCGGTGGCGCTCGATCCGTGGACCACGCTGGCCTGCCTCGCGCTGGGCATGGGCCTGGCCATTGTCTCGGGCCTGGCCGCCATGCGCAGCCTGCGCCGCGCCGATCCTGCCACCTTGCTGAGGTAAGCGATGAGCGCGCAGCCACAGGTCACGCCCACGGTATCGTTGCAGGCCCGCAACCTCACCAAGTCGTTCTCGTCGGGACCGATTCACCATACCGTGCTGCACGACCTCACGCTGGACGTGCACGCCGGCGAACTCACCCTCATTTCCGGTCCATCCGGCTGCGGCAAGAGCACCCTGCTCGCCATCCTCAGCGGCCTGCAGGCGGCCGACAGCGGCCATGTGATGGCGCTGGGCCAGGATCTGGGCGTGCTCGGCATGCGCGAGCTCGAACGCTTCCGTTTGCTGCACACCGGTTTCGTGTTCCAGGGTTTCAATCTGTTTCCCGCGCTCAATGCGCTGGAGCAGGTGGAACTGCCGCTGAGCTATCTCGGCCTGGCGCCTGGCGAAGCCCGTCGCCGCGCCGTGGCATCGCTGGAAGAAGTCGGCATGGGTCCGCGCATGGAGCTGCGCCCCTCCGAACTGTCCGGCGGCGAAAAGCAGCGCGTGGCGATTGCCCGCGCGCTCGCCAAGGAGCCGGGCCTGCTGTTTGCCGACGAGCCCACCAGCGCGCTGGACGCGGCGAACGGGCAGATCGTCATCGATATGCTTCACCGCATCGCACGCACACACGGCACCACCGTCCTGTGCGTCAGCCACGATCCTCGACTGGTCGGCCACGCGGACCGCGTGCTCGCCATGGAAGATGGCCGTATCCTTAGTGACCGTGTGCCCTCTGCGACATTGACGTCAGGGCACGAGGACCCTTCTGCATGACCTTGCGCCCGCTACATTCCCTGCTCGCCCTGGTGCTGGTGGCACCCGTGCTGGCTGCCTGCTCGCACGACGACAACGGCAAGTCGACGTCGTCCACCGCACCCGCCGCCACGTATGCGGCGGTGGCGCGCGGCCGTGTCGATATCGAAGGCGGCCTGCTCAAGCTCAGCACGCCGCGCGAAGGCGTGGTGGCCGACATCAAGGTGCGCGAAGGCGATCACGTGAAAAAGGGCCAGGTGCTGGCCGTGCTCGACACCAAGCCTGCACAGCTAGCCGTGAGCGCTGCCGAAGCCGAACAGAAGCAGACCAAGGCGCAGGGTAGCGTGCTCGAAGCGCGCCTCAAGGCAGCACAGCAACGCGCCACGCGCCTGCAGGCCGCTGCGGCCGCCGGCGCCGGCGATGGCCAGAGCGCCGACGACGCGAAGGATGCCGCCACCCAATTGCAGGGCGAACTAGACAATGCGCGTGCCGCCGCGGCCATGGCGGCGCAGAAGCTGGAAGCCGCGCGCTACGAACTGGCGCAGCGCAGCCTGGTGGCCCCAGTGGATGCGCAGATCGTCGAACGCGACATCCAGCCCGGCGCCACGGTTTCGCCGCAAGGCGGCGCGGCCTTCGTGCTGCTGCCGGAAGGCGCGCGCATCGTGCGCGCCGAACTCAACGAATCGTTCGTGAGCGCCGTGCACGAAGGCATGCATGCCCAGGTCGTGGACGACAGCGGCAGCGGCGTGCCGACGCTGGGCGCGCACGTGCAGCGCATCGGCACCGTGTTCGGTCCCAGTGCGCTGGAAGAAGATCCTCTGATCCGCGCCAACACGCGCACGGTCGAATGCGTGCTGGTGTTTGATGAAACCCCGCCGCCGTCGCTGCGCATCGGCCAGCGCGTGATCGTGCAATTTGGCGACAACTCAGGTGCGCGCGCCAAACCCGGCGCGTGATGGCGGCCGGCATGTCGCTGCGCTTGACCGCTGCCGCGATGCTGCGCACCGCTGCGCTGCTCTGCGCCTGCGTGCTTTCATCCATCGCACGGGCGGATGACGCTTCCACCGACGACCGCAACATCATCCTTGGTGCCGGCGTGCAGCGCATGCCGGGGTGGATAGGTTCGAAGGACCATCGCAACCAGCCCGTGCCATACATCGATGCCGAGCTGCCCTGGCACATCACGCTCTCCACGCTCGATGGCCTGACGGTGGATTTCATCCACAGCGGCGCATGGCGCGGCGGCTTCTATGGCAACTATCTGTGGGGCCGCGAACACAGCGACCTCGGTCCCAGGTTGGGCGGCATCGTCGACTCACTGTCGCCGCGGCTCAACGCTGGCGGTTATCTGGAATACCAGGCCACCAAGGCTTTCAGCGTGGGTGGCAACCTGGCGCACGACACGCAGGGCGCCGGTGCCTATTTGAACCTCTATGCCGACTGCGACTTGCCCGCCATCGGCTACTTCAATCACAGCGTGCAGCTGCAATGGCAGGCGATGAATGGCCCGGCGATGCGTCGCTTCTTCGGCGTGACACAGGAACAGGCAACACGGCTGGACATCACGCCGTGGTCGCCTGGAGCGGGCAGCCAGCAGATCTCGTTCGAATATGACGCCTACATGCCCACCAGCGTGCACACCGGCGTCGCCGTCGCGATCAATTACGCGCGGCTGCTGGGCGATTCTGCCGATAGCCCGCTGGTGCGCAGCTTCGGTTCGGCCAACCAGCTCACCACTACGCTGGCGTTCGTCTACCGCTTCTAGCGCTGCCTGAGCGATGACCGCTTCAGCGATCGTCGCGCGTCCATATCTGGCCATCCACTTCGTGCACCGGAAAACTCGCAATCGGTTCGTACGCGGGCGGACAGGTGACGGCGCCCGTACGCACATCGAAGCGCGCACCGTGACGCGGGCACTCCACTTCGAAACCGTGCACGTCGCCGCCGGCGAGTTCGCCGCCATCATGGCTGCAGACGTCTTCGATGGCGTAGAGATCGCCGTCGATGTTGTACACGGCGATGGCCGTGTCGCCATCCCACACCACCTTGAATTCGCCCGGCAACATCTCGCTGCGCGTGCCCACGAAGATCCAGTCGGCGAGATTCATGCGAATACCTCGCCCAACGGCTTGCTCATGCACACGAAGCGCAGGTCGTCGCGGCGCGGCAGGCCGCAGCGTTCGTCGCCATAGGGAAACGGCAGCGTTTCGCCGGTGAGCTGGTAGCCGCGGCGTTCGTACCAGGCAATCAGTTCGGCACGCTGCACGATCACCGTCATGCGCATGGTCGGCACCTGCCACGAGGCGTGCGCCACGCGCTCGGCTTCGGCAAGCAGGGCCCGGCCGATGCCGCCCATCTGCAGCTGCGGATTCACCGCAAACATGCCGAAGTAACCGGCGCCGCCCTGACGCTCGATATGACAGCAGGCGAGCAGGACGCCGTCGCGCTCGGCCAGCAGGATCTTGCTGCCATCGCGCCCGATCAGCTCGGACACGCTTTGGGCATCCGTGCGTTGCCCGTCCAGCAGATGGCTTTCGGTGGTCCAGCCGCGCTGGCCGGATTCGCCACGGTAGGCCGATTCGACGAGGGCCACCACGGCCGGCACGTCGGCGGTGGTGGCGGTGCGATAGAGGAGTTCAGACGCGGTCATCATCCGCGGATGATACCGCCCGCCGGCGGATCGCACTGCACAATGACCTTCGACACTGTCGGCTCCCTGACACCCCTGCCTAGCCTGTGGATTGGGGCCAAGCGCCCTGCGTACATCACGACCGGATGCATGCCACGCATCCCACCAGGGAGAATCCATGAAGAACCGCATTGTGAAACCGCTCGCGCTGGCCGTGGGCCTGGCTCTGTGTACCGGCGCGCTGGCCGCCCCCGGTGGCTCCTTCGACATCAAGGAGCTGGACACCAACAAGAGCGCCTGCAACGACTTCAACGGCTTCGTCAATGCCAAGTGGCTCGCCGCCAATCCGATTCCCGCCGACCGCACGCGCTGGGGCTCGTTCGATGCACTGCGCGAAGACAGCCTCAACGTGCAGCACAGCATCGTCGACAAGGCCGCCAAGAATGTCGCCAGCGCGCAGCCTGGCTCGATCGAACAGAAGATCGGTTACTTCTACGCCTCGGGCATGGATGAAGCCGCCATCGAAAAGGCTGGCTACGACCCGATCAAGCCGGAGCTCGCGCGCATCGACGCGCTGAAGAACAGCAAGGACGTGGTGACCTACATCACCGACAGCTACGCCCGCGGCAACCCGGTGACGTTCCGCTTCTTCGGCAACGCGGACTTCAAGGATTCCAGCCGCCAGATCGCCTATGCCAACCAGGGCGGACTGGGTCTGCCAACGGCCGATTACTACAGCAAGCCAGACTTCGAAAAGATCCGCACCGCCTACGTCGCGCATATCGCGCGCACGCTGCAGCTGGTGGGCGTGAGCGAAGCCGACGCACAGAAACAGGCCAAGGCCGTGATGGCGTTCGAGACGCGCCTCGCCGCCGCATCGCTGGTGCCCACCGAACTGCGCCAGCCGGAAAACCGCTATCACTTCGTCAGCATCGCCGAAGCCGACAAGGCGACGCCGCACTTCGAATGGGCCGCCTTCTTCAAGGCCCAGGGCGCGGACGTGAAGGATGGCTTCTCGCTCTCGCAGCCGAAGTACTTCGCCGAGTTCGACAAGATGCTGGCCGACGTGCCCACCAGCGACTGGCAGGCGTACCTGCGCTTCCACGCCATCGATGAGGCCGCGCCGTATCTGTCCACGCCGTTCCAGCAGGAAGACTTCGCCTTCAACGCGCAGACGCTCAACGGCCAGAAGGAAATGAAGTCACGCTGGAAGCGCACGCTCGACAGCGTTGAAGGCGGCATGGGCATGGCGCTGGGCCAGCTCTACGTGGCGCAGACCTTCTCGCCGGAATCCAAGGCGCGCGCCGAACAGCTGGTGGGCGATCTGCGTGCGGCTTACAAGAACCGCATCGAAAACCTGCCGTGGATGAGCGAAGCCACCAAGAAGAAAGCACTGGAGAAGTGGGCCACCTTCACGCCGAAGATCGGCTATCCGGACAAGTGGCGCGACTGGGCCGGCCTGACCATTCCCAGCGGCAACAGCTATTTCCAGAACGTGCAGGCCGCCGACAAGTTCAACTACGACTACATGGTCGACAAGATCGGCAAGCCGGTAGATCGCACCGAATGGGGCATGACGCCGCAGACGGTGAACGCCTACTACAACTCGCTGAAGAACGAGATCGTGTTCCCCGCCGCCATCCTGCAGCCGCCGTTCTTCGACGCCAAGGCCGATGACGGCCTGAACTACGGCGGCATCGGCGCCGTGATCGGCCACGAAATGGGCCACGGCTACGACGACCAGGGCAGCAAGTTCGATGCGCAGGGCAACAACGTCAACTGGTGGACCGACGAAGACCGCAAGGCCTTCGAAGCCCGCACCGACCGACTCGCCGACCAGTTCAACCACTATGAAGCGCTGCCGGGCAAGTTCGTCAACGGCAAGCTGACCATGGGCGAGAACATCGGCGACCTGGGCGGCCTCAACGCAGCCTACGACGCGCTGCAGATGGCGCTGGCCCGCAATCCGGCCGAAGCAAAGAAGAAGATCGACGGCTACACCCAGGACCAGCGCTTCTTCCTCAACTGGGGCCGCGTCTGGCGCGGCAGCATCCGTCCGGAAGCGCAGCTCACCCTGCTCAACACCGATCCGCATGCGCCCGCGCAGTTCCGCGCCATCGGCGCACCGTCGAACATGCCGGCCTTTGCACAGGCGTTCCAGTGCAAGGCGAACGATGTGATGGTGCGTTCGGCCGACAAGCAGGTGAAGATCTGGTAACGGCTACTGCACGGTAGATTAGCGAAACGCCGCGGTCATGCCGCGGCGTTTTCGTTGGTACGGGACCCGTCTTCGCCGATTACATCAACAGCTTGCGCACCTTGAGCAACGCGGTCACGAACGCGTCGATTTCTTCGCGCGTGTTGTAGAACGCGAACGAAGCACGCAGCGTGGCCGGCACCTGGAAGAACTGCATCAGCGGATGGGCGCAATGATGGCCCGAGCGCACGGCAACACCCTGCAGGTCGAGCAGCGTGGCCAGGTCGGTGGCTTGTGCGCCTTCGATCAGGAACGAGATCACCGGTTCCTTTTCCTTCGCTTCGCCAAACAGCCGCAGGCCGGGAATTTCGCGCAGGCGCTCCGTCGCATAGGCCAGCAGCTGCTGTTCCCACGCGTGGATGGCTTCGAAGCCCACGGACTCGTAATAGTCGATGGCCGCGGTGACACCCGCAAAGCCGGCGATGTTCGGCGTGCCCGCCTCGAACTTGTGCGGAGCGGCGGCGAAGGTGGTGCCGGAGAAACTCACTTCGCGAATCATCTCGCCGCCGCCGAAGAACGGCGGCATTGCGTCGAGATGTTCCTTGCGCGCCCACAGTCCGCCGGTGCCTGTGGGCGACAACATCTTGTGGCCGGTGAAGGCGTAGAAGTCGCAGCCCAAAGCCTGCACATCCACCGGGCGATGTGGCACCGCCTGGGAACCATCCACCACCAGGGGAATGCCACGCTTGCGGCATTCGCGTGCGATCTCGCGCACCGGGTTCACGGTGCCCAGCACGTTCGACACGTGCGTAACGCAGGCGAGCTTCACGTCGGGCGTGAGCATCTCGATGTACTTCTCGAGGATCAGCTCGCCGCGCTCGTCGATCGGCGCGGCCTTCACCGTGGCGCCCGTGCGCGAGGCGACGATCTGCCACGGCACGATATTGGCGTGGTGTTCCATCACCGTGGTGAGGATGCTGTCGCCTTCCTTCAGGCGCGGCAGCGCATAGCTGTAGGCGATGAGGTTCATCGCCTGGGTCGTACCCGAGGTGAGGATCAGCTCGTTGCGCGAAGTGGCGTTGATGAAGCGGGCCAGCTTGTCGCGCGAGCCTTCATACGCTGCGGTCGCTTCTTCGCCCAGCAGATGCACGGCGCGCGACACGTTGGCGTTGTGATGGCGATAATGCGCATCCACCGCTTCGATCACGCTCTCCGGCTTCTGGCTGGTATTGGCGTTGTCGAAGTAGATCAGCGGCTTGTCGTGCACAGTGCGCGACAGCAGCGGGAAATCCGCGCGGATGCGCTGCACATCGAAAACGGTCGGGCTCGGCTTGGTCTGTGCGTTCATCGTGTTCGTTTCGCCTGCACTGTCGGGCCGCCGGTCAGGCGGAAGGCAATTGCGCCATCAGTCGTTCGTTGATGTGTTCGCGCAGTCCCTCATCCGGCAGGGACTCGAACACGGCACGGCAAAAAGCCGCGGTGAGCATGGCGCGCGCATCGGCCAACGGGATGCCGCGCGAGCGCAGGTAGAACAGCGAGCGCTCATCGAGCTGGCCCACGGTGGCGCCATGCGCCGCCTTTACTTCATCGGCGTAGATTTCCAGTTCGGGCTTGGTGTCGATCTCGGCCTGGGCCGACAGCAACAGATTCTTGCTGCTCAAGCTGGCGTCGCTCCCATCGGCGCCTTCGGCCACCACGATGGCGCCGCGGAACACCCCGCGCGAGCGCTCGTCCGCCACGCCACGCCATACCGACTCGGACGTCGTGTTCAGCGCCTGATGGCGGATCGACATCTGCGTATCCACATGCTGGCGACCGCGCAGGGCGAACACGCCGCCCGTGTCCAGGCGCGACTTGTCGCCTGCCAGTACGGCGTGCAAATCGTGGCGCACCAGCGAGCCGCCAAGCTCCAGCACGTACATCGCGGCGTGTGCTTGGGCATGCAGCTGGAGGCTGTCATGGCGCACCAGGGTACTGGCGTCGGAGGCATCCTGCAGCGTCACGTGGCGCAGCTTGGCGCCCTGGCGCAGCACGATGTCGGTGACCTGGGTGCCGAGGTTCTGATGGGAGTCGGTGGCCACATGCTGCTCGACCAGCGAGAGCTCAGCGCCCTCGCCCAGTTCGATGACCTGGCGCACGTGCGATGCAAGGGCGGCATCCGCCGGCGCACCGATGAACAGCAGGCGGACCGTCTGGTCGACTTTGGCGCCAGCGGCCACACGCAGCACCACGCCGTCACCGGCGAGTACGGCATTGAGGCGGGCGAACACATCGCCGCCATCGCGATAATGGCGCGACAAGGCAAAGCGCAGCGGTTCGGCATCGCCCTGCAGCACCTGCGACAGCGGCTGCAGCGTCAGGCCAGCCGGCAGGTTGTCCACACGCGACAGATCCTGGCGGAAGACACCGTTGACGAATACCAGCGAGGGGCCATCGATACCCGCCAGCGCGTAGCGACCAAGGTCAATCTCTCGCGTGGATGCCTGGGCATCGCCAGCAGCGAAACGTCGCTGAGCAAGCGCACGCAGCGCGGTGTACTTCCACGCCTCCATGCGCGTATCCGGCAGACCGCCAGCCACGAAGGCATCGAGATTCTCGCGGCGCGCGGCATCCAGCCAGCCGATGCCGCTGCCCGGCAGCTGCGCCTGCGCGGCAGCCTCCAGCAGCGATTCGACGAAGGGCGTGCGCTGGGCCTCGCTCATGCCGAAGCTCCCGTGAGTGCGGGATCCTTGTCGTTCACCCACGCATAGCCCTGCGCTTCCAGCTTCAGTGCCAGGTTCTTGTCGCCGCTCTCCACGATGCGGCCATCGGCCAGCACGTGCACGAAATCCGGCTCGATGTAATCGAGCAGGCGCTGGTAGTGCGTGATGACCAGGAAGCCGCGCTCGGCCGAGCGTAGCGCGTTCACGCCCTGGGCGACCTGCTTGAGCGCGTCGATGTCGAGGCCCGAATCGGTTTCATCGAGGATCGCCAGCTTTGGCTCCAGCACGGCCATCTGGAAGATCTCGTTGCGCTTCTTCTCGCCACCGGAGAAACCTTCGTTGACGGCGCGATGCAGCAGCTCGTCGGAGATCTGCATGATCTTCAGCTTCTCGCGGACCAGCTTGAGGAACTGCATGGAGTCCAGTTCCTTCTCACCGCGCTGCTTGCGCTGCGCATTGAGCGCGGCACGCAGGAAGTAAGTGTTGTTCACGCCGGGGATTTCCACCGGGTACTGGAACGCCAGGAACACGCCGGCGGCAGCGCGCTCTTCCGGTTCCAGCGACAGCAGATCGACGCCGTTGAACGTGACCGAGCCTTCGGTCACTTCGTAGCCGTCACGACCCGAGAGCACGTTGCCCAGGGTGGACTTGCCGGCGCCGTTGGGTCCCATGATCGCGTGCACTTCGCCGGCCCCCACGCTGAGCGTGAGTCCCTTGAGGATGTCCTTGCCCTCGACGCGGGCGTGCAGGTTTTCGATCTTTAGCATTGGAGGGCCGTGAATAGTCAGTAGTAAAAGGTGAATGGAGAAGGCGATCGCTATTTGGATGGCTGAGGGAAATGGCTTGAGCGGTAGTGGTCAGAAAGAGCAAAGCCGCTTTTCCTATTCACCAATTACCATTCACCATTTACCCAACAGCGCCTTCCAGCGACACTTCCAGCAGTTTCTTCGCTTCCACCGCGAATTCCATCGGCAATTCGCGGAAGACCTGCTTGCAGAAGCCGTCGACGATCATCGACACGGCGTCTTCCTCGCCGATGCCACGGCTGCGGCAATAGAACAGCTGGTCGTCGGAAATCTTGGAGGTGGTCGCTTCGTGTTCGACGATGGCGCTGGGATTCTTCACTTCCATGTACGGGAAGGTGTGCGCGCCGCACTTCTTGCCGATCAGCAGGGAATCGCACTGCGTGTAATTGCGCGCGCCCTCGGCGCCCTTCTCCACCTTCACCAGGCCGCGATAGCTGTTGCTGCTGCGGCCGGCGCTGATGCCCTTGGAGACGATCTTCGACTTGGTGCCCTTGCCGATGTGGATCATCTTGGTGCCGGTGTCGGCCTGCTGGCGATGATGGGTGAGCGCGACGGAGTAGAACTCGCCCACCGAACGGTCGCCACGCAACACGCAGCTGGGGTATTTCCAGGTGATCGCCGAACCGGTTTCCACCTGCGTCCAGGAAATCTTCGAATCGTTGCCGCGGCAGTCGCCACGCTTGGTGACGAAGTTGTAGATGCCGCCGACGCCGTTCTCGTCGCCCGGGTACCAGTTCTGCACGGTGGAGTACTTGATCTGCGCGCGTTCCAGCGCCACCAGTTCCACCACCGCCGCGTGCAGCTGGTTCTCGTCGCGCATCGGCGCGGTGCAGCCCTCGAGGTAGGACACGTAGGCGTCGTCTTCGCACACGATCAAGGTCCGCTCGAACTGCCCGGTGTTGATCGCGTTGATGCGGAAATAGGTGGACAGCTCCATCGGGCAACGCACGCCCTTGGGGATGAACACGAACGAGCCATCGGAAAACACGGCGGAATTGAGCGCCGCAAAGAAGTTGTCGCCCACCGGCACGACGCTGCCCAGGTACTTCTGCACCAGTTCGGCATGTTCGCGGATCGCTTCGCTCATCGAGCAGAAGATCACGCCGGCTTCGGCCAGTTCCTTGCGGAAGGTAGTACCGACGGACACCGAATCGAACACCGCATCCACCGCCACGCCAGCCAGTTTGGCGCGCTCGTGCAGCGGTACGCCGAGCTTGTCGTAGGTTTCCAGCAGTTTCGGATCGACTTCGTCCAGCGACTTCGGGCCCGACTTGGGCGCGGCGTAGTAGCTGATCGACTGGTAGTCGATCGGGGTGAGCTTGAGCTTCGCCCAGTCCGGCGTCGGCATGGTCAGCCAGTGGCGATACGCCTTGAGGCGCCACTCGGTCATCCACTCGGGCTCGTTCTTGAGCGCGGAGAGCTGACGCACGATGTCTTCGGACAGACCGGGCGGCAGGTACTCCGTCTCGATGTCCGTGACGAAGCCGGCTTCGTAGCGACGGCCCAGCGCTTCCGCCACTTCGGCGTTGTCGCGAAGTGTCGTGGCGGAAAGGTCGCTGCGTTCAGTGGTTTCGATGGTCATGGTGTTCTTCGTGTCGTCGTGGGCGGTCGTCATGGATGGCCTGGCGGTCATCCGATCAGGTTGGCGTCGATACGACGACTGGGTGGTTTGAGCATGTCGGACAGGCTGACCGCACGCAGCGCGCTATCCACCACGCTGTTGACGTGTTGCCAGTTGGAGCGGACGCCGCAAAGCGATTCACGATCACACTGGCCTTCGGCGAGACTGCATTCGGTCATCCCGATCGGGCCTTCAAGCGCTTCCACGATCTGGGCCAGGGTGATGTCCCCGGCCGGCCGCGCGAGGCGATAGCCGCCGTTGACGCCGCGGAAGGACTCGACCAGACCCGCATGGCTCAGCGACTTCAGCAGCTTGCTCACGGTGGGCAGCTCCAGGCGCGCCTCATCGGCGATCTGCGCCGTGCTGAGCACGTCGTCGGGATGGGCGGCGATGCAGGTCATCACCACGGTGGCGTAGTCGGTGAGTCGGCTGACGCGGAGCATGGGGGAATCGGCCAGGGAGACTGCGGGGAATCGGTACCAAAATGGTACTGATTAATGCCCGTGGGGTCAAACCGCGACAATGCACCAAAAGCGGGATTTGGCTTCGGCAGAACGCCCCCATTCCGGGCAACGCGGTGCCGCCGGCTCACCGGAACGGCCTCCTTTCCCCACCACCGTCCCTGCCAACGCGGGAATCCAGCAGTCCACCCTCCGCCACAACCCTTTGAAAGTTGGTGGATTCCCGCTATCCCGAGGACGACACTGACAACCAAACCCACCCAACGCACCCGGCATGGCACGCATCCTGCTGCACTGCGCCATATCGACCGTACGGGGAGCGTTGGGGATGAAGTGGATTACGGCCATCATCAAACCGTTCACGCTGGACGACGTCCGCCAGGCGCTGACCGAGGTGGGAGTGACAGGCATGACCGTCACCGAGGTGAAGGGTTTCGGCCGCCAGCACGGGCATACCGAGCTGTACCGGGGGGCGGAATACGTGGTGGATTTCCTGCCCAAGCTCAAGCTTGAGGTGGCGGTGGCGGACGAGCAGCTCGACCGGGCGGTGGAAGCCATCGTCGCCGCCGCCCGCACCGGCAAGATCGGCGACGGCAAGGTGTTCGTGAGCGAGCTGGAGCAGGCCATCCGCATTCGTACGCAGGAGGTCGATGTCGATGCGCTTTGACCTCAAGCCCCTGCGCCCTGCCCTCGCCCTCGTTGGCCTGCTGGCGTCCTCCTCTCTCTGGGCGCAGGCTGCCGCCGCACCCACTCATATCGACAGCGGCGACACCGCGTGGATGCTCACCGCCACCGCCCTGGTTCTGCTGATGACGCTCCCGGGGCTCGCGCTGTTCTACGGCGGCATGGTGCGTGCGAAGAACCTGCTGTCGGTGTTGATGCAGTGCTTCGCCATCACCGCGATGGTGTCGGTGCTGTGGATGGTCTATGGCTACTCGCTGGCCTTCAGCACGGAAGGCATGCAGGCCGGCGTGACCAACCTGCACTCGTTCATCGGCGGACTCGATCGCGTGTTTCTGGCGGGCTTGAAACCCGACTCGCGCTATCAGACCGTGCCCGAAAGCGTGTTCGTGATGTTCCAGCTGACCTTCGCGATGATCACGCCGGCACTCATCATCGGCGCGTTCGCCGAACGCATGAAGTTCAGCGCGCTGCTGTGGTTCAGCGGTCTGTGGCTCACCATCGTCTACTTGCCGGTGGCGCACATGGTGTGGAGCGGGCCAGGCTCCTTCCTCGGCGACCTTGGCGTGCTCGATTTCGCCGGCGGTACGGTAGTACACATCAATGCGGGCATCGCGGGCCTGGTGGCCTGTCTGGTGATCGGCAAGCGTCGCGGCTATCCCAACGTGCCGATGCCGCCGCACAACCTGGGCTACACCGTAGTGGGCGCCAGCCTGCTGTGGCTGGGCTGGTTCGGCTTCAACGCCGGCTCCGCCGTTGCGGCGAATGGCAGCGCCGGCATGGCGATGCTGGTGACGCAAATTGCCACCGCCGCTGCGGCATTGGGCTGGCTCGCGATCGAATGGATCGTGCATGGGCGGCCCAGCGTGCTTGGCATTGTTTCTGGCGCCGTCGCCGGCTTGGTTGCAGTCACGCCGGCCGCCGGCACCGCCGGGCCAGGCGGCGCTCTGGTGCTCGGCCTGATTGCTGGCGTCGTCTGTTTCTTCAGCGCCACGCGCCTCAAGCACAAGTTCGGCTATGACGACTCGCTGGATGTGTTCGGCGTACACGCCATCGCCGGCATCATCGGCGCCCTGCTCACCGGCCCGCTGGCCTCGCCCAAGCTCGGCGGCTTCGGCACGGTGGAGTCGCTGTTCGGGCAGTTGTGGATACAGGCCAAGGGCGTGGGCTTCACCGTGGTGTGGAGTGCGGTATTGAGCCTGCTGATTCTCAAGCTGATCGATTGGACGCTGGGGCTGCGCGTGGACGACGAGCAGGAGCAGGTTGGCCTGGATCTCTCGCTGCACGAGGAGAAGGCATACAACCTGTCGTGAGTGCGCTCTCTCATCCCCTCTTTCCTTTTGGGCAGAGGGGTTCGCTCATTTGTGGGAGCGCACCCTGTGCGCGACGCGGCGCCTGGATGTGCCGCTCCGTAGGTTTGTCGCGCACAGGGTGCGCTCCCACAGTAGATTTCCCACCGTAGATTTCAGCCCTGCTCTGGCTCCCGGCAAGATGAGGCGAATACCCGCTAAGCTTCTCTCATCGCCACGTCCAGCCGACCATGACCACCGTTCCCGACCGCGCCGCCGCCCGCCTCGCCTGGACCCGCTCCGCCCTTGGCGACGATACGCTCGAACTCGTTTCCGCCTCGTCGGACGCCAGCTTTCGCAGCTACTGGCGCACGCACCACGACGGCAAAAGCTGGGTGGTGATGGATTCGCCGCCCGCGCTGGAAGATCCGCTGCCATGGCTGGCCATGGGCGAAAAGCTGGCGGCTGCCGGTCTGCACGTGCCAGCGGTTTACGCGAAGGATCTGGAGCAAGGCTTCCTGCTGATCGAAGACCTCGGCACCCAGCTCTACCTGCCCGCGCTGGACGACGACAGCGCTGATCGCCTCTACGGCGACGCCATGGATGCGCTGCTGTTGATGCAGACACGCATGGATCACGCCGATCTGCCGCTGTTCGATCACTCACGCCTGGTAAGCGGATTGGAAGTGATGCCGGAATGGTTTCTCGGCAAACACCTCGGTTACACGCCCACCTGCGACGAATGGGATGTGCTCGAAGCCGCGTTCAGCGTGATCATCCGCAATGCGCTGGAACAGCCGCGCCGTTTCGTGCATCGCGATTATCACAGCCGTAATTTGCTCATCGTCGGTCACAACAATCCCGGTGTGATCGATTTCCAGGGCGCGCTGTCCGGCCCGATCACCTACGACCTCGCCTCGCTGCTGCGCGATGCCTACATCGTGTGGCCGCGCGAGCGCGTGGAAGGCTGGGTGGAGTCGTATCGGCAGCGCCTGCTCGGCGCCGGTGTGATCGATGAAAAGATCAACAGCGAATGCTTCCTGCGCTGGTTCGATCTCACCGGCATGCATCGCCATATCCGCGTGCTCGGCCAGTTCTATCGCCTGTGGTATCGCGATGGAAAACCCGGCTACCTCGCCGACGTGCCGCGCGTGTACCACTACGTGGTGTCAGTGGCGGAGCGTTATCCCGAACTGGCGGATTTCGTGGCGTTGCTGAAGCAGCACGCGGAAGGACGCGATCTCACCCAGGTGGCCGCCGCATGAGACACGCCATGATCTTCGCCGCCGGCCTCGGCGAACGGATGCGGCCACTCACCGATCACACGCCCAAGCCTTTGCTGGAAGTGGGCGGCAAACGCCTGATCGAGTGGCATCTGGAAAAACTGGCCGCCATCGATGTGCGCTACGTGGTGATCAACACCTCGCACCTTGCCGATCAATTTCCCGATGTGCTCGGTGATGGTTCGCGCTGGGGCATGCGCATCCGTTATGCCTACGAAGGCCCCACGCCCCTGGAAACCGGCGGCGGCATGCTCAACGCACTGCCCTTGCTGGGACCCGAACCGTTCATCGCCGTCAGCGCCGATATCTACAGCGACTACGACTATGCCTCGCTGCCGCTTGAGCCATCCGGCCTGGCACACCTGGTGATGGTGCCCAACCCGGATTGGCACGCTGCCGGCGATTTCGTGCTGGATCAGGGTCAGCTCCACGAAGACGGTCCCGGCGAGCGGCTCACCTTCGGCAATATCGGCGTCTACCGTCCGCAATTCCTGCGCGGCCAGACACCGGGGCGCTTCAAGTTGCTCCCGCTCTACCAAGAGGCCATGCGCGCCGACCGGCTCAGCGGAGAGCGATACGAAGGCTTCTGGCGCAACCTGGGCAATCCGGCGCAATTGGCCGAGCTGGACGCGCATTTGCGCGGCAGCTAAGCGAAAGGTGGCCTGCCGCAAAATCCTGCCGGATGGATGCGGCCGGCAGCCGGCGGTATCCTGAACTGCCCGGTTCTGTAGTGCCCCGCTCCGCTCGCCGCCTGCAGGACCGACACGTTTTCTCGCAAGGTGTAGCCGATGTCCGAACTGTGGTCCCATCTGGTCAGCTGGTTCGCCAGCCACGGTGTACTGCCGGTGCTGCAGTTCCTGCATCTGGAAGGCCTCGCCGGCGATCCGAACGACATCTCCGGCTCGCTGCTGATCGCCGCGTTCCAGTTGTGCGTCATCGGCCTGATTTTCCGCCCGCTGGAAAGCGTCGTGCCCGCGGAGCGCTGGGAACACCGCAAGCTCACCAAGGTCGACTTCCAATACACCGTGCTGATGCTGGTCGGCATCTTTCCGATCTTCAGCTATCTGATCCTTACGCCCATCGCCAATTACTTTGGCGGACCGGACACCGGCCCCGGCGACGCCAGCGCCTCGCCGCTCGCCATCACCCACTGGGTGCCATGGCTGAAGCAGCATCCGTGGCTGCTGTTCGGCTGTTACTACGTGATCTACGACCTGGTGTACTACTGGATGCACCGCTTGCAGCACGCGCTGCCGTGGTGGTGGGCGCTGCACAGCATGCACCACAGCACGCGCCAGATGAGCTGCTGGACGAACGATCGCGGCAGCCTGATCGACGGCTTCATCCAGTCGATGATCCTGGCCAGCGTGGGCATCGTGATGGGCGTGGAGCCTGAGCAATTCGCGTGGCTGGTGCTGATGGGCGAACTGGTGCAGAACTTCTCGCACGCCAATGTGCGCATCGCGTTCGGTCCGGTGTTCAACCGCGTGTTCGTGTCACCGAAGTTCCACCGCCTGCACCACATGCTGGTCGATCCCACGCGTCCGACACTGCACAACTGCAACTTCGGCCAGGTGTTCTCGATCTGGGACGTGCTGTTCGGCACCGCGCTGTACAACGAACCGCTGCGCCCCACCGGCGTGGGCGATCCGATGGTGGATGACGACAACAACCACGGGCTGGTTGGCTTGCACTGGAACGCGGCCAAGCGCTTCTGGGGTGCCGTGCGTCGGCCCTCGGGATGGAAGTTTGGCGAGGTGGCCTTCAGCCCCAGCTACGAGCCGATTCCGGTGGATCAGCTGGATCTGCACGGGTTGGCGCATCATGTGATGCAGCCCGCGCGCGGAGTCGAAGAAGCCCCGGCCGACGGTCCCGATATCCAGGCGTCCGCAGAAACCGCCTGAGCCCCTCGTTTGCGGCATGCTTCTGGCGACTCATCTCACGAAGCAGCCGTCGCAAACTCACCCGGACGATCCACGTAAAGCAGGATCCAACGGCGTGGTGCGATGGTCTTGCGATGACAGGTCAGACGCACCTGGGCCATAGCCGAATCCTCAAGCTCAATGGCCACATTGGGAGCATCGGGGCGACTGACAATCAGAACATCGCGCATGCGTACTTGATGGGTCGCTGTCCAGGCATGACGTGATTCGTGCAAGGCAAGGATGCGGCGAATGGAGGATCGCGGGATCTTCCCGCCGTAATGAACGCCGCCGCCCAGCCACAGCGCGTGCTCATCGATCGCATGAGGGATCGAGCGGCTTGCGCTGCGCACGGCCAGTGCCCATCCAACCGCATAGAGCCCAGCGACGAAAACGATGGCATGAACCAACCACGGATGCGCGGGGTGACACAGCGACACCAGCACCCATGAAAGCGGGACGTCGCCAAGCAACCCAACGATCATGATGGGCACCACGATGCTGCTGATCGGACCATTCGCCGTACTGAAACGCCGGTGTTCCGGAAACGTTGCAGCCACACCGGCGCTCGGCCTGGGCTGCCTCAGCAGGATCGCAAGGAATTCATTCCAGAGATTCGGAGCGCGAAACATGCAAGGCGGCCGTGACGGTGTTGGCCCATCCTAGTGTTCGGTGCAAGTGACCTTCAATCAGGGAAGTCCGGCGCGCATACAGCACCAACTCGCTGGACGCACAAAAAAAGGCCCGGGAAGTCCCGGGCCTTTCTTTTCCAACGAAGCGACGCGATCCGCTTACGGACGACGCGCCAACTCCGGATTTTCCTTGGTCCTGGGCATCAGGTCCTGCTTGGACACGCCCAGCCACAGCAGGATCGGGCTCGCCACGAAGATCGAGGAGAGCGTACCCACCAGGATGCCGATCAGCATGGTGATGGCGAAGCCGTGCACCGCCGGACCGCCGAAGAAGTACAGCGCGGCCATGGTGATCGCGGTGAACAGTGCGGTGATGATGGTTCGCGACAGCGTGTTGTTGATCGAACGGTTGAGGATCTCTTCCGGCTCGGCCTTGCGGGCCAGGCGGAACAGTTCGCGCACACGGTCGAACACCACCACCTTGTCGTTGATGGAGTAGCCGATCACTGCCAGCACCGACGCCAACACGGTGAGGTCGAACTCGCGCTGCATGAGCGCGAAGATACCCACCGTGATCAAGGCGTCATGTGCCTCAGTGGCAATGGCCGCCACCGCAAAACGCCATTCGAAGCGGATACCGAGGTACAGGCCAATGCCCACGATCACCACGATAGCCGCGAGAATGCCGTCGCTACGCAGCTCTTCGCCCACGGCAGAGCCGACGTAGTCGCGGCTCTTGAGCTTGGCGTCGGGGCGGGTGGCCTGCAGCGCCTTGGTGACGTCGGTGGCGATCTTGTCCAGATTCACCTTGCCGCCATCGACCACGCCCGAGTTCGGGTCGTCCTTCGGCTGCAGGCGGATGGACACTTCCTTGGTACCGCCCAGGCTCTGCACCAGCGCGTGCTCCATGCCGCCCTTCTCCAGGGCGTCACGGACTTCGCCGATCTGTATCGGCTGATCGTAGTCCATCACCAGCGACACACCGCCGGTGAAGTCCAGGCCGTAGTTGAGGCCTTTCACCGCGATCAGCGTGATCGAGGCGATCATCAGCAGGATGGCGATGCCCACGCTGAACTTCCTCATGCCGAGGAAGTTCACATTGGCGTTGTGGTTGAAGATTTCCATGATTGATAGTTCCTCTTCAGACCGACAACGTCTTGAGCTTGCGATGGCCGTGGATCAGCGCGGTGATCGCGTGCGTCACGGTGACCGAGGTGAACATCGAGGTGAGGATACCGATGAGCAGCGTGACGCCGAAGCCCTTGATCGGGCCCGAGCCCATCGTGGTCAGCGCCAGCGCGGCGATCAGGTGGGTGACGTTGGCATCGAGAATGGTGGCCCACGCCTTGTCGTAACCGGCGCGGATCGCCGCATGCGGCGAGGAGCCGTTGCGCAACTCTTCACGTATGCGTTCGCAGATCAGCACGTTCGCGTCGATCGCCATACCCAGCGTCAGCACGATACCGGCAATGCCAGGCATGGTGAGCGTC
>Ga0209672_100464_pt1 | contig 22888 bp, 21 predicted proteins | sample AraplaCol_mMS_r2_FD_184273 | JGI IMG/M metagenome (GOLD analysis project Ga0209672, IMG submission 184273) | Arabidopsis root microbial communities from North Carolina, USA - plate scrape CL_Col_mMS_r2 (SPAdes) (version 2) | ecosystem: Host-associated > Plants > Roots > Endosphere | place: USA...
GTCCGAGCTCTTGCCCGGCATGAGCGGCTGGGCGAGCTTCCCGGGCGCCAGCCGTTAGCGCCGTCATGAATGCTCCTTTGCGGATCGAGGCCGACACGCTCGCGTTGCTATGGCAGTTGTCCGCACGTGCGCGGCAAGCACCGAGCGAGGAGACGCTCGGCTTCGTCATCATCAACGAATCGCTTTCGCTCATACCGTATCGCCAAGCGGCCTGGTGGCGCGCGCCCGCGCCGCTTCCGGGCGCGGTCGCGGCGGTCTCAGGGCTGCCGCAGAGCGATCCCGGCGCACCCTATGTGCAATGGCTCGGCCAAGTGTGCCGCGAGCTCGAAGAACGGAATTCGACGCTTGGGGAAGGGGCGTCCGCATCGCGGCCGGCGGACGGGCGAGAGGGTCCTGTCGCCGGCATGTCTGGCGACGGGGCGGATGCCGCCGATGGCCCGGCCCTCGACTGGCCGTATGCGTTTGCATCGGACAGGTTGCCTGAGCCGCTCGCCGCGGAATGGGATGCCTGGTGGCCGGCGCATGCGATATGGGTCCCGCTTTCCGATCGCACGGGCCGCTCGCTTGGCGCGGTGGTCTTTGCGCGCGAGCAGCCGTGGACGCAAGTCGACGAAGCGTTGCTCGCAGAGCTCGCGCGGGTCTGGTCACACGCGCTTGCAGCATTTTCGCCGCGCGCTTCATGGCTTGCGCGCGCGAAACTTACGCTGCGCGCGGGTAAGCATCGACGCCGGCTGCTTGCGGCCGCCGCCTTTGCGCTCGTCGTACCTGTACCGCTCACGGTGCTCGCACCGGCCGAAGTGACGCCGAAGGACCCGTTCGTCGTACGCGCGCCGCTCGACGGCGTCATCGACAAGCTCTTCGCACAGCCCAACCAGCGCGTCGAGGCTGGCGCGCCGCTGTTCGCGCTCGACTCGACGACCCTCGCTTCGCGCTATGCGCTGGCAAACAAAAACTACGCCACGGCGCAGGAGGAATATCGGCAGACCGCGCAACTGGCCGTTACCGACGACAAGGATCGGCTCGACATGGCGTTGCGCAAAGGAAAACTGGACCAGAGTGCGGTCGAACTCGACTACACGGCGCGCGAGCTCGCGCGCGTGCGCGTCAACGCGCCGCGCAGCGGGGTGGCGGTGTTCTCCGATCCGAACGACTGGAACGGCAAGGCTGTGTCGATCGGCGAGAAGGTGATGCTGCTCGCCGATCCGGCTCATGTGGAGTTGACCGCCTATGTGCCTGTCGCCGACAACGTCGATGTCGTGCCTGGTGCGACCGTCACGCTCTATCCGAAGAGCTCGCCGTTCGCCGCCTACGATGCCCGTATCGATACGGTGGCGTATCGAGCTGAGCCGACGCCGGACGGCGTCGTCGCCTACCGCGTGAAGGCTACGTTCGTCGATGCGGCCAAGCCGCCGCTCGGCACGATGGGTACGGCGCGCATTCATGGCCGCTGGGTGCCGCTCGCCTACTATCTGCTGCGCAGGCCGCTCGCATCGGCACGCCAGTGGTTCGGCTGGTAGATATCACCATGACCGCGCCTCGCGAAAGGACGTAGCTTCGATGTCCCGCCTTCCGTCCCTTCGCCAAGAACTGAGTCTGACGCCCGGCGCCGCGACGCCCGACGGTGCGCCGACGTGGATGCTCCACGATCCGGCGGCAAACCGCTTCTTCCAGATCGGTTGGCCTGCGTTCGAGATGCTCTCGCGCTGGCCGCTCGACGACGCAGCGGCGATCGTCGCTTCGGTCAACGCCGAGACGACGCTGAACTTGACGATGGAGGACTTCGAATCGCTCGTGCGATTGCTGCATCATCAGAACCTGCTCGTGGCGACGAGCGCGGCCGACACGGGGCGGCTCGCGAGTGCGGCCGCGGCGGGCAAGCTATCGCACGCCATGTGGCTGCTCAAGCATTACCTGATGGTCCGCGTGCCGCTCTGGCGGCCGATGCCTTTTTTACGGCGCTTCGCGCGTTACGCCGAACTCGCCTATCGGCCGGCGTTCTGGATCGTCGTTGCGGTTGCCGCGCTGATTGGTCTCGTGCTCGTGTCGCGACGTTGGGATGAATTCGTCCACACCTTCCACGGCTACGCCGATCTCCGTGGGCTTGCCGCGATCGGTCTTGCACTGGGTTGCGCCAAGGTGCTGCACGAGTTCGGCCATGCATTCACCGCGCATCGCTACGGTTGCCGTGTGCCGACGATGGGCGTTGCGTTACTCGTCATGGTGCCCGTGCTCTATACCGACACGACGGAAGCCTGGAAGGTGCCAGGGCGTGCCGAGCGATTGCGCATCGGGGCGGCCGGGATGCTGACGGAGCTTGCGCTGGCGGCATTCGCCACGCTGGCCTGGAGCCTGTTGCCCGATGGGCCGTTGCGCGCGGGCGCGTTCCTGCTTGCCACGACGACCTGGATCGGCACGTTGACGATCAACGCGAGTCCGTTCATGCGCTTCGACGGCTATTTCCTGCTATCCGATTGGCTCGACATGCCCAATCTGCACGATCGCGCGTTTGCGTTCGGCCGCTGGTGGATGCGCGAGCAACTGTTCGGGTTGGGCGATCCGCAGCCCGAGCCCTGCGCCGCGCGCCGCAAACGCTTTTTGATCGCGTTCTCGTTCGCAACGTGGCTCTATCGGCTCGTCGTCTTCTTTTCGATTGCGCTCGTCGTCTATCACGCCTTTTTCAAGGCGCTGGGCTTGATCCTCTTTTGCGTCGAATTCGGGTGGTTCATTGCGCGGCCGGTCGTGCGTGAAGTCGTCGCCTGCTGGCATCGACGTTCGGCGCTGCGTTGGTGCCGGCAGACCCGGCGTAGCGCGGCGCTCGGCGCGGTGCTGTTCGCGCTCGTCATCCTGCCGTGGCACGGCGGGGTCGGCGCGCCGGCCGTGCTCGGCCCGCAGCGCGCACAAGGCCTCTATGCGCCCGAGGCGGCTTACGCGAGCGCAGATGCGCCGATAGCGCGCGACGGCCAGCGCGTGCACGCCGGCGAAGTGCTGGCCGTGTTGGCGTCGCCCGATCTGACGCATCGGCTGAAAGCGGCACAGGCCGACGAAGCGTTGTTGCGCTGGCAGGTCGAGCAGCAGTCGTTCGATACGCGGCTGCTCGAGCAAGGCGTCGCGTTGCGGCGGCGCTGGGATGCGGCCCGCGAGACGGTGGCGGGGCTCTCGGCGCAAGTCGCGCAATTGACGCTGCGTGCGCCGTTCGACGGTGTCGTGCAAACCGATGACCCGCTTGCGCCCGGTACTTGGCTACCGCGTGGCGAGCATCTGTTCGATGTCGTCGGGCCGATCGGGGTGAAGGGGGAAGCCTTTGTCGGTGAGGACGATGCGGCACGCATCGCGCCTGGCGATCGCGTGACATTCGTTGCGTCTTTGCCCGAACTGGGCGCGCTGCACTGCCGGGTAACAGCGGTCGATCGTGTCAATCTTGCGGCGCTCGATGTGCCATCGCTGGCAAGCGTGTACGGCGGGCCGCTGCCTGTGCAGACGCAGCCGGGCACGCATCAGCTCGTGCCGCTCGCGGCCACCTATCGCGTGCGGATCGGAGCGTGCCCGGGCAGCGAGGCGTGGCCGCGCGAGATCGTCGGCACCGCGACGATCGGTGGGGCGCGGCAGAGCTTTGCGTGGCGCGCGTTGAAGTGGCTGACGGCCGTATTCGTGCGTGAGGGTGGGGCTTGAAAGTGCGATCGCCTCTAGTGGGCGATCATCACGATGCCGGCGACGATCGCATCCTCGGCGGTCACTTCACCGAAAACTTGTAACGCCCCTGCGTGCGATGCCCGTCAGCGGCAACCGCGACCCATGCCACGGTGTACTTGCCGGGCGCAAGCGTGCCGACCGAAACCGACATGTGCTTCGGGTTCGCCGCATCGACAGCCGCCTTGCCGCTGATAACCGACTTTCCTTGTGCATCGGTCACATCGATCGAGCTGAACGACGGTTCGATGCGGTCGTCGAAGTCGATGGAGATCTTGTTCAACTTGGTATCGACGGTGGCGCCGGCTGCCGGCTCGCGATGGGTCGGCATGGCGTGAGCGAATGCGAGCGAAGCGGCCGCAACCGCCAGCGCCGCCGTAGCAAGGCGTGCCGTGGAAACGAACGAGAGGGGCATCTTCATGTCCTCAGGGGCCTTTGGGCGGTGAGTCAAACTCGTCGGCGATGGAAGCAAGACGCATTATGCCTGGATAGCTAGCGTACGGCTTTGATCGTCGCGGACTGGTCACATGATCGCATGTCAGACGCCGCCGACCGTCAGAGGTATCGGAGCGCGTGTGATAGCCTACAGATCGTTCTCCTGCTATATCGCACGTCGCGCATTGCGCGCACTGGCCGTCGCCGTCGCGATCAAAGACAAAAAGAGGAACAGATGCGCTGGATCTTTGGGGTGGTGGGCCTGGTGATCGGCTCGGCGATGGCGCCGCTTCTCGGCGTGTCGGACCTGAGCGGGGCGATAGTCGGGGCGCTGATCGGCTTCGCGTTCGGCGTCTGGCTCAACCGGGCTTCGTCGGCGCAAAAAGCCGCTGACGCGGGCGGGCAAAACGATGCGGACCGTTCGCCGACGCTTGCGGCACGCGTCGAGCAGCTCGAGCGTCAGGTCGCCGCGTTGACGCAGGAACTCGCGCGGCTACATGTGCCCGAGGCGCAACGTACGCAGGCGTCCGACCTCGCCCAGCCGCTTGCACCCGACGTTGTCAGGCTTTCTGCGGGCGCTGCGCCGACAACCGTAGCCCCTGTCGGATCCGCCGATTCACCCGCGCCGCCCTCCCACGAAGCAAGCGAAGTCCAGCCCGAAACTGCGGCGATGTCCGATTCGGCGCACGGCGCGCGCCATGAGCAGACCGTTCCAGCCGCACCGCCCGCCCCCAACGTCTTCGAGCGCGCGATGCGCGCGGCGCGCGATTGGCTCCTCGGCGGTAACACGGTGGTGCGGGTGGGGATCATCGTCCTCTTTTTCGGGGTGGCGTTTCTGCTCAAATACGCAGCTGACAACGCGATGCTGCCGGTCGAGTTTCGCCTTGCAGGTGTCGCGCTCGGCGCCGTCGTCCTGCTCGTACTGGGCTGGCGTATCGGCCCGCGGCGCGGTGCTTACGGCCTCGTGCTGCAAGGCGGCGGCATCGGCGTGCTCTACCTGACGGTATTTGCGGCGACCAAACTTTATGGCCTGCTGCCCGCGAGTGCGGCGTTCCCGTTGATGGTCGTGATTTGCGCGCTGGGTGCGATTCTGGCGATACGCCAGGACGCGCCCGCGCTTGCATTTCTCGCCAGCGCGGGCGGCTTCCTGGCGCCAGTGCTGATCTCGACAGGCGGGGGCAGTCATGTCGTTCTGTTCAGTTATTACGCACTGCTCGATGCCGGTATCTTCGCCATTGCCTGGTTCAAAGCTTGGCGTCCGCTCAATCTACTCGGCTTCACCTTCACTTTCGCCATCGGCACGGCCTGGGGCGTGACGTCGTATCGGCCGGAGTTGCTTGCGAGCACCGAGCCGTTTCTGATTCTCTTCTTTCTGATGTACGTCGGCATTGCCTTGCTTTATGCGATGCGCCGCGAGCTCGCGATCAAACATTACGTCGACGGCACCCTCGTATTCGGGACCCCCATCGTTACGCTCGGCTTGCAAGCCGCGCTGATGAGGCACATTCCGTTCGGCCTTGCCTGGAGTGCCGTAGCGTTGGGCGCCTTCTACCTGATCGTGGCCGCGTGGCTCGCGCGCCGACGCGAGCGATTGGCGTTGCTGTTTCAGTCCGCGGTAGCGATCGGCGTCATCTTCGCGACGCTCGCGATTCCGCTGGCGTTCAGCGGACCGACGACGAGCGCGGCCTGGGCTGTCGAAGGGGCGGCCGTTACGTGGCTCGGCGTGCGTCAGCGGCGCTATTTGCCGCTTGGCTTCGGCCTGCTCATGCAGCTCGCGGCAGCCGGAGCATTTTTCGTCAGTCAGCTTTTCGCAAGTGCACCCGCCACGCCGGTGCTCAACAGCGCCTATCTGGCGACCTTGCTGATTGCCGCGGGCAGCGTTTTCACCGGTTGGCAGTTGCATGGGCGCGACGAAGGGCGGACGTGGCGTCCGTGGACCGCGCAACTAGGTCTCGCGGCAGCAATCTGGGGGCTCGTCTGGTGGATCGGCGGCGGCGCGGACGAAATCGCGGCCTATGCGCAAACGCATGTCGTCGCAGCGCCAAAGCGTTTCGCGATCGATGCGTCAATCCTCTTTGCCGTGCTGACGGCCTGGCTCGCGCATGCGCTTCGCCGCGTATTGGCATGGCCCGCGGCACGATGGCCGGCACTGGCGCTCGCGCCGGTGCTGGCTTGGCTTTCGCTGGCCGCGTTGGCTTTGAGCGAGGCGCCGCTCACGGGCCTCGGCGCGATCGCGTGGCCCTCCGCAATCGTTCTCGGCTATCTGTTGCTATGGCGCGAGGAAGGGGAGGCCCCAGGCTGGACCGCCGACGCGCTGCACGCGGTGATGTTCTGGGTGCTCTGCTGTGTGCTCGCCCAACAAGCGTACTGGCGTTTGCACATGTACGTGCCCGAAGGCGCCTGGAGCTGGAGCGCTTGGGCATACGGTGTCGGCGCGGCCGTTTTGCTCGTGTCGACCGTGGGGACGCGCTTGCGTTGGCCCATCGGCCGATTCGCACGCGCTTATCAGCTGTGGGCGGCGGGGCCGCTCGCCGCACTGCTTGGCGCATGGACGCTCGCCAGTCTGCAAAGCGACGGCAGCGCGGCGCCGCTGCCATGGGTGCCATTGCTCAATCCGCTCGATGTAGCGCAGATGCTCGTTTTCGTTGCCATGGCGGCGTGGCTGCGGCGAGCGTCGACATTCGGCTTTGCCTTGCCGTCCCGTGTGTTCGCCTACGTGACGTTGGCCACGGGATTTCTCTGGCTCAATGCGCTGCTGTTACGCGCGCTTCATCATTGGATCGGCTTGCCGTATAGCCTCACCGAAATGGCGCACTCCACGTTGGCCCAGGCCTGCGTGTCGATTCTCTGGACACTGTGCGCGCTTGCCATGACCATCTGGGCCACGCGCAAGGGCGCGCGCGTGGTCTGGTTCATCGCGGCAGGCCTCTTGGCCTTGACCGTCCTGAAACTCTTCGTGTTCGATCTGTCCCACGTTCAGGGGCTCGAGCGCATCGTGTCGTTCATCGGCATCGGCGTGATGCTGCTCATGATCGGCTACTTTTCGCCGCTGCCGCCGAAAGCTTCGGAGCACGAAACAACGGGAGGCAGCGCCACATGAAGCGTTTCGTTGCAGGCTGCGGCGCGATGCTTCTCGCGGCGTTCGCCATCGTGCTACCTGTCGCGGCGAAAGCTGAGCCGACGCCGTTCATGCATCGCTTTGCGCTCGAACTCGATGGCCGCGCGTCGTACTACGCGCTTGCCGTGCCAGCAGCGGTTTATGCCGCGAGCCGGCGGACCGACCTCGGGGATGTACGTGTGTTCAATGGGGCAGGCGAGCCCGTGCCTTATTCGCTCGATGCACCCATGGCCCATCAAGCGCCGACGCTTCGCCCGGTCAACTGGTTTCCGCTGCCGCCTGCCGCTGCGAACGCGCCGGCCGCAACGGCCGGCGTAACCATCGCGCAGGATGGGACGTTGCATTTCACGGCGGCCGCACCGAAGGCTGGCGCGCGCGATGCGGACCTCGTCGATATCGGGCCTGCCGCGCAGCACGTGGGCGCGCTTGTCGTTCATGTGGGGGAGGACAGCTACCAGGGACGCGTGCATGTCGATGCGAGCACCGATCTCCAAAGCTGGCGCGCGGTGGCGGATGCCTCGATTCTCAAGGCCAACCACAACGGCGAGCATCTCGCGCAGGAACGCATCACGCTCGATAACCTCGGGCAGCGAGAGCGCTATTTGCGGCTTCGGTGGCTCGGCGACGGCCCCGAACTCACATCGGTCGCGGTCGAGGTGTATCCCGCGGAGACCCGCCCATCCGATGGCGCACGTCAATGGCGCGAGGGCCTCGTTGCCCGCGCGGGCAAGTCCGCGGGCGAGTATCTGTTCGATACGGGCGGTGCCTACCCGGTCGATCGCCTCAGAATCGATGTACCGCAACCGAATACCGTGGCGCAGGCCGTTGTTTACTCGCGCGCGAAAGGCGATGCGCCGTGGCGCGAGATTGCGCACGCGCTGCTTTTTCGCGTCGCGCAAAATGGCGAAGCGCGCAACCCGCCTTTGGAATTCGCGCCGGATACGGACCTGCAATGGCGCGTTGTCGTCGACATGCGCAACGGCGGACTCGGCAACGGCGTGCCGAGTGCGACAGTAGGTTGGCAACCGGCGTTGCTCACGTTCGTCGCGCGCGGCACCGGACCTTTCTCGCTTGGCGTGGGCAATGCGCGCGTTGCCTCGGCGGCCCAGCCGCGCGGCGACATCCTGGTGGGCGGCGATGGCGTGCAGAGTGTCAAAGCGGCCCATCTTGGCGCGACGCTGCCGGTCGACGCGGACGAAGCGCGCCGAGCTGCCGGCGATGCCGAGTCAGCGCGCCGATACGTGCTATGGGGTGCACTGCTCTTAGCTGTCGCCGTGCTCGCCGCTATGGCCTGGAGGCTCGTGCGTTCGCAAGACGCGGCGCAGTCTTGACGGCCGCACCCGCCGACGGTATGGGCTGATGCAATGAGAATCGCGAAGCGAACCTCGAGTGTGGCAACCAGGAGAGACTTCCTTTCAGCGAGCTTACGTGCTATAGATGCGCGTGGCCCGGGTCTTGCAAAGCGCTAGGCATCTCGCCATGCTCGCGCCGATCACCATTTGACTCGCTCGCCGGTTAGGGCGAAGCTACGCACCGGCAATTCTTCCGCCCATCGGATATACATGAGTTCATCGTTGACAGTTCGCCGTATCGCCGCGGATCAGGGAACGACACTTCGCGAATTGCGCACCTCGGCGCTACGTGAAGCGCCGTACGCGTTTGGGCAGACGCTCGAAGAAGCACTCAATGAAAACAACGAAACCTTCGAAGCCGTGGCGGCCCGCCATGCCGAATCCGACACCTCCACGTCTTTCATCCTCTACACCGAAGGGTACCCGGCGGGTTTGATCGGCGCGTACTTTGACGGCGGGCGCAAAGCGTTCGTCTGTGCGCTATGGGTGGCGCCCGCCGTGCGCCATTTGCGCGGTGGGGAACTGCTCGTCAATACGGCGAGCGAGTGGCTCGCCGAGCATGGTGCCGACGAAATCCACGCGTGGGTGACCGATGTCAACCGCAATGCGATGCGTTTTTACGAACGTCTCGGCTTCGGGCCGACCGGCGATCACGCTCGCATGCCGCGTGCTCCCGAAGCGTGGGAGACGCTGCTCGTACGGCACGTCAAACGCTGAAACGCACCCGCTTGCACTGCCTACCGCGTGCCGTCCGCAAGGCCCTCGCGGCATTCGCCTCATCCGCACGACGACATTCCCGCCAGCGTAGCCATTCTTCATATCGGAAAAATCGTCGCCGCACGCGCGGACCCCTGTAAAATACGCAAAATTTTTTGCCTCAACGCTATGTCGCTGAATAAATCGCCATTCTTCGAACTACGCAGCGGCTCGGTCGATACGCTCTTGTTCGTCGTCAAGACGGCCGACCTCAACGCGCTGAAGAGCGAGCTCACGCGGCGCTTCGAGGCGACGCCGGAATTCTTCGGCGGCGATGTCGTCGCGATCGATTTGCGACGCTTGGCCGACAACGAGCGCGTGCCGCTCGACGAACTCGCCGCGCTGCTCGGCGAAGTGAAGATGCGCGCGCTAGGCGTCGTTGCCGCGCCGCATCAAGCCGAATGGGCCGCCGACGCCGGGTTGCCTTTGCTCGAAGCGCGCGACCGGCGCGCCGCTCCCGCCAAGAGCGAGCAGCCCGCCGCAGCGCCGCAGCCCGCGATCGAAGCGCCGGTACTGCAGGCGGCCGCGTCGTCGGCGCTCGTCATCGACAAGCCGCTGCGCTCGGGCCAACAGGTCTATGCGAAGGGCGATCTGATCGTGCTCGGGCTGGTGAGCTACGGCGCGGAAGTGATCGCGGAAGGCAACATCCATATCTACGCGCCGTTGCGCGGACGCGCGCTGGCCGGCGTACATGGCAATCACGACGCGCGCATTTTCTGCACGTGTGCCGAACCGGAACTGATTTCGATCGCCGGCATCTACCGAACGTCGGAAAACCCGTTGCCGGCTGAATTATTGGGCAAGTCGGTGCAAGTCCGGCTTGCTGACGAACGACTGATGATCGAGCCGCTGCGGCTCACGTGAGGCGCGCGACATGCGTCGCGAGAAGCCTCATCGACTCAATTGACGAACACAGGGTAAGGGGATATGGCAAAAATCGTTGTGGTGACTTCAGGCAAGGGCGGCGTGGGCAAGACCACGACGAGCGCGAGCTTCGCGTCGGGCCTCGCACTGAGGGGCTTCAAGACGGCCGTGATCGACTTCGATGTCGGCTTGCGCAACCTCGATCTCATCATGGGCTGCGAGCGCCGTGTCGTGTACGACTTCATCAACGTGATTCAGGGCGAAGCCAACCTGAACCAGGCGCTCATCAAGGACAAGAAGTGCGAAAACCTCTTCGTGCTGCCTGCATCGCAAACGCGCGACAAGGATGCGCTCACGCTCGAAGGCGTTGAGAAAGTCATCAACGACCTGAGCGGGATGGGTTTCGATTACATCGTCTGCGATTCCCCGGCCGGTATCGAATCGGGTGCGCTGCTCGCCATGCATTTTGCCGACGAGGCACTCGTCGTGACCAATCCGGAAGTGTCATCGGTGCGAGATTCCGACCGTATTCTCGGCATCCTTTCGTCGAAGACGAAGCGCGCGATCGAGGGCAAGGACCCGATCAAGGAACATCTGCTGATCACGCGCTACAACCCGAAGCGGGTGAGCGAAGGTGAGATGCTGTCGCTATCCGATATCCAGGAGATTTTGCGTATCGAACTGATCGGCGTGGTGCCCGAATCCGAAGCGGTGCTGCACGCCTCGAACCAGGGCTTGCCAGCCGTGCACATGGACGGCACCGACGTCGCGGAATCGTACAAGGATATCGTTGCGCGCTTTCTGGGCGAGGACAAGGCGTTGCGTTTTACCGATTATCAGAAGCCGGGGCTTTTGCAGCGCCTCTTCGGCAAGTAAGGAGAGCCCGCCATGTCGATACTTTCCTTTTTGCTGGGCGAAAAGAAGAAGTCCGCGGCGGTCGCCAAGGAGCGGCTGCAACTGATCATTGCTCATGAACGCGGCGGTGGACACGCGCCGGCCGATTACCTGCCGGCTTTGCAGCGCGAGCTCGTCGCGGTGATTTCGAAGTACGTCAAAATCTCGGACGACGATATTCGCGTGAGCCTCGAGCGGCAAGACGATCTCGAAGTTCTCGAAGTCAAAATCGAAATTCCTCAGACGTAAATTCAATGCGGGCGTAGGGCGTCCGCATTGCCGCCGCCGTTTCCGTGCCTCGTGGGTGCTTGGCGCCGGTCCATCTTCCCGCAGCGTGTCCGTTTGCGATCAACTGCTTCGCTCGTCCTCGCGATCTGCCGGGGGCGCTTCGTCTTCGAAGAGGGGCTCGAGTGTCTTTGGCGATTCGGGCGCAGGGGCCGGTTGCGCGGCCGGCGTCAAATAGCGATGCGAGAGCGCCTCGTAGAGTGGGGGAGCGATGAGCCGCGACACGCGGCTTGCGATCAGTGCCGTCGCCATCAACGAAATGACGAGCGCATGGCCATTGATCATCTCCATCACGATCACGAAAGACGTGATCGGCGATTGCGTCACTGCGGCCAGATAGCCCACCATCGCGAGCGCAATCAGCATCGGCAACTGCATGTCCGCGAAAACCATGTGCAGCAGGTTCCCGAAACCCGCGCCGATCGATAGGGACGGCGCGAAGATGCCGCCCGGTATGCCAGGCAGGTACGAGCCGACCATCGAGATCAGCTTGAGGAACGGATAGAACGCCGACAATTGTTCGTGACCTTCGAGCAATCCGCGCGCCTCGGCGTAGCCGCTACCGAATGTGTTCCCGCCCGAGACGATGCCCACGACGGCAACCACGAGCCCGCACAGCGCGCCGAACAGGACCGGCTGCTCGCGATGGAGCCGCTGCAACGCGGCCGGCTGCCAGCGCGACGTATGAAGCAGCAGCCACGCGAAGAAGCCGCCTGCGACGCCGGTAACGAGCGCGGTAATGACGACGGCGAGTGCGAGCAGATCAGGGAAATGCGAGCTGAGCTGAATCGTGCCGAAGTACGTGTAATTGCCGTTCATACCGAGCGCGATCACGCCGGCCACGATGATGGCCGTAATCAGCACGCCGCTCGCGCGCGCTTCGAAGCTGCGCGTCAACTCTTCGATGGCGAAGACGATGCCGGCGAGCGGCGTGTTGAAGGCGGCGGACAGGCCCGCCGCCGCGCCCGCAAGCACGAGTTGACGTTCGATGAGCGCATTCGAACGCGGATAGAAGCGGCGCAGGTTGTACATCAGCGTCGCGCCGACCTGCACCGTTGGCCCTTCGCGTCCGATCGTAAAACCGCCGAGGATCGCTAAAAACGAGACGGCGACCTTCCCCACGAGAATGCGCATGCCGAGCATGCGCGGCCCAAGCTTGGTCGTGCCTTCTTCCAACGTGGCGATGACTTGCGGGATGCCGCTGCCTTCGGACCCGCGGAAAAAGCGGCGCGTCGCCCAGACGCAGGCCGCGCCGACAGCCGGCGTAACGATGAGCGGCAGCCAGGCGTGGCGATGTTGCATCGCTTGAAAGGCGCCATAGCCCCAATCGATCAGACGCGCATAGAAAACGGCGAGCAACCCGACCGCGATCGCCCCGAGCCAGAAGACCCCGTAGCGGCGCCACAGGTGCCGCGCATAGCGTACGAGATCGGGGAATCGGGCGAGGTTGGTCCGAGCCATGAGATGTCCGGCGGCCAAAGTGGCGATTATAGCGAGGCATCGTTCTTCGCGTCTCGCAAAAATCGAAGCGACGTTCGCGCGGATTTGGGCGCTCGTTCGCTCGTTCGTCGTTCATTACAAGCTTGTTAAATCTGTGCCCGTTCATTCGGCTGTGGCCGCGCGCTGCCTGCGTGCGCAAGACATCCGGCGTGCAATGCGGGCCTTCTGTAATCGGCCTGCATCGGCTGCTTACAAATTGCAACGGTGCCGCATTGCACACTCCTGTTCAATCGATTCGTCGAATTCGGCCGCAACCGTTCGACGTTTCCGATCTGTAGATATGCGCTGCACGCAAGCGCCTCAAGGGAGAAGATGACAATGAAACGCTCGATATTGACCTGGATCGCGGGGGCGCTGCTGGCAGCCACGTTGGCGGGATGCGTAGTGGTACCGGCGGGCGGCTACTATCCCGGTTATTACTCCGGCGGCTATCATGGCCGCTATTACTATCGTTGAACCGCGCGCCTTTGCGCGGCGCATCATCCGCTCGGGCGCGAACTCTGCTTTTCGTGAAACGGCATCCCGTCCATGAGAAGGAACGGACGGGATAACAGGTTGTCCATCGCATGGATTCGTGAGGTGACGATGGCTGCGGCGAAGCGCCGGAAAGGCGCCGCCGTTTGCCATCGTCCGATTCGTTCGAGGGGATTCGATGAGTATGGCTGCGGGGCGTTCGATCGAGGTGGACTTTTTACGCGGTGCCGTGTTGATCGTCATTGCGATCGACCACATCTCGAGAGGGATATTGCAACACGCGATGCTTCATAGCTACGCGTACTGCGACGCTGCCGAAGTATTCGTCTTTCTCGGCGGCTATGCCTCCGCGGCTGCCTATGCCGCAGTACTCTCGCGCAACGGCGAGAGCGGTGCCCGACGGCGTTTTCTCAGGCGAGCTGGGGAAATCTATCGGGCTTATCTGCTGACGGCGGTACTGATGCTCGTCGGTGGTGCGTTGCTCACGCGCCTGCCCTGCGCGCAAGCGGCGATGGCCGATACGGGCTGGCCCGTCTTTGCGCGCCAGCCGTGGCAGACGCTGGCCGATATCGCGCTCTTTCGCCGTCAGCCCTATCTGTCAGCCGTATTGCCGATGTATGTGCTGTTCGCGCTGATGGTGCCCGTCATCGTGCCGGTTACGCGCCGGGCACCGGTGGCGGCGCTTTGCGCAAGTCTCGCCGTCTGGCTCGCGGCGCCGTGGCTCGTCATGCTGCTACCGTCCGCGGGCGAGGGGAGCTGGCCTTTCAATCCGTTCGCCTGGCAGTTGATGTTCATGCTCGGCTTGCTCGTGCGTGTGCACCCGGTATCAGCCGAGACACTGGCTTCGGTAACGGGAAAACGTGTCACGCAAGCCGCATTTGTCGTCGCATTGACCTTTGCCTTCGTCAAGCTTTGCATCGACTCGCATCCGTCGCCCGGCTTCATGAAACAGAATCTCGCCAGCGTTCGCATCGTCAGCTTCGTGTCGATCGCGTGGCTGTGCGCACAAGCAGTGCGGCTAGGGTGGCTGCGCGCGCTCGCCGAGCGGCTGCCGGGCGTCGTGACGATCGGCAGACAAGGGCTCATCTGCTTCGTCGGGGGAACAGTCGTATCGATGTCGATCGATGCGGCGCTGGCATTCGCGCGGGTGCAGACTGGCGATCTCTGGACGGATTGGCCCATCCGCCTGCTGGGTGACGCCTCGGCTGTTGCGTTGCTCGTTTTGCTGGGACACTGTGCGAGCGTGCTCAAGGCACGCATGCGGCCCGTTGCCATGCCGGCGGCGATGGCCTACTTTCCCGCTCGCTCGCGCGAGCGCAAGTAGGGGGCGGGCCGAACGTCGAGCGCGGCCCGCTTCAGCTCAAAAAATCAGTTCAACGAAATATCGCGCGTCTCGCCCATCATCAGAACGGCGAGGAGGCTGACAGCCGCGGCGATCGAGACGTAAGCGCCGACCCAGGCGAGGCCGCCGCGGGCAGCGAGCATCTGTGCGATATAGGGTGCGACCGATGCGCCGAGGATGCCGCCGAGGTTGTACGACACGCCCGCACCGGTGTAGCGCACGCTCGTGGGAAACAGCTCGGGCAGCAGCGCGCCCATCGGGGCAAAGGTGACGCCCATCAAAAACAGCTCGATGATGAGAAACAGCGCGACGAGCGGTGGTGAGCCACTTCCGACGAGCGGTGCCATCGCGAAGCCTGACGCAACGGCTGCCGCGGTGCCGACGATCAAGACAGGCCGGCGGCCGAACTTGTCGCTGGCCCATGCGGCGAGCGGCGTCGCGAGCGCCATGAAAACGACGGCGAGACACAGCATGCCGAGGAAGCTTTGCCGCGAGAAATGCAATGTCGCGACGCCGTACGAAAGCGTAAAGACGGTGGAGATGTAAAAAAGCGTATAGCAGACGACCATCGCCAACGCGCCAAGCAATGTGGGCCCGCCGTAGCGCGAGAACAGCGTGACCAGCGGCACGCGCACGCGCTCGCGCCGTTCGATCGCCGCGCGGAAGGCCGGCGTTTCGGCGATCTTCAGCCGGACATAGAGGCCAAGTGCGACGAGCACGGCACTCAGCAAAAACGGAACGCGCCAGCCCCAGGTCCGGAACTGTTCGTCGGACAGCGTGAGCGCCAATCCAAAGAACAATCCGTTCGATGCCAGAAAGCCGACTGACGGTCCGAGTTGCGGAAACATGCCGAACCAGCCGCGGCGGCCCGCCGGCGCGTACTCCGTGGCCAGCAATGCGGCACCGCCCCATTCGCCGCCCAGACCGATTCCCTGCCCGAGACGCAAAACGCAAAGCAGCACGGGCGCCCATCCGCCGATCGAATCGTAACCGGGAACGAAACCGATCAATGTCGTCGACAGACCCATCACGAGCAGCGAGGCAACGAGCGTCGATTTGCGGCCGATGCGGTCGCCGAAATGGCCAAAGAGTAGCGAGCCGACCGGTCGTGCGATGAAAGCGAGTCCGAACGTGACGAACGCCGACAGCGCCTGGGCCGTGGGCGAGCTATGCGGGAAAAACACCGGGCCGATAACGAGCGCCGCGGCGGTGGCATAGACGTAGAAATCGTAGAACTCGATCGCGGTGCCGATGAAGCTCGCGAATACGATGCGTGAGCGGCTCGTAGCGTTGTCTGCGTCCGATGGCGTGGCCATCGCGGGGGATGACGGCGAAGCCGGCATGGGAGTCTCCGTGGTTGTGACGCGCGGAGCCTGCGCCGAACGCAGGCCGGGCGGGTTTTAATGGGCGATCGGGAATCGGCGCGTTGCCGCACGCACTAACCGCAAAGCGGTGCAAGGCGGCTCGCCGTACGCGGCAGTGCGGTGGGGATTATATCGAGTCCGCCGAGCTTGACGTCGGCGGATGCGCATCGGATGCAGGGTGCGAGGATGTCAGTCGAGCGCTTGTGCCTGCGGCGCGGCGAGCGTGCGTAGTTGGAACCTGCCGTCGTCGTTGAAGAGCCAATCCTCGAACATTTCGAGTTCGCCTACCCGGTTGAGCAGCTTGGCGGGTGGAGGCGGCAGCGGAGCCGCGCGGCGCAGCGACGCCAGGGCCGTGGCTTCCGCTTCGTCGTCGCCGTTGGTCCGATAGACCGACGACGAGACCAGCTTGCCGTCGCGATCGACCTTGATGTCCACGACGACAAGCGAGCGCAGCATTGCTTGAGGCGCTCGTTTGAGCACATAGGAAGGATTGCGTGCAACGATGCGCTCGGCGACTGCCTTGCGATATTGATCGAGTGTCGCACTGTTGACAGCAGCCGGCGGCGGCGCCGTCAACGCCGAAGGCCGCTGGGGCGGCGTAAATGTGCAGGCGCTCGCGAGCGCCAGCGTTAGCGCGCCCACGAGTGGAAAACCCAAATACCCGCGGACGCGCGACGCGGAGGGGCGGCGAAAAGTGGCAATCATGGCGGAGTGCGGCTATCGATGAACGCTCGGCGGAGCGCGGCTACGGCATAAGAAAAGAGTAGGCTACCAGGCGCCATTGCGCATCCCGTTTCGCGGCGTTTTATGTACGCGTGCGCACGGGAGAGGCCCTGGGCGATGCCGCGTGCGCATCGGTGGAGTTCGACGCGAGCGGGGCCTAGTACGTGATCAGCGATTCGACCCAGTTGTGGAGCCCCATGTCGCCCTGGCCGTATCTGAGCCAGTTGTAGTCGCCATAGCCCGCGCCTTCGCCCGGCCACGGGTTCATGAAGTAAAGCGTTTGCGAGGCGTCGTCGAATCCGTCGATGACGATGAAATGGCCGCCTCCGCCCGGCCAGGACCAGAGCGCCACGACTGGGTCGCCGCGCTGGATGGCAGAGCGCGTCGCGTTATAAGAGAGCGGGCTGCTGTAATAGCGCGATGCGCGTCGCCCCAGCCACCAAAGGATGCCTTCGATACCGGTCGTGCCGGCCAGGTAGTTTGCCGAATTCGCTCGGTCGTTCCAATAAAACGGATAGTTTGCGCAGGCGTAATTGATCGAGTTGACCCAGTTGGCGATCCGGCATTGCGATGTCGTGACGCCGCGATAGCTCAGCACGGCATCGGCGTCCGCGCTCCAACACCAGTCGCTATGTATTTGCTGCACCAGGGGCACATCGAGTTGAAGGCTTGCCGCGTGCGCTGCCATCGGCGGCCATGTGCAGGCCGCTACGCACGCCATGAGACACGCCGTCGTAGCCGTTTTCATGTGCGCATTCTCCTCAATGATCAAAGCGCGGGTTGCTCATTCCCCGCTCGATACTCGCGCGCAGCGCATCGATGATTCGGCGCTCGCTCAGTGCCTCGCGCTTCGACGCAACGGCAGTACTCGCGCTGGCCGCCGAACTCAATCGCGACGGTGACGCGAGTTCCTGTGCGCTAAGCAACGGGATGTATGCCGGCTCGGCTGGCGAGGTGCCGGTGCCGCGCGCAACGATTTGGATGAAATCGGCCATCCCTTGCTCGCTGCGGATAAAACGTAGTTGCGGCGCGGAAGGATCACGGACATAGTCAGCCACCGTGTTCGAAATGTCCTCAGCGAGCCTCGCGCCGCCGACCTGCACTGTCTTCCACTGGCCGTGCACACGAGCGACCGTCACGAGGCCGACTGCCCGGTTGTCCACCACCACAATGAATCGCCAGATTCCGGTGCGGCGCAGGCTCTTGTCGATGTCGTTGCCCGCAAGCAGCGCAGCCGGGTCGATCAAATAGACCTCGAAGCCGTAACCTATCGAGGCATCGCGCATCGCCCCAGGCGAATCAACGGAAAAAACGCGGTTCGACAAGCGGCGATCGTCGCTGCGAATCGCACGGTCGACCAGCGCCGGCAGCGCAGCTTCGGCGGCTTCGCGCTGCGCAGAGCCGAGTGCGAGCGTGAACTCGCGCGGCGACGAAGCGCTTGGTTCGTCCGCCGCGCCGAGCGCGGGCCACGCGACGATGAGCGCGACTGCCGCCAGTAATTCGAGGGATCGCCTGAATGTCTGCATAAGGGGCTCCTTTCGAATGCAGTGGGCTGCGACGGCTATGCCTTGCCTGCATTGGTGAACTGGAGCTTAGGAAGAAGCGCGGCGATCAGCCAGCGGGCTCCCCGCGGTTGAGAGGTTTTCAATCGCTGAGCATCGCCCCCGCGGCGGTGGCGCTTTCGTTGCTGCTACGGGCGATTTTCATCGAAAACCCACTATGTGGATTACTTGCGGGTTTATATCGAATAATGTGTTGCTCTCCCGAGGTTTCTCAAATACTAAGATTAATGCTCTTAAGTACGTTTGAATTCCTGGATTTCCTCAAGTATCGTTTGTCAGGCGGGATTGAGAGGTCCTGCATTGGCATGAATCGAGAGCTTTTTGTGAAAGCCGGGGGAAAAATGTTTCGATATGACATGGGTGCGACCCTTTTGGATGCGGCGAATTCGCAGACCTGGTTTGATGAATTATCTGCGATTGGTCGACAGCATGACTTCGAATATACGATCTTCGCTTTATCGATAAGAAACACGATGCCATTCGAGGGCGCGTTCTACCGCGGTAATCATTCGACGGTGTGGCGGAAGATCTACGAGCAAAAGCATTATGTGCGCATCGATCCCATCGTGCGCTACTGCCAGTCCAAGCTGGCTCCGCTTGTCTGGGGCAGTGAGCGGTTTATCGAGCCGGAAGAACAGATCTTGTATGAACAGGCGAGCGGATTCGGCATGCGGTGGGGCGTGGCATTTCCGATTCACGGACCGAAGCAGGAAGTGGGGATGTTGTGTTTCGCCACGAGCCGGAAGTCTGAAGAAGCGCGGCGTGAAGTAGTCGCCCACATGCCGAAACTGGGATTGATTCGGGATATCGCTTACGAGACGGGTCTGCGTTTCGCGCGGGAGGGGATGAGTTCATCCGTGCCGAAATTGACGCCGTGCGAAACCGAGTGTCTGAAATGGCTCGCACTCGGAAAATCGACCTGGGAAATCTCGAAGATATTGGATCGCTCCCAGGCGACGATCAACTACCACATCCACAACATCAAAAGAAAAATGGATGTGCATTCGCGAAGTGCCGCCATGATGATGGCCGTCAAGCTGGGGCTGATCGAAGTCGACCGATTGGCGTCCACGCCCTGTTTTGCGTAGGCCCGGCCCGCAGTCGATTCGGTCCTTGAAGAGGCGGTCTGGCCCTCATCTCGGGGCCGGTCGGCTCGGCGCAATTGCTCCTGATACCGGCGGGCGCTTGCGCGCTTGACCTGGATCAACAGAAGCGGCGATGTTAGCGTATTCCCGAGAAAACGGTTCCATTGCGATCGGCGGTTGAACCTTTCGTCGTAAGCGGCCGATATACCGTTACACAGCTACGCGGGTAGCCGGATGTGACGGGGGAGTCGCAAGATGGGGATGACAAACGATGGTGGCTTCATTCGCGTAGCTGTCGCGCTGCGGTATGGGTTGATGGCGCTCGCGACCTGCGCTGGACTGCCAATCGCCCTCGCACCCCAGGATGCGCAAGCGCAAGACACGATCAAGATCGGCGTGCCCGCGCCGTTGTCCGGAAGCTACGCGAGTGGCGGCGCCGATATCGTCGACGGCGGCAGGCTCGCCGTCGATCAGATCAATGCGGCGGGCGGAGAGCTTGGCCGAAAGCTCGAACTCGTGCCGCAAGACGATGCCTGCAATCCGGACGAGGCGGCGAAAGCGGCAAGCCAGCTGGTTGCGGCGGGTGTCGTCGCCGTGGCCGGAGGATATTGTTCGAGCGCGGCATTGCCCGAGCTGCGCGTGCTGCATGACCGGCACATTCCTTATGTGCTCGGCGCCTCGACATCGCCTCAGCTGACCGAGCATGGCTGGGAGGATGTTTTTCGCACCATCGGGCGCGCCGATGCGCAGGGGGGCTTCGTCGCGCATTTCATGCAAGACATGCTGCATGCGAAGCGCGCAGCAGTCATCGATGACGGCTCCACCTACTCGCAAGGACTCGCGCAGAGCACGATTGCTGCGCTCAAGCAGGATGGCGTCGAAGTCGTCTACGATCACGCAATCACACCGGGACAGGCGGACTATCGCGACGTCATCAAGGCGGCTGCCGATTCGAAGGCGGACGTCCTGTACTTCACGGGTTATTACAACGATGCCGCTGTGCTGGCCAAGGAGCGACGCGAGCTGACGCCGGCGATCAAGTACTTCATGGGCAACGGCACGGCGGACCCGTCATTGATCGAGAAGGGCGGGCGGGCTGTCGAGGGAATGATCGTGACGACCTCGCCGCTACCGCAGTTCTTTCAGCAGCCCCGTGCCCGGCGTTTTGTGAAGGCGTACGAGAGCGCGTATCAGCGCGCGCCGGGTCCCTATTCGGTGTATGAGTATGACGCGATCGGTGTCGCCGCGCAGGCGATCAAGAACGCCAAGTCGACCAGACCGGAGGACATTGCGGCGGCGCTGCATGCGCTGACGACTTACAACGGCGCGACGGGCGAGATCGAGTTCGATCAGAAAGGCGATCGGGTGAACGCGCCGTTCATGGCGGTGACGGTGCGCAATGGAAAGTTCGTACCGTATGCCAGCCTCGATGCGAAGGGGCGGTGGGTGGCGGCAAAGTAGGGCGGTGGCGGAGGGCGTGTCCGCGTTGATCCTTACTAGTCGTGACTTCAACGCTTGTTTTCCGGCAGTACCCCACCCATCTCTCTGTTGCTGGTGCAGGGCTCCGATCGTGTATGGCGGTTGACGCCATATTTGATGTATGGCATCCTATGCCATATGAAAAAGAAAGCGACGCTGCTGTTCGAAGATCGGACCGTCTACCCGGACGGAGCCATCCTCGAAATGCGTATATGGCGATTGCCTGAATGTGACGCCGAGAGACCGCACGGCCTCAAGTACAGCCTTTTTTATGGCCGGGATGGCCGGCGGGTGATTGGCTATGACAACGAGCGGGGCAAAGGGGATCACCGGCACTATGGCAGCCGGGAAGAACCCTACGTGTTCTCAACCGCGGAGCAGATGGTCGGGGATTTTTTGGACGACGTCGAACGCGAAAGGGGCGTGAAATGAGCAAGTTGACTGCGCATGTAGGTAGCGCTCGGGATATGGGGCGGCGCTTCTCGGCCGCTTTCGATCGGGCTGCGGCGGGCGAGAATTTTGAGGAGCGGCACGTCACGTTTCTTTCGTTGGAAGAGATGATGGCAGCGCTGACCCCGAAGCGACTGGAATTGCTACGCTACCTGCACCGAACGGGCGCGGATAGCGTCAAAGCGTTGGCGCGCGAACTCGATCGTGATTACAAGCGCGTGCACGAAGACGTCGCGATTCTGGAGGGGGCGGGGCTTATCGTTCGGGAAGACGGGCGCTTGAGTGCGCCGTGGGAAGCGTTGACGGCAGAAGTTTCCCTGTAGTCGGGAAGTTGATTGGTGCCCCTGCATGGCGCCACGGTTGATGAGCTTGCACGACGCTTGCCGAAGCAATGCAGTGTCTCCTTGACGCCAGACACCGATGCTCTGACACCGAACTCGTCCGTTTGACGCCGCCGCCGTATGTGACGGTGTCTCTTGCGGCGAAAATTGCGGGCCGCAGCGAAAGGGCTCTCCGGCGGAAAATCGAGGACCCAAGTCGCCAGACGGCGGCATATTCATTTCGATTGAGGGCTGTTGCCGATTTTGCGATGCTATTGAGCAATGCTGGGTACCAGCCCTGTCGCTGAAACCGCTTTTTTTTCGAAAATATTTCGCCATAGCATCCGCGCATGGCAAATAAATCGGCCCCTTCCTTTTTCGCGCGACTAATCTTGCCGATGCTTGATCACTTGCGCCGGATCGCAGGCGGCACTCGGGGCGAGCACTCGATCGACGATCTGAAAACCGAGGCATGGTTGGCAGCGCAAGATATTCGCGACGAAACTGGTATCGAGTGTGAGCCGGAAGACGAGGGCCTGCAGGCAGCGGTTCTGGCGAGGCTGCGAAAGGCGTTCGGGCAATTCGTCAATCGCAAGATGCGGTTCGCGGTGCAGCTCGACCACGAGCAATCGGGCGAGGACGGTGACCGTCTTCCCAACACCGTCGCCGCTACGTTAGCGGCACCTGATAGCTATGAGCCGGAGATTTCAATCGAACGTGCCGAGCAAGCCGCAGATCGAGAGCGTCGGCTCAGCTTTCGATTTGCCGAGGCGGTCGCCTTCTTGCGCAGCCTCGAGCATTTCAATGGCGATCAATGTGACCTTGCGTCACATTTAGCAATTTCGGTGGGGGCGCTGGGTTCACGCATGCGACGGGCCGAGCGGCTCGCGGAGTGCCAGCCTTCGTTATTCGATGGGATTGAATCAATACCACGCACGTTCCTCCCTCTCAGTGGCCGCTGCAAGCAATCCCCGCTCCCTAGGCGCGGCGGATGGAAGAGTCTGTGCCCGCGTGTACGGTTCCTTCAGCGGCGACTATTTTCGGGTATGCCCGCTATTCTCGGTCAGCGATGAGAAGAGAGCGTCCGCTCGATCTGGGGCGCCATCTCGTGCGCATACCGCCATTCGGCGTGCTGGCAAGGTAGCAGGTAAGCGATGGCAGCCCATTTCCTCGCATATGGAGACAATCGCATTCGCTG
>Ga0209672_100465_pt1 | contig 22847 bp, 17 predicted proteins | sample AraplaCol_mMS_r2_FD_184273 | JGI IMG/M metagenome (GOLD analysis project Ga0209672, IMG submission 184273) | Arabidopsis root microbial communities from North Carolina, USA - plate scrape CL_Col_mMS_r2 (SPAdes) (version 2) | ecosystem: Host-associated > Plants > Roots > Endosphere | place: USA...
TGGGCAGCCGCACTTCGTAGCCGCTCCCCTTCTTCCCGACGCGGATGCCCGGCAGCCCGACATCGGCTCGACGCCGGCACAGCAGCGCCGCCAGCCGCAGGCAAAACAGCAGCGGCCATTCGACGTCGCGCGTCTGCGCCAGTTTCCCGAGCTTGCCGGCATGACCCAGCACCAACGCAGCGAGCCGCGCCTGATCCGTGCGTGAGAACCCGGGCATATCGGCGTTGCTCGTGATATAGGCCGAATGCTTGTGGTATGCGCTGTGCGAAATGGAGAGTCCGATCTCATGCAGCGCCGCGGCCCAGGCGAGGAACATGCGGTCTTCGTCGGCCTCGTCGGCGTCCGAGCCGCCCAGCTGATCGTAAAAGCCAACCGCCAAATCGCGAATGCGCTGCGCTTGTGCGCGATCGACGCCATAGCGGCGCGTGAATCCTTCGACCGTCACCGCACGCATATCCTCGTGCTGCGTACGCCCCAGCAGATCGTAGAGCACGCCGAGTCGCAACGCGCCGTCGGTCGTGTCGACGTAATCGATGCCGAGCTCCTCGAACACCGCGAGCATGATCGACAGGCCGCCCGCGAGCACCGGCACGCGGTCGGCCTTGAGCGCGACGAGCTTGAGCCGGTTGACGTTCTCGGCTTTGATCAGCGCGCGCTTGAGTCGCTCGAGGCCCCCACGCGAAATGCCGTGCGTAATCCCCGCATCGTTGAAGCCGTTCGCTTCGACGAGTTCAGCGAGCGCGCGCGCGGTACCCGACGAACCGATCGCTTGATCCCAGCCCGCCTTCTTGTATTCGTGCGAAATGATCTGGATCTCGCGTTTGGCCGCGAGTTCGGCCTGCCGCATCGTGTACTCATCGACGTTGCCCGCGGGGAAGAACTGCCGGCTGTGGCTCACGCAGCCGATATAAAGGCTTTCCATGACGAGCGGGGTGTAATGCGAGCCGATGATGAATTCAGTCGAGCCACCGCCGATATCGACCACGAGCCGCTTGCCCGCGCTAGCAGGCACGGAATGCGCCGCCCCCGCATAGATGAGCCGCGCTTCTTCGCGCCCCGCGATGACTTCGATCGGAAAGCCGAGCGCTTTTTCAGCCTCGAGGAGAAACTCCGGTGCGTTCTTGGCTACCCGCAGTGTGTTCGTGGCGACCGCGCGCACGTGATCGGGATGGAAGTCCCGCAGGCGCTCGCCGAACCGTTTGAGCGCATTCCACGCCCGTTCCTGTGAGGCGCTGTCGAGCATCTTGTCGGCGGCCAGCCCGGCCGCAAGCCGCACCGGTTCGCGCAGCGCGTCGACCTGATAGATCTGGGAACCGGCCGGCGTCTCCTCCACCCGCCCGACGATGAGCCGAAAGCTGTTCGAGCCGAGATCGACAGAGGCGAGCAAATGCGGGCTGTTGGACATGAGCGAAGACGTTTTCAGCTGCGCACCAGAGCCCGCTCGCCGGTTTCGAGCGGACGGCTGCGCAACGCGGTTCAAAGTCGCCATTTTACGCACATAGCAAGGGCCTCCGGCCATCCGCGGGGCGGGACTATCCCGCATTCTGCACCCGCATCGCGAAACAGGCTCAAATTAGACCAATTACCCGTAGAATTGATGACATCGCCGTGCATCTAAATGACATTGGATTGTGAGACTTTCCGAGCAGCCGTTCGTTTTTCCCTCCGACCCTTCACACTCACTACTGCCGATGTCGGTGCGTTATCCCCTGCTCAATCGGGAATTGGGCATTCTCGGTTTCAACGAGCGCGTGCTCGCGCAGGCGGCTGACCCGGCGGTGCCCCTGCTGGAACGGCTCCGGTTCATTTGCATCACGAGCAGCAACCTCGATGAATTCTTCGAAATCCGCATGGCGGGGTTGCAGGAGCAAATGCGCGACAACCCCGGGGCGCTCGCGCCGGACGGCATGTCACTGCAGCATGTCTACGATCTCGTCGTCGAGCGCGCGCAAAAACTCGTGCATCGCCAATATCGGATGCTGCATGAAACGATCTTGCCGGCGCTCGAGGAACAAGGCATTTACTTTCACGGCAGCGACGCATGGACGGAGGCCCAGACGCAGTGGGCGCGCCGCTACTTCAACGACGAACTGCTGCCGGTGCTCACGCCGATCGGGCTCGATCCCGCGCATCCCTTTCCACGCGTGCTCAACAAGAGCCTGAATTTCGTCGTCGAACTCGAGGGTAAAGACGCGTTCGGGCGCCAGGCGGTCATGGGCATCGTGCAGGCTCCGCGCGCATTGCCGCGGCTCGTGCGCATGCCGCAGGAACTCTCGGGATTCACGCATGGATTCGTGCTGCTGAGCTCGTTCATGCAGCGTTTCGTCGGCGAGCTTTTCCCGAATCTCGTCGTGCGCAATTGCAACCAGTTTCGGATTACGCGCAATAGCGAGCTCTTCGTCGACGAGGACGAGATCACCAATCTGCGCGTCGCCTTGCAAGGCGAGCTGCCGGCGCGTCATCTCGGCAACGCGGTGCGGCTCGAAGTCTCGGCCGACACGCCCTTGCATCTCGTCCAGCGACTGCTCGATGAAAGCGGTCTCAACGAAAAAGACTGTTATTGCGTCGATGGTCCCGTGAATCTCGTCCGTCTCATGCAGTTGCCGGAGATGGTCGATCGGCCCGACCTGAAGTATGTGCCGCATGTGCCCGCCACGCCCGAGCGCCTCGCCAATTCGACGAATCATTTCGAAACGATCGATCAGGGCGATATCCTGCTGCATCATCCGTATGAGAGCTTCCAGCCGGTGCTGGAGCTGCTCGTGGAAGCGGCGCAGGATCCGAACGTCATGGCGATCAAACAGACCATCTACCGCACGGGCACCGATTCGCCATTGATGGACGCGCTGATGCAGGCCGCGCGCAATGGCAAGGAAGTGACCGTCGTGGTGGAGCTGCTCGCACGCTTCGATGAAGAGACGAACATCAACTGGGCGTCACAGCTCGAGGCGGTCGGTGCGCATGTCGTGTACGGTGTCGTGGGCCATAAATGCCACGCGAAGATGATGCTGATCGTACGCCGTGTGACCGAAAACGGCAGATCGATGCTCAAGCGCTACGCGCATCTCGGCACCGGCAACTACCATCCCCGCACGGCGCGACTCTACAGCGATTTCGGCCTGCTGACGTCGGATCAGATGATCTGCGAGGATGTACACCACGTCTTCCAGCAATTGACCGGCATTGGCGGCGAATTGAAGCTGCATGAGCTTTGGCAGTCTCCGTTCACGCTGCACCCCCGCCTTGTCGAAGCCATTCGCACGGAAGCCGAGAACGCGCGGGCCGGCAAGAAGGCGCGCATCGTCGCCAAGATGAACGCGCTGCTCGAGCCCACCGTCATCGCGGAACTCTATGAAGCATCGCAAGCGGGCGTCAAAATCGATCTGATCATCCGCGGCGTCTGCTCCTTGCAGCCGGGAGTGCCCGGCCTCTCCGAGAACATCACCGTACGTTCGATCGTGGGCCGGTTTCTCGAGCACCATCGCATCTTCTACTTCTTCGCGAACGGCGATGAACGGGTCTACCTCTCGAGCGCCGATTGGATGGATCGCAACTTCTTTCGTCGCGTCGAAGTCGCCTTCCAGATCAAGGATCGCCGCCTGAAACGGCGCGTCATCGCGGAAGGGCTGTCCGCCTTTCTCGGCGACAATCAATCCGCCTGGGTCATGCAAAGCGACGGCCATTATCGGCGTTCGCGCCCGGGCAAATCCTCGCGTAACGCTCAAGCCAGCTTGTTGACGAAGTTCGGGTGTTAGCGGCTAAGCGTGCGCCGCCTGACGGCGCACGGTCCGCTGCGTCGGGAAGCGCACCGAGAAGACGCTGCCCCGTCCTTCTTCGCTCTTGACGTCGAGCACGGAGTCGTGCCGCTGCAGGACATGCTTGACGATCGCAAGACCCAGCCCCGTGCCGCCCGTATCGCGCGAGCGGCTTCGATCGACGCGATAAAAGCGCTCGGTCAGCCGCGGAATGTCGGCTGCGGGAATGCCGAAGCCGGTATCGGTCACCGAAAACACCGCGGCACCGTCCGAGACGCGCCATTCGACGCGGATGGAGCCGCCATCGGGCGTATAGCGGATTGCGTTCGTCACAAGGTTGCCGAGTGCGCTGAGAATTTCCGTTTCGGCGCCGGTGACGGTCAACGCGTCATCGCTTTCGAACGCGAACTGATGACGCCCGCCCGAGAGCGTCGCCGCATCGTCCCGGAGATGACGCAACACGGCCATCATGTCGATCGCCTGATCGCTCGGGGGCTTGGCATCGCCTTCGAGCTTCGCCAGGACGAGCAAGTCGTCGACGATATGACGCATGCGTGAGGCTTGCTGCTCCATCAGTTCGAGATAGCGCGCGCGATCGGCTTCGTCGAGCGGAAGCTCGCGCATCGTCTCCAGAAAGCCCGACAAGACGGTCAACGGCGTCTTCAATTCGTGCGACACGTTCGCCACGAAATCGCGCCGCATCGAGTCGGTCCGTTCGAGCTCGGTGATATCGGCCGACAGCACGAGCTTGCGGTTTTCCCCATAGGGAAACACCTGCACCGACAAGACGTTTTGCCGCTTTTCGCCCATGCCGCGCATGACGAGCATCTGCTCGTACTGGTGCGAGTTCAGATACCGGACGAAGTCCGGATGTCGCACGAGATGCGTGATGTGCTGGCGCAGATCGCGCCTTGCGTCGAGCCCGAAATGCTCTTCGGCGATGGCATTGCACCATTCGATCTGATCGTGATCGTCGAGCATCGCAACGCCGTTCGGCGACGCCTGAATGGCCTGAATGAACCGCGAGTGCTGTTGCTCGACCTGGCGCACCTGCGCATGCCAGCGTTTCGCGAGCTTATGCAGCCGATAATAGATCTCGCCCCACACGCCGGGTGCGCTCGGGACCTGCCCGTAGACGGGCGCGTCGAGCAGGCGCCAGAGCCGTTCGGTGTGATACGTGCCGAATAGGCTTTGCACGACGAGCGCGACGAGCGCGAACGCGAGGGCCACTTTCACCCCAGCGAGCGCACCGATGGCTGCGCTCACGACTGCCAGCAACACCAGCGATACGAGCGAGCGCGCCCAGATGATATTCATGCCAGCACGTATTCGAAAATCGACAGATGGAACCGCGATGCGCGGGTCATGCGCTCTTGGCGAGCCGATAGCCGCTACCGCGCACCGTTTCGATCATAGCATCGCAGCCGGCGGGCTTGAGCGCGGCGCGCAAGCGCTTGATATGCACGTCGACCGTCCGTTCCTCGACAAATACGTGATCGCCCCACACCTGATCGAGCAGTTGCGTGCGGCTATGCACGCGCTCGGGGTGCGTCATGAAGAAATGCAGCAGCCGGAATTCGGTCGGGCCGAGGTCGAGCTTGATCTCGCTGCCATCGGCGTGCGCCGCGACGCGGTGCGTGGCCGGATCGAGCTTGAGCCCGTTGATCGCCACGACGTCCTCGGTCAGCTGCGGGGCACGCCGGCGCAACACGGCCTTGATGCGCGCCATCAATTCCTTCGGCGAAAACGGCTTCGTGACGTAGTCGTCCGCACCGATCTCGAGACCCAGCACCTTGTCCTGCTCGTCACCGCGTGCGGTCAGCATGATGATCGGGATATGTTTCGTGCGCTCGTTGTTGCGCAGATCGCGCGCAAACGCGATTCCCGACTTGCCCGGCAACATCCAGTCGAGCAAGACGAGATCGGGCAGCACATCGCTGATCAGCGACTGCGCCTGTTCCGCGTTGTAGGCGCGGATCGGACAATGGCCCGCATGCTGCAGGTTGATCGAGATCAGCTCGGAGATCGCGGGCTCATCTTCGATGATGAGAATGCTGCTCGGCATCGCCACCTCTTGACGTTTAACTAAGCGCTTCGCGTTCGAGCGCGTCGCGCGACTTATGCCGCACGTCCGTGCCCTTCACGATGTAGATGATGAATTCAGCGATGTTCTTCGCGTGATCACCGATCCGCTCGATCGCCTTGGCGATGAACAGATACTCGAGGCCGGCCGAGATCGTGCGCGGGTCTTCCATCATGTAGGTGACGAGCTTGCGTACGAACGCGCGAAACTCTTCGTCGATCTGCTTGTCGTCGCGCACGATCTGCGCGGCGGCCACCGTATCGAGCCGTGCGAACGCATCGAGCGCACGGCGCAGTATCGTCACCGCCATATCGCCCGAGACCTTGATCTCGGCGATGTTGACGGTACGCGCCGCGCCGTCTTCCATCAGACGCTTCACACGTTTGGCGATTTTCTCCGCCTCGTCGCCTGCCCGCTCCAGGTTCGTGATCGTCTTCGATATCGCGAGCAGCAAGCGCAGATCCCGCGCCGCCGGCTGCCGGCGCGCGATGATGTTGCTGCACTCCTCGTCGATCGCCACTTCCATCGTGTTGACGGTATCTTCGGCTGCGATCACTTGATCGGCAATCTCCGCGTCGAACGCATTGAGCGCCTGCATCGCGCGCGTAATCTGCGCTTCGATCAGACCGCCCATTTCGAGCACTTTCGACGAAACAAGATTGAGATCCGCATCGAACTGGCTGGACAGGTGCTTATCGGACATGGTGAACTCCCTCTCGATTCATCAGCCGAATCGGCCGGTGATGTAATCCTCGGTTTCCTTGCGGACCGGCTTGATGAAAATCTTCTCGGTATCGCCGAACTCGATCAGCTCGCCGAGATACATGTACCCCGTGTAGTCGGAGCAACGCGCCGCCTGCTGCATGTTGTGCGTGACGATGACGACCGTGTAATCATTCTTGAGCTCCGCGATGAGCTCCTCCACCCGCCCCGTCGAGATGGGGTCGAGCGCTGAGCAGGGCTCGTCGAGCAGCAACACTTCGGGCCGGATCGCGATCCCGCGCGCGATGCAAAGCCGCTGCTGCTGCCCGCCGGACAATCCGTAGCCGCTCTGATTGAGCTTGTCTTTGACCTCGTTCCACAGCGCCGCTTTCGTCAGCGCCCATTCGACGCGATCGTCCATTTCGGAGCGCGACAACGACTCGAACATCTTCACGCCGAACGCGATGTTGTCGTAGATCGACATCGGAAACGGCGTCGGCTTTTGGAACACCATGCCGACGCGCGCGCGCAGCAGCGAAATATCGCGCTTGCTCGTCAGCAGATTCTCGCCATCCATCATGATGGCGCCCTCGGCGCGCTGTTCCGGATAGAGGGCGAACATCTTGTTGAACGTGCGCAGCAGCGTGGACTTGCCGCAGCCCGACGGTCCGATGAAGGCGGTCACCTTGCCCTCGGGAATCTGCATGTTGATGTTCTTGAGCGCGTGATACTTGCCGTAGTAGAAGTTCAGGTTTTTGACCTCGATCTTCGGCGCCGCCGGCGCGAGCGCCGAATCGTCGCGCGCGGGATCAAAGCCGGCCGGAGCCGCGGGGCGCTCGATGGGGTTCAAATCAGACTCTGCCATATTCATAGGTCGCTCCGCCGTCACTTCTTGTCGAACATCGCACGCGCGAGGATATTGAGTCCCAGCACACCGAGCGTAATCAGAAACACCCCGGCCCAGGCAAGCGATTGCCATTGCGGGAACGGGCTCATTGCAAACTTGTAGATCGTCACGGGCAGGTTGGCAATCGGCTGGCTCATGTCGGTCGAGAAGAACTGGTTCGACAACGCCGTAAAGAGCAGGGGCGCCGTTTCGCCGGCGATGCGCGCCACCGCGAGCAGCACGCCCGTCACGACACCGGCCAGGGATGCCTTCAACGTGATGGACAAGATCATGCGCCACTTCGGCACACCGAGCGCGAACGCAGCTTCACGCAATGCGTTCGGCACGAGCCGCAGCATGTTTTCGGTCGTACGAATGACGATCGGAACCTGCAGCAAGGCGAGCGAGAGCGCGCCGGCCCAGCCCGAAAAGTGCCCCGTCTTGGCAACCACGAGCGCATAGACGAACAGGCCGATCACGATCGAAGGCGCGGACAGGAGAATATCGTTGATGAAGCGCGTGGTACTGGCAAACCAGCCTTTTTTTCCGTACTCGGCGAGATAGACGCCGGCGAGCACGCCGATCGGCGTACCGATGAACGTGGCAACAGCGACGAGAACCAGGCTACCGACGATGGCATTCGCCAAACCGCCGCCATCCGTATTGGGCGGCGGCGTGGACTGCGTGAAGAGCTGCACCGACAGGCCGCCCACGCCGAGACTCAGCGTCGTGTAGAGAATCCAGACGAGCCAGAGCAAACCGAAGGCCATCGCCGCAAGCGACAACGCCAGCGCGAATGCGTTGATTCGGCGGCGGCGGCGCTGCAAGCGGTCGCGCGTCGCCATGAGAAGGTCGGGGCTCGCCGAGCCGGGCACATGCTGAAGAGGACGGTTCATTTCGCGCCCTCGCCTTGTTCGAGCCGCAGCAACATGAATTTGGAAAACGCGAGCACGATGAACGTGATCACGAACAGGATGAGGCCCAGTTCCATCAGCGCTGAAGTGTGCAAACCCGGTGACGCTTCGGCGAACTCATTCGCGAGCGCGGAGGTAATGCTGTTGCCCGGGGCGAAAAGCGACACACTGCTCAGCAGATTCGTATTACCGATGACGAACGTGACGGCCATGGTTTCGCCCAACGCGCGTCCCAGCCCCAGCATGATCCCGCCGATCACGCCGTTTTTCGTGAACGGCAACACGATCCTCCACATGACCTCCCAGGTCGTGCAGCCGATCCCATAAGCCGACTCCTTGAGCAGCACCGGCGTCACTTCGAAAACATCGCGCATCACGGAGGCGATGTACGGGATGATCATGATGGCGAGGATCACACCCGCGCACAACATGCCGATGCCGATCGGCGGCCCTTGGAACAGCGCGCCGATAAACGGAATGGCACCGAGCACCTCGCCGATGGGCTTTTGGAAAAAGCGCGCGAAGATCGGCGCGAATACGAGTAGGCCCCACATCCCGTAGACGATCGACGGAATGGCGGCCAGCAATTCGATGGCGATACCGAGCGGCCGCCGCAACCATGTCGGCGAAAGTTCGGTCAGAAAAAGTGCGATGCCGAAGCTGACAGGCACCGCGATGATGAGCGCGATCAGCGACGTGGCAATCGTGCCGTAGATCGGCACGAGCGCGCCGAACGTATTGTTCGGGGGGTCCCAATCGGCGGTCCAGAGAAAGCTCAGACCGAATTGGTGGATCGTCGGCAGCGAGGCGACGATCAGCGAGACGATGATCCCGCCAAGCGACAGCAGCGTAATGACGGCAGCCAGTCTGGCGATGCCGCCGAAGACGATATCGCCCAACCGGCTGGGCTCATGCTGCACCTGAGAGGCCGGGGGCGATGCGACGTTGATCTCGGACATGTATGCGTAATCCTTTGCCGCACTGTTCGCCATGCGGCCGGTAGCGTTGCCCGGAGAGGCGACGCTCGCGCTCTCCGGGCACCCTCTGGACCGGCTTACTCAGCCAGCGCCTTGCCCGACGCGTCCTTCACTTTCGCTTTCCATTGCGTCCGGATTTCCGAGACGACCGACTGCGGCAGCGAAATGTAGTCGAGGCTGTCCGCCGCCGACGTACCGTTCTTGAACGCCCAGTCGAAGAACTTCAGCGTTTCCTTGCCCTGCTCGGGCTTGTCTTGCGCCGTGTGCAGCAGCACGAACGTTGCGCCGACGACCGGCCACGCGTCCTTGCCCGGCTCGTTCGTCAGGATCTGATAGAACGACTTCTTCCAATCCGCGCCGGCCGCGGCCGCCTTGAACGTCTCGGTCTTCGGCTCGACAACCGCACCCGCGCTGTTCTTCAGCGACGTGTACGTCATGTGGTTCTGCTTCGCGTACGCCCACTCGACATAGCCGATCGCGCCCGGCAGACGCTGCACGAATGCGGCAACGCCATCGTTGCCCTTGCCGCCCGTTCCGGTCGGCCAGTTGACAGTCGTGCCTTCGCCGATCTTCGACTTCCACTCGGGGTTGACCTGCGAGAGGTAATGCGTCCAGATGAACGACGTGCCCGAGCCATCGGCGCGGCGCACCACGGCGATGTCGGTGTCGGGGAGCTTCGCTTTGGGATTCAGCGCAACGATCGCCGGATCGTTCCACTTCTTGATCTTGCCGAGATAGATGTCGCCGAGTACTTCGCCCGACAGAACGAGTTCACCGGCCTTCACGCCCGGCACGTTGACAACGGGCACCACGCCACCGACCACCGTCGGAAATTGGAACAAACCATCCTTGGCCAGTTCGTCGTCCTTCAGCGGAGCGTCGGAACCTGCGAAATCAACGGTCTTCGCAATGATCTGCTTGATGCCGCCCGACGAGCCGATGCCCTGGTAATTGACCTTGGCGCCACCGGTCTTCTGGAAGGCGTCGGCCCACTTCGTGTAGATCGGTGCGGCAAACGTGCTGCCTGCGCCGGTAATGTCAGCGGCTTGCGCGGAGATCGCGAAAAGCGCCGCGGCAACGCCGGCGAACGCAGTCTGCATCAATTTCATGGATTTCCCCCAGTGGTGTGGTCGTGTTGATCGACACGGGGGAGATTAGGGCGTCAATGTGACAGTAATATGACCGGAAGTTGACGGTGTGTCATGGGCGCGACGCCATAATGATGCAGTTTGGCAACAAATGACGGCTGCGCGCTCAAAGTTGGACGACGAAGGCCGAATAAGGCTGCAACGGAAATGTGACAGCGAGGCAGCAAAAAGTACGGACCAAAACGCCGCCGGCCGCGGCGTTTTTTCCGTTCCGGTGCCAGCCCTCCTACGCCGTTTCTCGCTCGGCCACATGCGCGATGTTTTCGGCGCAGCGCACCGCGAGCTCGCGTTCCCGCGCTTCCACCATGACGCGCAATACCGGCTCCGTGCCGGAAGCGCGGATCAGAACGCGGCCATTGCCGTCGAGCAGACGCTCGGCTTCGGCGATGGCCTGCCCGATTGCCGCGCTCTCCTTCCATTGAGCACCGGCGCGCATCCGCACGTTGATGAGCTTTTGGGGAAACAGCGTGAGATCGGCCAAATGCTCCGCCAACGTACGGCCGCTGCGCTTGAGCGCAGCGAGCACGAGCAGCGCGGAGACGATTCCGTCGCCGGTGCTGTGGCGATCGAGCGAGAGGATGTGGCCCGAGCCCTCGGCTCCGAGCTGCCAGCCGCGTTCGCGCAATTGTTCGAGCACGTAGCGGTCGCCCACCGCCGCACGCACGAACTGAACGCCTTCGCGAATCAGCGCCACCTCCACCGCCATGTTCGTCATGAGCGTTCCCACCGCGCCAGGAACCCGGCCCTCGGTCGCCATGCGATCCTTCACGAGCACGTAGAGCAGTTCGTCGCCGTTGTAGAGTCGCCCCTTGGCGTCGACGACCTGCAGGCGATCGGCATCGCCATCGAGCGCGATACCCAGATCCGCCTGGTTCGCCACTACGGCACGCACCAGTGCGTCGGGCGCCGTCGCGCCCACGCCATCATTGATATTGAAGCCGTTCGGCGCAACGCCGATCGAAATGACCTCGGCGCCCAGTTCGTGAAACACGTGCGGTGCGATGTGATAGGCGGCGCCATGGGCACAATCGAGAACGATCTTCAGCCCGCGCAAATCGAACGCAGCCGGGAATGTGCTTTTGCAGAATTCGATGTAGCGCCCCGCCGCGTCATCGAGCCGCCGCGCCTTGCCAAGGCGCTCCGACGGTGCGCATTCGAGGGGCTCGTCGAGCGCGGCCTCGATCTGCGCCTCGACCTCGTCGGGAAGCTTGTTGCCGTCGGCGCTGAAGAATTTGATGCCGTTGTCGTAGTAAGGGTTGTGCGACGCGCTGATCACCACGCCGGCGGACAGCCGCAGCGCCCGCGTCAGATAGGCGACGCCGGGCGTCGGCATCGGCCCGGCCAGCATCACGTCCACGCCGGCCGCCGAGAATCCGGCTTCGAGCGCCGCCTCCAGCATATAGCCGGACACCCGCGTGTCCTTGCCGATCAAGACCGTTGGGCGCGAACCGGGCTTTGCCGCGCGGCGGTCCGCGCCGGCCAACACTTTTCCGGCCGCATAGCCGAGCCGCAATACAAAATCCGGCGTAATGGGCGCCTCGCCAACCTTCCCACGCACTCCGTCGGTACCGAAATAGCGTCGTGCCATTCTCGTTCTTCCTTGTCTGATTCGATCAATAAGATTGCATCTTGCTTGCAGCGGCATCGCGCACCGCAGCCCATACCTTGATGGCATCGACCGTCTCCGCCACGTCGTGCACCCGCACGATCGCCGCGCCGCGCTCGGCCGCGCAGACTGCCCCCGCTACGCTCGCGGCAACGCGCTCAGCCGGTGTCGCGCGCCCCGTTACCGCGCCGAACATCGATTTGCGCGACATTCCCGCAAGAATGGGGAACGGTCTTGCTCCAGGCGCGACCCGCGGTGCGGTATCGGCCAGGTGCGCGAGCAGCGCGTAATTGTCTTCCAGCGTCGATTTGCCGAAGCCAAATCCCGGATCGACGCTCAGCCGTTCGCGCGCGATGCCTGCGCGCATCAGTGTATCGACGCGCTCGGTCAGGAAAGTGCGGACGTCCGAGACCACATCGACATACTGGGGCTTGCCGCGCTGCATCGTCTGCGGTTCTCCGTGCATATGCATCGCACAGAGTCCACACCGACTGTCGCGCACGGCATCGATGGCACCCGGCAGCCGGAAACCCCAAACGTCGTTGATGAGGTCCGCGCCGGCCGCCAGCGCGGCGCGCATGACTTCGGACTTGTACGTGTCGACCGACAGCGGCACGCCGATTCCCGCCAGCGCCTCGACGATCGGCATTACGCGGCCCAGCTCCTCTTCGAGCGGCACCGGCGGCGCGCCCGGACGCGTGGACTCGCCCCCGATATCGATGATCTCGGCGCCCTCGCGCACCATCCTTTCCGCCTGGCGCAGCGCGTCATCGCGAGCCGCGTAACGGCCCCCATCGGAAAATGAGTCGGGCGTGACGTTCAGAATGCCCATGACGCGCGGGCGCTCGAAGGTCAGCGTGAACCGGCCGCATTGCAGCGGCTCGGGAAGCGGTGATTGGGAAAGATCGGTGTGCGTCACGAATCGTTGTGCGAGGAAAAGCGCTGAGGAGAACCCAGCGCGGTGCAACGAAAAAGGCCGGTGCGTCAACCGCACCGGCCTGTCTTGCATCGCAACCGTTCGTCAGGCCGGCGCGGTCGCGCTGCCCGGCTTCACTTCGGCCCCCGGCGTTCCGCTGCTGCCGGAGGACGTGTCGGCCGGCGAGCTCTTGGGCGAACGCGGCGGACGGCCATCCATGATGTCGTTGATCTGATCGGAATCGATCGTCTCCCATTCCATCAGCGCAGCCGTCATCGCCTCGACTTTGTCGCGGTTCGCCTCGAGCAGGCGTCGCGCGAGGTTGTACTGATCATCGAGCACATGGCGAATCTCGGCATCGACCTTCTGCTGCGTCGCTTCGGAGATGGCGCGCGTGAAGCCCCGGCCGAAAGGCGAGCTCTCGTTTTCGTCGTCGGCGTACACCATCGGACCGAGCGCGTCCGTCATACCGAAGCGCGTCACCATCGCACGCGCCGTCTGCGTGGCCTTGTTGAAATCGTCCGACGCACCGGTGCTGATGAGGTTCAGGAACAATTCTTCCGCTACACGACCGCCGAACAGGATGGCGAGCCGATCGAGCAGATAGTCCTTCGAATAAGTTTCGTTATCGTGCTCGGGCAGTTGCCATGTCACGCCCAGCGCGCGCCCGCGCGGAATGATCGTGACCTTGTGGACCGGATCGGCCTTCGGCAACAACTTGGCCACCACGGCATGACCGGCTTCGTGATACGCGGTGGCGCGCTTCGCTTCCTCGCGAATGACGGCCGACTTGCGTTCGGGGCCCATGAAGATCTTGTCTTTGGCATCCTCGAAGTCTTGCATCTCGACGATGCGCTTGCCGCGACGCGCCGCAAAAAGCGCCGCTTCGTTGACGAGGTTGGCGAGATCAGCGCCCGAAAAGCCCGGCGTGCCGCGGGCGATGACGGCCGCATCGACATCGTTGGCGATCGGCACCTTGCGCAGGTGCACCTTCAAAATCTGCTCGCGGCCGCGAATATCGGGCAAGCCGACATAGACCTGGCGGTCGAAACGACCGGGTCGCAGCAAAGCTTTGTCGAGCACGTCCGAACGGTTCGTCGCGGCAATCACGATGACACCCGAATTAGCCTCGAAGCCGTCCATCTCGACGAGCATTTGATTCAGCGTCTGTTCGCGCTCGTCGTTGCCACCGCCCATGCCTGCCCCGCGATGGCGACCGACCGCATCGATTTCGTCGATGAAGACGATGCACGGCGCGTGTTTTTTCGCCTGCTCGAACATGTCGCGCACGCGCGCGGCGCCTACGCCGACGAACATTTCGACGAAATCCGAACCCGAAATGCTGAAAAACGGCACCTTCGCCTCGCCCGCGATCGCGCGTGCAAGCAGCGTCTTACCGGTACCGGGGGGCCCGACGAGCAACACCCCACGCGGAATGCGGCCACCGAGCTTCTGGAACTTTTGGGGATCGCGCAGGAAGTCGACGAGTTCGGACACCTCTTCCTTCGCTTCGTCGCAACCGGCAACGTCGGTGAAATTGATTGCGTTGTTGTTCTCATCGATCAGACGCGCGCGCGACTTGCCGAACGAGAACGCTCCGCCTTTGCCGCCGCCTTGCATCTGTCTCATCATGTAAAACCAGAACCCGATGATGAGAATCGTCGGCCCGAGATAGTAAAGCGCGGACACGAGCGCGCTCGGCTCTTCATCAGCCTTGCCGCTCACCTGGACGCCATACTTCATCAGATCGCCGACCATCCAGATGTCGCCCGGCGACACGATCTGGTACTTTTGACCGTCTGCAGGAGTGACCGTGAGATTGCGCCCTTGAACGACGACACTCTTGACCTTGCCGTCCTTCGCATCCGTCATGAACTGCGAGTACGAGACACCTTCCTGGACGCGGGGCTTGTCGAACTGCTTGAACACAGTAAACAGCACCAGTGCGATGACCAGCCACACTGCTGCCTTCGAAAACATATTGTTGTTCAAAGCACCACTCCTTCCTTATAGACGGGCGCCTACATTTACCTTGCGGCACCACGAAAGCATTCTAATCCAGTCCGTAGACCCCTGCCATAACGTTTCGTTACCGCGCAAATAGCGTTTTTCGATTCGTCAAGTGTCGTTTTCGCACATTGCGCGCCACGACAGCGGTGTTCGTGCTCGCCGGGGCCGCCTCGGGCCTTGGCGCAGCCTCAACCCGGATGCTTCAGCACCCTGCCCAGAATGAACGTCTCGGACGATTTGTCGCGGGACGCCTTGGGCTTGCGCGCCGCGACTGTTTTGAACTGGCGCTTGAATTTCTCGACGATCTGACTGTACCCGCTCCCGTGGAAACACTTGACCAGCAACGCGCCTTCCGGCTTCAAATGGTTCTGGGCGAATTCGAGGGCGAGATCACAAATATGCTCGATACGCGCTGCATCCGCCACGGCCACACCGGACAGATTGGGCGCCATATCGGAAATTACAAGGTCCACGCGCCGATCACCCACCATCTCGTCGAGCTGTGCCGCCACCGATTCCTCGCGAAAGTCGCCCTGAATGAAATGAACGTCGGCAATCGGCTCCATCGGCAGGATGTCGAGCGCGATGATCGTCCCGTCGATACCCCCTTCGCGCGTCTCGTCGCGGCGCCCGCCCTGCGCGAGCTTGTTGCGGGCGTACTGGCTCCAGCTACCCGGGGCCGAGCCCAGATCGACGATGACCTGGCCCGGCCGAATCAGCTTGTCCTGCTCGTCGATTTCCTTCAATTTGTACGCCGCGCGGGCGCGGTACCCTTCCCGCTGCGCGAGCTTGACGTAAGGATCGTTGATATGGTCGTGCAGCCACGACTGGTTGAAGCGGTTTTTTGCCATCGAAAGGATCACAACGGTTGCTGCGTCGCCGCACTTTTGGCGGATAATACGCGTTTTGCCGATGCGCCGGCCGCGTCCAACGCGGTTTTGTCACACTCGTCACGCGTTCGTAACGTGTTTGCAAGGCGCCAACATTCTAGTCGAGTTGCCGATTCCCCCATGCCAGCCCTCAAAGTCTCTCCCGCTCAACGCGCCGAATTGCGCGCCCAGGCTCACGCGCTCAAACCGGTCGTACTGATCGGAGGCGATGGGCTGACCGACGCCGTGCTGGCCGAGATCAAGGTCCACCTTGCCGCGCATCAGCTCATCAAGATTCGCGTATTTGGCGACGAACGCGAAGCGCGCGCCGCCATCTGCGAACAGATCTGCGATACGCTCGGCGCCGCACCGATCCAGCAAATCGGCAAATTGCTCGTGGTTTGGAAGCCCCACGAGAGCGCGCGCGCCACCGCCGCGAAAACGCCTGCCGCCAGCCCGAGCGCGGGCCGCGGCGCCGCCGCGAAGCGTCCCGCCGCCGCCAAAACCGCTGCGCGTCCGGCGACCGCCGCCGCGCGGGGCCGCGCCGTACCCAGCGTACGGCAAGCGGCCGGCGAAACATCGAAGGCCGGGGCTGCGCCACGTCTCGTCAAGGTCGTCAAACCGACAGAGAACCCCAAGCGCCGGCCCAAGCCGCAGACGGTACTCGTGCGCGGCAATGAACGCGTCACCGCGGGCGGGAACGTCAAGCGCGCGAAAAAACGCCAGACGAGCGCCAAGCGCCAGCATCAAACAGTGAAGTAATGCGGCCTCAGGCGCCCCGTTCGAGATCGGGCGCCGCCGCGCACACGCGGCATCTCAGGCCGAGCCGCTCGCGCCGCCGAACGTACCCACCGGCAGCTTCCAGACAAGCGCGATGCCGAGCAAGCTCTCGATCAGATAGATCAAACTCGAGATCCCGTGCAGCACCCCGAATCGCGTGGCATAGGCCGAGTGCGCCACGTCGACGCCCGCCTCGAGGGCGGCGCCGCGCATCGCTTCCATGAACGGCTGCAGCGCGAAATATCCGACGAGCACGCAAACCAGCATACCGGCCAGCAACGCTCTAAGCGGCCGGTACGCAAGCGCGCCGCGCCGCACGAGCACATTGCCGAGCGCGAGCGCCAAAATCCCGCAGAGCACGCCGATAAACGCTTCGATGCGAAAAAGGCGCGCCGCCACAGTACCGGCGGCGACACGGTCCAGTGTGGCAAAAAGCGTAGGCGCAGCGGCGTAGCCGATGGTCAGCAAAGAGCCCACCCAAACCACGACGAGTAACCTGAAAATGCGATGCGGAGCCAGGGACACGTGGCCCGCCCGTCAGACGTAACTCACGGCGATGATTTCGTACTCGCGCACGCCGCCAGGTGCCTGCACCGCGGCGACATCGCCCTCCGATTTGCCGATCAGTGCGCGCGCGATCGGCGAGCTGACCGAGATCAGGCCGTGATCGATATCGGCCTCGTCGTCACCGACGATCTGATAAGTCACGACGTTGCCCGAGTCCAGGTCTTCGAGTTCGACGGTAGCAGCGAAGACGACGCGGCCGTCCGCGTCGAGCGCGGAGGGGTCGATCACCTGGGCGGCGGCGAGCTTCGATTCGATTTCGGCAATACGGCCCTCGATGAAACCCTGCTTTTCCTTCGCGGCATCGTATTCGGCGTTTTCGGACAGATCCCCTTGCGCGCGCGCCTCGGCGATGGAATTGATGACCGAGGGACGCTCAATGGATTTCAATCGCTGCAATTCGTCGCGCAGCTTGTTGGCGCCCCGTTTTGTCAATGGAATAGTGCTCATGGACAGATCAGTAAGCAAAAAGACGTCTATAAAAAAGCACCGCGGTTAAGTGCATCCCGTCAGGCGTTGTGGCCACCGGAGGGGACGCCGCTTAACCGCGGCATCTGGGGTCGAAGCCGACCCCGCCTAGTCATCAAAAGGCTAGTTTAGGCGAGCATGAAGGCCTTGTAAATCATAGACTTCCAAGTCACGCAGGTAGCGCAGGCCCTCGACCGCCGCGCGCGCACCCGACATCGTCGTGTAGTACGTCACCTTGTTAGCCTGTGCGCTCATGCGGATCGAGCGCGAATCGGCGATCGCGGCCCGCGTTTCGTCGACTGTCGTGAACACGAGGGCAATCTCGCCGTTCTTGATCATATCGACAATGTGCGGACGCCCGTCTTTGACCTTGTTGACGACCTTGACGGGAACGCCCGCTGCCGCAATCGCGGCGGCCGTACCTTTCGTCGCGACGATCGGATAGCCCAGTTCGTGCAGCATGCCGGCGACCTCGACCGCTTTCGCCTTGTCGGCATCCATCACCGTGATCAGCACGGTGCCCGATTCCGGCAGGCGCGAGCCGGCGGCCAGCTGCGACTTGAAAAGCGCCTCGCCGAACGTCTGGCCCACGCCCATCACTTCGCCCGTCGAACGCATTTCGGGCCCCAGCACCGGATCGACGCTCGGAAATTTGACGAACGGGAAGACTGCCTCCTTCACGCTGAAGTAAGGCGGCTCGACTTCCTTCTCGACGCCCTGCTGCGCCAGCGTTTGCCCCACCATCGCGCGCGCGGCAATCTTGGCCAGCGCCAGACCCGTTGCCTTTGACACGTAAGGGACCGTACGCGAAGCGCGCGGATTCACTTCGAGCACATAGATGATGTCCTTCACCGCGCCGTCGTTCTGCTTCACCTGCTGGATCGCGAATTGGACGTTCATCAGGCCCACGACGTTCAGTGCGCGCGCCATGGCGCCCGTTTGGCGCTTGAGCTCGGCCACCGTCTCCTTGGAGAGCGAATAAGGCGGCAGCGAACAGGCCGAATCGCCCGAATGCACGCCGGCCTGTTCGATGTGCTCCATCACGCCGCCGATGAAGACCGCCTGGCCGTCCGAAATGCAATCGACATCGCATTCGATCGCGTCGTTCAGGAAACGGTCGAGCAGCACCGGCGAATCGTTCGACACCTTCACGGCCTCGCGCATATAGCGTTCGAGGTCGCGCGGCTCGTGGACGATTTCCATCGCACGCCCGCCCAGCACATACGAGGGACGCACGACGAGCGGGTAACCGATCTCGTCGGCCAGCGTGAGCGCGTCCGCTTCGGTACGTGCCGTACGGTTCGGCGGTTGACGCAACTGCAGGTCCTGCAGCAGCTTCTGGAAGCGCTCGCGGTCTTCCGCGGCATCGATCATATCGGGCGACGTACCGATGATCGGCACACCGTTCGCTTCGAGATCGAGCGCGAGCTTCAGCGGCGTCTGACCGCCGTACTGGACGATCACGCCGAGCGGCTTTTCCTTGTCGACGATCTCGAGGACGTCTTCGAGCGTGAGCGGCTCGAAATAAAGACGATCGGACGTGTCGTAATCGGTCGATACCGTCTCGGGGTTGCAGTTGACCATGATCGTTTCATAGCCGTCCTCGCGCATGGCAAGCGCGGCATGAACGCAGCAGTAGTCGAACTCGATGCCCTGCCCGATACGGTTCGGACCGCCGCCGAGCACCATGATCTTCTTGTTCGACGTCGGCATCGCCTCGCATTCTTCCTCGTAGGTCGAATACATGTAGGCCGTCTTCGTGGCGAATTCAGCGGCGCAGGTATCGACCCGCTTGTACACCGGGCGCACGTTCAGCTCGATGCGGCGACGACGGACGTCGGCAGGCGTGGCCGAGACGAGCTTGGCCAGCCGGCGATCGGAGAAACCGCTCTGTTTCAGAAAGCGCAGTTCTTCCCGGGAGAGGCTGGCGAGCATCCGGCCCGCGAGGGCCTTCTCCTTCGCGACGATCTCTTCGATCTGCGCGAGGAACCAGGGATCGATCGACGTCTCTTCGAACACTTCATCGAGCGACATGCCGAGGCGGAACGCATCGCCGACGTACCAGATGCGATCCGGACCGGGTTCGCCGATCTCGCGCACGATTTCATCGCGATTCGTGGATTTTTCGTCGAGCCCGTCGACTCCCACCTCGAGGCCGCGCAGTGCTTTCTGGAACGATTCCTGGAACGTGCGGCCGATCGCCATCACTTCACCCACCGATTTCATCTGGGTCGTGAGGTGCGAATCAGCCTCGCGGAATTTTTCGAACGCGAAGCGCGGGATCTTCGTGACGACATAGTCGATCGTCGGCTCGAACGACGCGGGCGTCTGGCCGCCCGTAATCTCGTTCTTGAGCTCGTCGAGCGTATAACCTGCTGCCAGCTTGGCTGCGACCTTCGCAATCGGAAAACCCGTAGCCTTCGACGCCAGCGCCGACGAGCGCGATACGCGCGGATTCATTTCGATGACGATCACGCGGCCATCGTTCGGATTGATGGCGAACTGGACGTTCGAACCGCCGGTATCGACGCCGATTTCACGCAAGACCGCGAGCGACGCGTTGCGCAGCAGCTGGTATTCCTTGTCGGTCAACGTCTGCGCCGGCGCAACGGTGATCGAATCGCCCGTATGGATACCCATCGGATCGAGGTTTTCGATCGAGCAGACGATGATGCAGTTGTCTGCGCGATCGCGCACGACCTCCATCTCGTACTCTTTCCAGCCGAGCAGCGATTCCTCGATGAGCAACTCGTGCGTGGGCGAGAGGTCGAGGCCGCGCCGGCAAATTTCTTCGAATTCCTGGCGATTGTAGGCGATGCCGCCGCCCGAGCCGCCGAGCGTAAACGACGGCCGGATCACGACCGGATAGCCCGGCCCGCCCGTTTGCACGGCGATGTCGGTCTGCACCTTCAGCGCCTCTTCCATCGAATGCGCGACCCCGGACTTTGCCGAGCCGAGGCCGATCTTCGTCATCGCATCCTTGAACTTCTGGCGATCTTCCGCTTTGTCGATCGCCTCGGGCGACGCGCCGATGAGCTCGACGCCGTACTTGGCCAGCACACCTTCACGGAAAAGATCGAGCGCACAGTTCAGCGCCGTTTGTCCACCCATGGTCGGCAGGATCGCGTCGGGGCGCTCTTTCGCGATGATGCGCTCGACCACCTCCCAGGTAATCGGCTCGATGTAAGTCACGTCGGCCGTGTTCGGATCGGTCATGATCGTGGCCGGGTTGCTGTTCACGAGAATGACCTTGTAGCCCTCCTCGCGCAGCGCCTTGCAAGCCTGTGCGCCCGAATAATCGAACTCGCACGCCTGGCCGATGATGATCGGACCCGCGCCGATGATGAGAATGCTCTTGATGTCTGTCCGCTTGGGCATAACGCTCTCGCTAATGTATTTCTGGTATCTCTGACGAAGGCGGCGCGTTCGTCGCGCGCCGCGGCACGAATCACGCGGCTGCGTTACCGCGCTTCGCGTCCATCAACGCGGTGAAGCGGTCGAACAGATAGCCGATATCGTGCGGACCGGGCGATGCCTCGGGGTGACCCTGGAAGCAAAACGCCGGCTTGTCCGTCAACTCGAAACCTTGCAGCGTGCCGTCGAACAGCGAAACGTGCGTGACGCGCGCATTGGCGGGCAGCGTGGCCGCATCGACGGCGAACCCGTGGTTCTGCGACGTGATCACCACGCGGCCGTCCCCGAGATCTTTCACGGGGTGATTCGCGCCGTGGTGGCCCGTCTTCATTTTCATGGTCTTGGCGCCGACGGCCAGACCCATGATCTGATGGCCCAGGCAAATGCCGAAGGTCGGCACGCCGCGCTCGATGAACTCCTTGGTCGCGGCGATCGCGTAATCGCACGGTTCCGGGTCGCCGGGGCCGTTCGAAAGGAACACCCCATCGGGATTGAGCGCGAGCGCGTCGGCCGCACTCGATTGCGCCGGCAACACCGTCACGTGGCAGCCGCGCTCGGCCAGCATACGCAGAATGTTGTATTTGACGCCGTAATCGAAGGCCACCACGCGGTAGCGCGGCGAACGCTGCGCACCGAAGCCGCTGCCGAGACGCCATTCCGTCTGCGCCCACTCATAAGGCTTGGCCGTGGAAACGACCTTGGCGAGGTCCATGCCCGCGAGCCCCGGAAACGAACGCGCGAGCTCGATGGCACGCGCCTCGTCATCGGTGCCTGCGAGAATGCAGCCGTTTTGCGCGCCCTTGTCTCGCAAGATGCGCGTGAGCCGGCGCGTATCGATTCCGGCGATGGCCACGACGCCTTCGTCGCGCAGATACTCGGCCAGCGTGCGCTGCATCCGGAAGTTCGAGGCACGCACCGGCAGATCACGCACGATGAGGCCCGCGGCATGAACTTTCATCGATTCGACGTCTTCACCGTTGACCCCGACATTGCCGATATGGGGATAGGTGAGCGTCACGATCTGCCGCGCGTAACTCGGATCGGTCAGGATCTCCTGATAACCGGTGATGGCCGTGTTGAAGACCACCTCGCCGATCGTATGACCGGCCGCGCCGATCGCATAGCCGCGAAAGACCGTGCCGTCAGCGAGTGCAAGCAGAGCGGGAGGAAAAGACGGCAACACGGGAAGCTCCTTGGGGAGCACCCTGTTGCCGACCTGTCATCCGCCCGGAGGCTGCCACGGCGCCGATGGATCGGCGGCAAGCGCGGCGCTCGACGTTCCTCGTTGCGCGTAGAGCTTGGCCAGCGTGCCGGAGCGCTCGATTGCGCGGCATCGACTGCTTTTGCCAAACGACGCCACGGTGCATTGAGCGGCGGATGAACGGGATGGGGAAGGTAGGCGCTAGGGTGCGGGTTGAATAGCGAAACTTTCGAATTATAGCGTGAAAGCCCTATTCCCTACAATGGAGATGCGTGCCGGATGGGGTGAGCGCGTGTTCGCCGCGGCTCCGGCGGCGAACCGATCACGCGCTCACTGCTGCTTGGTTTGTCCGCGCGACGAAGCGACCGTCGTGTTCTGCTGCTTGCCTTGCGCTGCCTTCGCGCTCTTCTTGCTCGACTTCGAGGCGGTTTCGACGGTCTTTCGGGCCGGCGCGGCGGATTTGCTTTCGCGCTTACCGCCTGCCGCGGCGCGGGCCGCGACCTTTACGGATTGGGTCCGCGCCCCGCCGTGCGCGGCGGCTCGGCGCGAATGCG
>Ga0209672_100469_pt1 | contig 22731 bp, 23 predicted proteins | sample AraplaCol_mMS_r2_FD_184273 | JGI IMG/M metagenome (GOLD analysis project Ga0209672, IMG submission 184273) | Arabidopsis root microbial communities from North Carolina, USA - plate scrape CL_Col_mMS_r2 (SPAdes) (version 2) | ecosystem: Host-associated > Plants > Roots > Endosphere | place: USA...
ATGGCGCCGGTGCTCACATCGCGTGAGCGAGCTTTTTCATCTTCGTCTTGATGCGGGTCTGCTTGAGCGGCGAGAGGTACTCGACGAAAACCCGCCCCATCAGGTGATCCATCTCGTGCTGAATGCAGATGGCCAACAGCCCCTCGCAATCGACTTCGAACGTCTCGCCGCGCTCATTGAGTGCGCGCACGCGGACCTTCTCGGCCCGCTCCACGCTGTCATAGATGCCCGGCACGGACAGACATCCCTCCTCGGCGAGCTTGCGCTCATCGCTGGACCAGACGATCTCCGGATTGATGAATGCGCGCAGCTCGTCGTGCGTTTCCGAAACGTCGATCACGATGACGCGCTCGTGAACGTCGACCTGGGTTGCCGCCAGGCCCACGCCGGGCGCGGCATACATCGTTTCGGCCATATCGGCGACGAGCTTGCGAATGCGATCGTCGACCGTTGCGACGGGCTTCGCGATCTTGTGCAGACGTTTATCGGGGTAGTGCAGGATGTTCAGTAATGCCATGGTCGGAAAGTTGCTGGCGCTCGAGCAATCACGCTCGAGGGGTGCCGGGCGAATCAACGAATCAACAATTGCCGTTTGCGGCGATAGGCCGTTCGGCTGACTTGTGCGGCCGCGCTCGCGCACCGAAGATAGCCCGATGCCGCGCACAGTTTTGCCCCACGAGCCGCAACGGGCAAGGCTTCACGCCGCATGAACGAGCGAACGGGGGACTTTTCGGATGGTGAAAATTTTAACATGCCGCGAGGGTATCCGCTGGCGGGCGGGCCACGCCGGATGAAGGCGTTGCCCCTGACCGACGACGAGCGAGCCGCGTGGCTGGTCTTGGCCGGCGCGCGTGGTCTCACGCCCGCCGCGCTGCGGGCACTGCTTGCCGCGTTCGGCATGCCGCAAGCCTTGCGCAGCCAGTCCTTCGATGCACTGGCCGCGGTTGCCGGCGAAGCCGCCGCGCGCGCCGTGCTCGCGCCATTGCCCGCGGGCTGGCAAGCGCAGGCCGCCGAAGTCGAAATGTGGTGCGCGCAGCCGGGCAACGCGCTCGTAACGCTTGCCGATCCCGCGTATCCGCCCGCCTTGCTGGCCATGCCCGATCCTCCGCCGCTGCTGTATGTCAAAGGGCGACTGGAGCTGCTGCACGCAAGCGCCATCGCGCTCGTGGGCAGCCGCAACGCCACGCCGCAAGGGCTCGAAGATGCCACGCACTTTGCCCGCGCGCTCGCCGCGGCGGGCCTCGTTGTCGTATCGGGTCTGGCGCTCGGGATCGACGCGGCGGCGCATCGCGGCGCGCTCGCAGTGAGGGGACGCACCGTGGCGGTCATCGGCACCGGCATCGACATCGTCTATCCCGCCGCGCACCACCAACTCGCGCACCAGATCGCGGCCGACGGGGCGCTCGTTTCGGAGTGGCCGCTCGGCACACCGGCGCGGCCCTCGCACTTTCCTCAACGTAACCGCCTCATCGCAGGGCTCGCAAGGGGAGTCCTCATTGTCGAGGCCGCGCTTCGCTCGGGCTCGCTCATCACGGCGCGGCTCGCCAACGAAATGGGGCGCGACGTCTTTGCGCTGCCGGGTTCGATTCACTCGCCGCTCTCGCGCGGCTGCCATCGCCTGATCAAGGAAGGCGCCCGGCTGACGGAGGAACCCACGGAAATTCTGGAGGAGTGGGGGCTGGCGAACTCGGCTGGACCTCACGCCGCTGCGACAGTCCGGCACGGCGGGTCGTCTCCTGCATCGGCATCGGCATCGATAACCGTATCCGCATCGGATGCCGGCGCCGCGCCGCCCTTTGGACAAGACAGCGCCGCCGCGCGAGTGATCGCAGCGCTCGGCCACGCACCGGCCACACTTGAAGTTCTCGCCAGACGCACCGACATGAATGGCGCGGCATTGCAAGCCGCGCTGCTCGAACTCGAGCTTGCCGGGCACGTGAATGCATTGCCAGGCGGCCGCTATGCCCGTACCGCATTGCGCGGAGGCTGAGCCCAAGCGCGTGCGCCGTGCTACATTCGCTCGAAACCAACATCGTCCGATACAGGAAGACCCAGCATGCCCGCGCTGAATCTCGATACCGACTCAGACCGGATCGCCGAGCGCGTCACCGATACGAACACACTGCTCGTTGCGTGCCTTTGCGCGCAGTGGTGCGGCACGTGCCGCGATTACCGAGCCGATTTCGATCGCCTGGCCGATGCACATCCCGAGGTCTGCTTCGCCTGGATCGACATTGAAACCCACGCGGACCGCTTGGACGACCTCGATGTCGAGAACTTCCCGACGCTGCTGATCGAGGACGGCGTCACGACGCGCTTTTTCGGTACGGTATTGCCGCATATTTCGATCGCCGAGCGCCTCTTGTCCGATCTGACGGCGTTGCCGCCGGCAGTCGGCGCCCCGAAGCTGAGACCCGTTCTGGTCGACGCCTGACCCCTTTTAGTCGACCGCGCTTCGGCGGCCAGCCGCCCGGCACGTGCAATGCTCGCGTCCCCCGATTGCGCAGAGTCTGGAAAAACCCGCTTGAAAACGCAGGTGTTTTTCCACCGTCGGACGTCCTGAGCGCGCCGTGTGCTATAAAGCGGTCGTTAAAGGAACCACTATACGGGGATTGACCCCGGACACCATTACATTCTGTCATGTCCAAAGCACTGATCATTGCGGAGAAGCCCTCGGTCGCGAACGACATCGCGCGAGCACTTGGCGGCTTCACCAAACATGACGAGTACTACGAAAGCGACGAGTACGTCCTCTCGTCCGCCGTCGGCCATCTGCTCGAGATCGCCGCGCCGGAGGAGTACGAGGTAAAGCGGGGCAAATGGAGCTTCGCTCATCTGCCCGTGATCCCGCCGCACTTCGATCTCAATCCGATCGCCAAGAGCGAGTCGCGGCTCAAGGTGCTGACCCGGTTGATCAAGCGCAAGGATATCGACCGTCTCATCAACGCGTGCGACGCCGGGCGCGAAGGCGAGTTGATTTTTCGGCTCATTGCCCAACACGCCAAAGCCAAACAGCCCGTTCAGCGGTTATGGCTGCAATCGATGACGCCCGCCGCCATTCGCGACGGCTTCGCGCATTTGCGCAACGATGGCGAAATGCAGCCGCTGGCGGACGCCGCCCGGTGCCGCTCCGAGGCGGATTGGCTCGTCGGCATCAACGGCACCCGTGCGATGACGGCTTTCAACAGCAAGGGCGGCGGCTTTTTCCTGACAACGGTCGGGCGCGTTCAAACGCCCACGCTGTCGATCGTCGTCGAACGCGAGGAGAAAATCCGACGCTTCGTGCCGCGCGATTACTGGGAAGTGCGTGCCGAATTCGTCTGCGCGGGCGGATTTTACGAAGGGCGCTGGTTCGATCCGAAGTTCAAGCGCGATGAGTTCGACCCCGAGAAACGCGATTCGCGGCTGTGGAGCCTCGCTGCCGCGGAGACGGTGGTCGCCGCATGCCGCGATCAGATCGGCGTCGTCAGCGAGGAATCGAAGCCTTCGACGCAGCTCTCGCCGCTGCTGTTCGACCTGACGAGCTTGCAACGCGAAGCCAACGGTCGCTTCGGCTTTTCCGCGAAGAACACGCTCGGGCTCGCGCAAGCGCTGTACGAAAAGCACAAGGTGCTCACGTACCCGCGAACCGATGCGCGCGCGCTGCCGGAAGACTATATCGGCACCGTGAAAAGCACGCTCGAGATGCTGAAGGAGAGCAACAACTACTTGCCGTTCGCGAAACAGGTGCTCGACAAGAGCTGGGTCAAGCCGAACAAGCGCATCTTCGACAACTCGAAGATCAGTGATCACTTCGCGATCATTCCGACGCTGCAAGCGCCGAAAGCGCTCTCCGAACCCGAGCAAAAACTTTACGATCTCGTCGTCAAGCGTTTCCTGGCCGTGTTTTTTCCAGCGGCCGAATACCGCGTAACGACGCGTATCACCGAGGTCGTGGGCCATCACTTCAAGACCGAGGGCAAGGTCCTCGTCGAACCCGGTTGGCTGCAAGTCTACGGACGCGAGACGGGCGGCGAGGAAGCCAACCTCGTGCCGGTGCAAAAGGACGAAAAGGTCAAGACCGACCAGATCGCCGCCCACGAACTCACGACCAAACCGCCGGCACGCTATAACGAAGCGACGCTGCTGTCCGCCATGGAAGGTGCCGGCAAGCTTGTCGAAGACGACGAACTCCGCGAAGCGATGGCGGCCAAGGGCCTGGGCACGCCGGCCACGCGGGCGGCCATCATCGAAGGGCTGCTCGGCGAGAAATACCTCGTGCGCGAAGGGCGCGAGCTGATTCCGACCGCCAAGGCGTTCCAGCTCATGACGCTGCTACGCGGCCTCGGCGTGAAGGAACTCACCGCGCCGGAACTGACCGGCGAGTGGGAGCACAAGCTCGCGCAAATGGAACGTGGCAACCTTGCGCGCGACGCTTTCATGCAGGAAATTGCACGCATGACGCAAACGATCGTCAAGCGCGCGAAGGAATACGATTCCGATACGATCCCCGGCGATTACGCCACATTAACGACGCCATGCCCGAATTGCGGTGGCCAGGTAAAGGAAAACTACCGGCGCTTCGCTTGCACGCAATGCGAGTTCTCGATTTCGAAGATTCCGGGCAGCCGCCAGTTCGAGATCGACGAAGTGGAAACGCTGCTCGCCAAGAAAGAGATCGGACCGCTTTCGGGGTTCCGCAGCAAGATGGGGCGGCCTTTCTCGGCCATTCTCAAACTCACCTTCGATGACGAAATCAAGAACTACAAGCTCGAGTTCGATTTCGGCCAGGACCAGGGCGGCGAGGACGGCGAGGCGCCCGATTTCTCGGAACAGGAGCCTGTCGGCGCATGCCCGAAGTGCCACGCACGCGTCTTCGAACATGGCATGAGCTACGTCTGCGAGAACTCCGTGGCCGTGCCGAAGACATGCGATTTCCGCTCGGGCAAAGTCATCTTGCAGCAGGAAATCGCGCGTGAGCAGATGGCGAAACTGCTCGAGGCAGGCCGCACCGACTTGCTGACCGGCTTCAAGTCGTCGCGCACCGGTCGCAACTTCAAGGCTTATCTCGTCAAGCAGAGCGACGGCAAGATAGGCTTCGAGTTCGAGAAGAAGGAGCCGAAGGAGCCTTCAGCCAAGACCGCGGCTAAATCGAGCGCGCGCGCTGCGGCCGCGGCGGCCGATGGCTCGGCCGCCGATCCGGACGAAACCACAGTGGCAACGGCCCGCAAGCCTGCCGCCAAGACCGCGGGCAAAACCGCCGCAAAAACGGCCGCCAAACCAGCAGCAAAGGCACCGGCCAAGAAGGCAGCGACAAGGAAAGTCGGCGCTTGAGCGTGTAGACGCGACAAGCGGAATCAGTCAGAGCGGATGTGCCGGCTTGCGCGCGGAGCGGCTGCTTCAGCAACCGCTGCGCCCCATACCGCCAAGCGCGACGGCTCGTCCCTTCCGCCGCGCCCTTGCCGCGATCAGAGCGGCGTCGGGGTACTCATGCGCGAGCGGCCCGCGCGAGGCACCTTCGAGAGCGGGCCGTCGTGGCGCGCCCCAGCGTACCGCTTTTCCTCTTCTTCGAGCGGCTGCGGCGTGTCGCGCTCTTGCGCGGCAGCCGGAACCGGAGCCGCAACCGGCAGTGCCTTGCCGTCCTTGAGCCAAAGCTCGCCCAACGTGCCGTTCGGAGTCTGGCTGAAGTGCTCCACGAGATGATCGATGAACGTCCGCACCTTGGCCGGTAAATGGCGCCGGCTCGGATAGCCGATGTTCACCTCGACCTGCGGAAGCCGATAGTCCGACAGTACCCGCACGAGATTGCCGCGCGTCGCGTCGCTGCCGATCAAATAACTCGGCAAGATCGCGATGCCCATGCCGAGCAGCGCGAACTGTCGCAGCATCTCGGTGTTGTTCGCCACGATCACGTTCGACGGGCGAACGCGCACTTCGCCCTCGGGGCCGGTAAACACACGTTCATCGCCCCAATATTCCGAAGGCAAACTGAGGCAGGCGTGCTCGGCCAGTTGCTCGGGTCGCGTGGGCGTTCCGTGCTTCTCGAGGTACGCGGGCGTAGCGCAGACGATCATGCAGCCCGTCGTCAGCCGGCGCGTGACGATGCTCGCGCTGCGCATTTTCTGAGCGATGACGATACCGACGTCGAATCCCTCTTCGACGAGATCCACGCCACGATCGACGAGCGTCAGATCGGGCAGCACCTTCGGATAGCGTTCGACGTAGGTCTGAAGCACCGGCGCGAGATTGTGCAGGCCGAAGACGACGGGCGCCACGATGCGCAGCGTGCCCACGGGCTCATGATTGCGGGCGACCACCATCTGCTCGACGTCTTCCAGCTCGTCGAGGATTTGCCTGGCGCGCTCGAGATAGACCTGACCCGATTCGGTCAACGAGAGGCTGCGGGTAGTGCGGTTCAGCAACCGTGTGCCGAGCCGGGCTTCGAGGTCCGCGACATGTCGCGTGGCTACGGCGTTCGAGATGTCCATCGCGCCTGCTGCACGAGCAAAACTGCCGAGATCCGCCACTTTCACGAACACACGCATCGACTGCAAATGATCCATTGACGACTCCTGCCGCTGTGATTACTCAGAAAAAAATTCCCGAGCCTATTCGTAATTGTCCTACGACTGTCAAAACAGCGCAGAGTTGCTTCACATCGCGTATTTTTCGAAATTAAAATCGCGACGGATCACATTAGAGGGAAAGGGCCACGCTCAGCGCCCATAAATGCGTAAGAAATCCCCCGCACGCGGCAGATTTCTACGCGGGAACACTCGAAAGGAAGGAAAGGGGACAGATGAAGCGGCGGGCAGAGCGGGCAGGCGGCGCGAAAGAGTCGTCGCGATCTCGCGCCGCCCGCCGTAAAAATCGTCAGCCGCCAAGCCGGCTTTCGATACTCGCTTTCGTGCGGTTCAGCGCATCGGGCAAGCCGTGATGGAGCTTATCGAAGAGCTGGGCATGCAGCGCGAGCTCCTCACGCCATGCCGCATCGTCGATGGAAATCACCTGCTCGAACTGCTCGCGCGTGAACCCGAGGTTCGTCCAATCGATATCCTCGTAGCGCGGCGAGATGCCGAACGCATGATCCACGCCTTCGGTGCGGCCTTCGATACGGTCGATCATCCAGCGCAGCACGCGCATGTTCTCGCCGAAGCCCGGCCAGACGAATTTGCCGTCCGGTCCCTTGCGGAACCAGTTGACGCAGAAGATTTTCGGCACCTTGCCGCCGAGCGACTCGATACGTTCGCCCACGCCGAGCCAATGGCTGAAATAGTCGGCCATGTTGTAGCCGCAAAACGGCAGCATCGCGAATGGATCGCGCCGCACCACGCCTTGCTGCCCCGCCGCCGCCGCGGTCGTTTCCGAGCCCATCGTCGCCGCCATATAGACGCCCTCGATCCAGCTGCGGGCCTCGGTCACGAGCGGCACCGTGCTCGAGCGGCGCCCACCGAAGATGAAGGCATCGAGCGGTACGCCGGTTGGGTTTTCCCAGTCGGGGTCGATCGAAGGGCATTGCGCCGCGGGCGCGGTGAAGCGGGCGTTCGGGTGAGCGGCCTTGCGGCCCGTTTCCTTGGCGATCTCGGGCGTCCAATCCCGGCCTTGCCAGTCGATGGCATGAGCAGGCGGCGTGTCGGTCATGCCCTCCCACCAGACGTCGCCCTCGTCGGTCAGCGCCACGTTCGTGAAGATGACGTTGCCTTTCAGCGTGGCCATGGCGTTGTAATTCGTTTTCTCGCTCGTGCCCGGCGCGACACCGAAGTAGCCGGCTTCCGGATTGATCGCATAGAGGCGTCCGTCCTTGCCGGGCTTGATCCAGGCGATGTCGTCACCGATCGTCGAGATCGACCAGCCGTTCATGCCGGCCGGTGGAATCAGCATCGCGAAGTTCGTCTTGCCGCACGCCGATGGAAACGCCGCCGCTACCCGGTACTTGCGTCCCTCCGGCGAGGTGACCGTGAGAATCAGCATGTGTTCGGCAAGCCACCCTTCGGTGCGCCCCATCGTCGATGCGATCCGCAGCGCGAAACATTTTTTGCCCAGCAGCGCATTGCCGCCGTAGCCGGAGCCGAAGCTCCATATCTCTCGGGCTTCGGGGAAATGCACGATGTACTTGGTGTCGTTGCACGGCCAGGGAACATCGGAAGCGCCTTGCGCGAGCGGGGCGCCGACCGAGTGCACGCACGGCACGAAGCTGCCGTCGGTGCCGAGTACTTCGTACACCTGTCGCCCCATGCGCGTCATGATTCTCATGTTGACGACGACATAGGGGCTATCCGTGAGCTCGATGCCGATATGCGCGATGGGCGAGCCGAGCGGCCCCATCGAAAACGGCACGACGTACATCGTCCTACCGCGCATCGAGCCATCGAAAAGGCCCTCGAGGGTCATGCGCATTTCTTGCGGATCGACCCAATTGTTCGTGGGACCGGCATCTTCGCGGCGCTTCGAGCAAATAAAGGTGCGGTCTTCGACGCGCGCAACATCGGACGGTGCCGAGCATGCGAGATACGAGTTGGGCCGTTTGGCGGGGTTCAGGCGCTTGAGCGTTCCGGCCTGGACCATATCATTGCAAAGGCGGTCATACTCTTCTTGTGACCCGTCGCACCAGACGATGCGCGCGGGCTTCGTCAATGCCGCAACCCGCTCGACCCACTCGAGCAACTTGCGATGTCTGACGAATGCTGGCGCATCGATGGTGGGAGCGCCCGCCGGGGCGGATGATTGATTCATCGAGCTGTCTCCGTTTTATGTTCGTGGAAGGGAAACGGTGCGGGCTCGCTGACGCCGCATGCGAGAGGCACATTGCTCATCTGTGCCGCGCGGGCGCGAGACGAGGACGGCGCGTCAGGAGCTTTGCGGCTTGCGCGTCGCCGTCGCAAGCTGCTAAATAGAAGCGGTTCTGCTTATCGAGGGAGCCAATGAGCATAGTAACGAAGGCGGGTGCATCGTTCATGCCAGCTCCTCTTTTGTGAGACGTGGAACTGGGAAGCATATCACCGCGTCTATTGCGTTCATCGTGCGCTGCAAAACCAAACTTGCCCTATGAAAATTGCCATACTCGACGACTACCAGGATGCAGTTCGTAAACTCGATTGCTTTCAAATGCTTGCAAACCACGAGGTCAAGGTGTTCAACAACACCGTGCGCGGCCTCGGACAGTTGGCAAGCCGTCTGGCGGAAGTCGACGCGCTCGTGTTGATTCGCGAGCGTACGCGTGTGACCTCGCAACTGCTCGACAAGTGCCCGCATCTGCGGATGATCAGCCAAACGGGCAAGGTCTCGAGCCATATCGATCTCGGCGCCTGTACCGAGCGCGGCATTGCGGTACTGGAGGGGACCGGCTCGGCGACGGCGCCGGCCGAGCTCACCTGGGCGCTCATCATGGCCGCGCAGCGGCGCATTCCGCAGTACGTTGCGAATTTGAAGCAGGGCGCATGGCAGCAGTCGGGATTGAAGACTTCCGCGTTGCCGCCCAATTTCGGCCTGGGTCAGGTGCTGCACGGGCATACGCTCGGCATCTGGGGGTACGGCAAAATTGGGCGCCTTCTGGCCGGGTATGGCAGGGCGTTCGGTATGCGGGTGTTGATTTGGGGGAGGGAGCACTCGTTGGAAGCCGCCAAGGCCGATGGTTATGAGGCGGCCGAAAGTCGCGAGGCCTTCTTCGAGCAAAGCGATGTGCTTTCGATCCATCTGCGGCTGCACGACGATACACGCGGGATCGTCAAACAAGCCGATCTGCTGCGCATGAAGCCTACGGCGCTTTTCGTCAACACGAGCCGCGCCGAGTTGCTCGAGGAGAATGCGCTCGTCAACGCGCTCTCGCACAACCGGCCGGGGATGGTCGCTATCGATGTCTATGAGAGCGAGCCGATCCTTCAAGGGTACGGGCTGCTGCGAATGGAGAACGTCATCTGCACACCGCATATCGGATATGTGGAGCGGGAAAGTTACGAGCTTTATTTCAGCGCTGCTTTCAAAAACATTCTTGCGTTCGACGAGGGCGACACCTCGAGCGTCGTCAATCCGGATGCGCTTTCTTCCGTGAAGCGGCGTTGACAGGCGGTGGCGCACCGCTCAGTCTTGCGCGGCATGCGCTTCAATGGCGGGCATGGACTTTACGCCGCGACGCTTTCGAGTTGCGGCATGCCGCGCAGGAATGCTTCGCCGTCTTGCCGACCGAGCTCGTAGGCCGGGCGCATCAGCGCGGGCTGCGTGTAGTCCCAGCTCGAGATCGGTACTTTGCGCGAAGGCTGGACATAAAGGCGCTGCTGTTCGCCGTGAGCGACGACGAACGTCTGCGGGCGCGGATAGCGTCGCGTCACCATGACGAGCACGCGCCCCGGCGAAGCATCGAGCGCGCCGACGGGCACGTTGTCGACCATTCCCCCGTCGAGTACCGGTCTGCCATCGCGACGCAGAACCGGTGTAAAGGGTGGTGTACAGGACGATTGGAGAATCAGGTCCGCGAGCGCATCGACGCTCGCGCAGTCCTGCGCGCGCAGGTATTCCGGCCGAAAGCCGAGGGCGCGCCCAAGCGTCGGATGCAACGTTTTGCGCAGGTGTTTTTCGATGTTGTAGGCGATGAGGCCTGCTGCGACCGAGGCATGCGCACCGAGCCAGCGCGGCACATGCGAGACGCCGATGCGGATTTCGGGCGCGCTGGCGAGTTGACCGAACGATTCACCGTAAATGTCGAGCAGCGCCTGGCGGTAGATTCGATAGTGCGGAAAGACCGATGCGCCGGGGCGCCAGAGATTGGTCCAGTAGGCGTTCCTGGTGTTGCCGCGCAGGACCTCTTCGTAGTAGCGCATGACCCATTGCGAGTCTCGCGTGTAGAGCATGCAGGCAGTGGCTGCCTCGGCGGAGATGCCGGCGATGATGCGGGGCTTCAAACCGAGCTCGGGCTGCACCACTTCCCAGAAACCTGCCTGCCACCAGCAGCGGTTGCCACCGCCGGCGAAGACGACTTGGTCGAACATGTTGGGCGATCTTTCTCTGGTTTTCGCGGAAGTCACGCGATCGCGCGGCCGGCCGCTGGCAGTGAAGGGCGCAATGAGCGAGGCGCAATCATACTGGGGGACGGCCGGTCGGACCAAAGAGGGAGTCCTCGGGAAGATTGCGGAGGCGCATATATGCCTGCCGGCGGCTCCTGGCGAGTGGGGGATTTTTTTAAGAAAAACAGTGCAAGGGGCTAGCCAAGCAAAAAAAAGTCCTGCATAATTGATGGTCTCTTGGGGCGTTAGCTCAGTTGGTAGAGCAGCGGACTCTTAATCCGTAGGTCGAGTGTTCGAGTCACTCACGCCCCACCAAGAATTCAAAGGGTTGCACGCGAAAGCGTCGCAACCCTTTTTCATTTTCGGCGCGTCAAGTGTCGCGGCGGCGCTTTGAGCATCTGGAGGGCGGATTGCAGTCGGAAACGCGTGGGCGGAATCCCTCCCCGCCGCACCGACCTCCCCGTATTGCCCCACCAACCATCGATCCACTCCCATTCCCGACGCTACGCAGTGGTATCATTCATTTGCTTCATTTGTTGCGTTTAATGCAGATGAGCGCTACGCTTACCGCGCATACGCGGCGGTAAGCGTAGCGCCCATCACTGCCAACTTCGGAGAGAGAAACATATGCGCACCGTAGAGCGGATCCGGGAGATGACGCCACCGCCGATGACGGAGAAGGATCTGGAAATGGCCCGCGTTGCACAGCGCTGCATCATGGAGGCATTGGATCATTCGCGCGCGGCGCAGATTACCCTGACGACTGACACTGGCGAACATCCGTCTATTGCCCTGCCGCCCGCATCATTGAAATTCATTGGGCAGTTGCTCGGAGCGATGAGTGAGGGTCAGCTGATCACCCTCGTACCGGCAGACCGCGAATTCACAACTGTAGAAGCCGCCAACTTCCTTAACGTGTCACGACCATTTGTCATCAAGGAAATAGAGGCTGGCCGGCTCAAACATCGCATGGTCGGAACCCATCGTCGGATCGCGTTCGAGGACCTCATCGCGTACGCTCGTCAAATGCGCGAAAAGCAAGTAGCAGCGTTGGATCGCTTGGCGGCAAACGCCCAGGAACTCGGATTAGACTACTGACATGGCCGGCCACGTACGCTATACGGCTTTGCTCGATGCGTGCGTTCTGTTTCCGATAGCGGTCGCCGACTCGCTTATGAGTCTGGCGACCGCAGGGCTTTTTGCTGCGAAGTGGACGCAACGCATCGAACAGGAATGGATCGCGAACCTCGAGGAGCTTCGGCCTGGGCTGAAGGGTAGGCTCCAAGGTCGACGAGACGACATGCGAGAAGCGGTGCCGGATTGGGAAGTAAACGAATCCGCATGGGCCTCGCTCGTGGGAAATATAAAACTACCGGACCCTGACGATCAGCACATTTTGGCAGCAGCAATCGCAGGCCACACTGACTGTATTGTGACGGCCAATCTGCGAGATTTCCCGGCGGAAATCGTCGCCCCTTATGGAATCGAAGTCATCCATCCCGACCGTTTCATTATCCACCAATGGGATTTGGACCATATCGCCACCATGGCGGCATTCAAGGGGATGCGGGGACGGTGGAGAAATCCGAAGGCAACCCCGGAAGATTTTGCCCAAGCACTTGAGCGTAACGGTCTGCCTGCAACCGCTCAACGAATTCGCGAAGCGGCCGAGTTGATTTAGATCGCGCTCTCAAATTCGAAGGGCGCGCGACGAATGTCGAGACGACTGCGCCTAGGCGCAGGATAGTTCCATACGCGTTCGCTTTCCCTTTGGCCTCGCTTTTCCGCGCATGCAGCACAGCGAATTTTGTCCGCTAACAATCCTGCGGCGATTTAAGTTTCGCTTAAGGCTCACTGTCTACGGTGAACTCTCCATGAGATTCTCCTCGGCGGCGCCCAGCTCAATGTCCGATCTACGTTCACCCGACTCCGCATCGCATTCGCTTCCCGGCAATTTCGTGCACGCGCAGCGCGAATAGCTATCGCCACCACGCGCACGAGCATCCGCGCGAACTTCGTCTACGCATGCATTCGGGCTCTCGCACCGGACGCGATCGCCGGCGGCACCGGGCCCCCCCAAACCTGTCGCCACAGTGCTCACCGCTTTTCCCATCGTCATCCATGGCCCTCTCTGCACCCGTCGTGCCCCCGACGCGCATCGGCAAAGCCCTACTCGTTTGTGCGTTCGGCTCCGCCTGCGTTGAGCTCGTGATCCCGCCACCGAAACCCGGTTCTCACGCGAACGACTACATGCCGGCCGCCGCCGGAGCGTCGCCCGCCGCACGCTATCCGCTCACGTTCACGCGCGTGTCGTCGAATTTCGCCGCACGCCGCCTCGACCCCGTCACGAATCAATGGCAAAGCCATGACGGCGTCGATCTCGCCGCGCTGTTTTGAGCGCGGTGCGCCGCTGGCGGGCTCTGTCGGTTGCGTTGTTCGTCACGCTGTTCGTCCTGCCGCTCGCCTTCACCCGTCCCGCGTTCGCGCGCGCGGGGGCCCACGCGCGGCACGTTCAACCTCGCCCCGCCGTGCTCGCGCGCGCCGCCATGGTGGTGGACCTCGCGACGGGGCGCACGCTTTACGCAAAGCACGCCGACCAGCGCCTGCCCATCGCGTCTCTGACGAAACTGCTGACGGCGATGGTGGTGCTCGACTCGAAGCGCTCGCTCGGCAAGCCGGCGCGCATCACCTACGCCGACGTCGACCGGCTCAAGTGGTCGCGCTCACGCCTGCCGGTCGGCTCGCTGCTGCTCAGGCGAACGATGCTGCACATCGCGCTGATGTCGTCCGAAAATCGCGCAGCACTTGCGCTGAGCCGCGACTACCCAGGTGGGCGCGCCGGGTTCGTGCGCGCGATGAATCGCAAGGCGAAGCGCCTGCACATGCGGCACAGTCACTTCGTGGACCCGACCGGGCTTTCGCCGCACAACGTGTCGACGGCGCGCGACCTGACGCGACTCGCGCGGGCCGCGTATCGATACCACCCGATTCGCCTGTACTCGACCTCGCAACAGAAGCTGGTGTTGGGCGCCGCGGGGCCACTGATGTATCACAACACGGATCCGCTCGTGCACGACGTCGCTTGGCACGTCGCGCTGCAAAAGACGGGTTTCACCAACGAAGCGGGCCATTGCCTCATCGTCATGACGCCCGTGCATGGGCACATGGTGTTGATCGTGCTGCTTGGCGACCCGACGCCTCGAGCGCACTTTCAGGACGCCATCGATCTGCGGCGCTGGTTGACACGAGCGCATCTTCGGCAAGGCCGTCACCGTTGAGCCGCCGCGTTTTGCGTCGCGTTTGGGCCGGGTCGCGCGAAACTGCGCCGGTTGGACGATCGACCTTATATGTCACACTGTGATGCAATTCCATCGGCGGCTTCGACATCGGCCCACCTCGCATTCGGAGAACACCAGTGAATGGTTGGCACATGGCAATGGGGGCGGTACTCTGCGTGCTGCTCGTGGCCTGTTCGCGCCGCGAAAGCATCTTCTCGCTGTCGCCCGTGTTTACGGCGAAGTCCAGCGTTTCCGTGTCCGACGTGGCGGACTGCGTCGTACAGCGATGGAAACACCGCACGCGGCATCTCCATAAGGGTGAAGGCGACGCAGCCATCTGGCTGCGGGCCGAATCGTTCTTCAACGGCGCGGCGATTGGTCTGCGCGTCGAGTCGGAGGGACGGCATACGCGCGTCGAATACTTTCGGCGGCGCGGCACCGAGCCGCTTTACTGGTCGATGGTGCGCGGGTGTCTTCAGCCCGAGGCGAGCCGCGAAGCGGACGGCGCGCCCGCCGCGCCGCAGTCATGAATCCGCCGCGCAGAACGCATGGCATCAGACAATCTGAATTGCTGGGCAACAGCACCTACCGCAAGCTCCGGTTGCGCTCGGCGCTGCTGGGCGGAACATTCGCCCTGGCATTCATCGCGTTGGCCGCACGCGCCTTCTGGGTGCAATGCATCAACGACGGCTTCTACCAGCTTCAGGGCGATATCCGCCAGGTCCGTGATTTCACCGTACACGCGGCGCGTGGCCGCATTCTCGACCGTAACGGCCACATCCTCGCAATGAGTCTGCCCACCCGCGCGCTATGGGTGGACGCGCGCGACGTGCCGAGCGTGTCGCCCAGCAAGCTCGCCTCGGTGGCCGCGCTGCTCGGCATCCGCCGCGCGCACGTGCAAGACGTGTATCGCGAGCATCGCGCTTTCGCCTATCTGCGGCGACAGGTGCCGCTCGCCACCGCGAAAGCCGCGATGCAGCTCGACATACCGGGCCTCTACGTCGAGCGCGACTATCGACGGTTCTATCCCGAGGGCCCAATTGCCGCGCAGGTGACAGGCTTCGCGGACGTCGATGGCCGGGGCCAGGAAGGGATCGAACGTGTCGGCAACCGCATCCTCACCGGCGTGGACGGCAACCGGCGCGTGTTGCGCAACGCGCGCGGCCAGGCCATCGATACGCTGAGTTTCGTCCGGCCGAAGGCTGGCAAGGACATACGTCTCTCCATCGACCGATCCATCCAGTTCGCTGCCTTCAAGGCGGTGCGGGACGCGGTGCGGCGCACCGGCGCGCAAGCCGGCTCGGCAATCGTGCTGAACGCTCGAACAGGCGAAATACTCGCGATGGCGAACTGGCCGACCTATGATCCGAACAAGCGCGCAGCGCGCAGTGGCCAGCAGATCCGCAATCGCGCGGTGACCGACGTCTTCGAGCCGGGCTCCGTGCTGAAGCCGCTGACGATTGCGCTTGCGCTACAGCGCCATGTCGTCACGCCGGATACGATCGTGCCCACCAACGGCGGCCGCCTGAAGCTCGACCACGCCGTAATTCACGACGATGCCGATTTCGGCGTGTTGACAGTTTCGCAGGTGATCCAGAAGTCCAGCAACGTCGGCACGACGAAAATCGCGCTGCAACTCACGCCGCGCGACATGTGGCGCAACTTCCGTGCAGCGGGATTGGGGCGCGCACCCGCGGCAGGATTGCCGGGTGCGGCGGCAGGCAACGTGCGTCCATATCAGCACTGGCGACGCATCGAGCAAGCGACGATGTCGTACGGCTACGGGCTGTCGGCTTCGCTGCTGCAGCTCGCGCAGGCCTACACCATCTTCGCGAACGAGGGCGTCTTCGTTCCCGCGACGATTCACGCACACGGCGCCGCGCCTGTGCATGGCCGGCGTGTCTATTCGCCATACGTCGCGCGCGAGGTACGCGCGATGCTCGAAAGCGTGGTGACGAAAGACGGCACCGCGCCGCAGGCGCAGGTCCCGGGGTACACCGTCGCAGGCAAGACCGGCACCGCCTACCATTGGACTGCAAACGGCTACGACCACAGCCAATATCGCGCGTCGTTCGTGGGAATCGTGCCGGCGCGTGCGCCCCGCGTGATCATCGCGGTTTCCATCGACCGCCCGCACGAGGGCTCGCACTTCGGCGGCGCCGTGTCGGGGCCCGCCTTCGCCGATATCGCCGCCAGAACCATGCGCATTCTCAACGTCTCGCCCAACGTGCTGACGACCGACAACGCTTCTTCGGAGGCGTCGTCGACCTGAGCCTGGCGGACCCGTCGCCACGGTTCGTCGACAAGCGACGGCGGCGACCGCCGCATTCCTCGTATTCGCGCTTTTCATGCCGCAGATTCGGTCTCCGGGCGAATCCGTCGAGGCGCAATTCGGACTGTGTGCTTACGCATCGGCCAATCCGCTACCGGCGCCGCTGACTGACCGCCATAGATCGATCGGATGTGATAATGAGCGCCACTTCCCACCGTCGCGCAATGCCCGCCCAATGCCCCGCCGCACTCGCCTTGCGCTCGCACTTTCGCGAATCTCGTTGGCCTGCCTGCTGTTGCTGGCGAACATCGCACTGGCGCATCCGCAGGCTCGTGCGCACGGCGACATATCGTCCGCGCGCCCAACAAGTTGTCAGTGGGCTGCGTGTTGGTCGCGCTTGTGCTTTTGAGCGCTTGCCTCGACGCGCGTGCAGCGTGCGCTCGCCGTCGGTGCGATCGGCGCAATCTTGCTATTCTCCGCGTTGCAGCTCGCGCTGTTGTTCAGCGGCGCCGCGACGGCGTCTCTCTATTGACCGGCACCTGGCTTTCAGCAGGCCACGTGCGGCCTGTTGCCGGCCTTTCTCTCATCCCGTTCCAATCGATGCGAGGTCAGCTAACATGAAACGCACTGTTGTCGTTGCACGGTCCCTGGTGAGTCTTTTCGGGCTCGCCCTGATCATCCTGGGCTTCCTGTTCTGGTCGGGCCACGCACTGTCGCTCATCCCGCTGCATATGTTGCTCGGCGCACTGTTGGTTTTATCGCTTTGGGCCCTGATCGCGTGCGCGCTGTTAGCCCGCGTTCGTCTCGGCTTCGTGCTCTTCGCGCTTGCGTGGAGCCTGATCGTACCCGTGCTCGGCGTGGCACAGCTGCGGCTGTTGCCCGGTTCGCTTCACTGGCTGATCCAGCTGGCTCATTTTGCCGTCGGCTTTATCGCTATGGGAATCGGGCACGCTCTTGCCCGCGCTATCCTCCAAGGAGCCGCTGTGGTCCGCGCGGCTCCGGAGCAGGCATGAAGCGTTGAAGCGCCGCGCCATTTCACGGCTGACGATTCATGCGGTGCAATTCGTACCGCGACGAAATTTCGCAGTGCGAATGAAGGCGCATCAGTGCAGCTGATGCTTGAAATCGGACAATTCGTTATGAAGCGTATCGACGCACTGCTTCACTTTGGCGTCGAGTCCGCCGGCGTTCTTGCAAGCGCGCTCCGCGCGATCGCTGATGCTCTCCATCTGATCGATGCATTCACGCATCTGATCCTGATCCTGCGAGGCCATGACGGATTGCGCCTTCTGGCATTCGCTGTCGAGCTGCTCGACGCATTGTTTCAAATCTTGCGGAATCGATTGGTCGCTTCCGCAGGTGCGCGACGCCTCGCCGATGGTTCGTTGTAGATGACTGAAGCGCTTCTGGATCTCGCTCGTTTGCAACATGATGGGACTCCTTCGTTGACCTTCGTTCCAGATGAGTCCGGGCAGCAGTGCGGCGTCGCTGCCCTTGCCGTGATTCACCGGCTGAGTGCGTTCGGCTGCGGCGCCCGATTCGTCGCAGCCGTTGCCCCGGCCGGAAAACGGCACTCCCCAGTGTAGGCGATGAGCGTATTCGCGCAATGCGCCATCTCGAGCCCTCGGTCGGCGGTTCAGGCGCCACCGCGGCCCGACGCGCGTTCATCGTCGTGCCGTTACGACAGCACTAAACGTACCCGCGGCCAGCAATTCCCCGACGATGTTGCCGAGCGCCGCGTCGGGTTGCGCATCGAGCGCGTGCGCAGCCGCGGCATCGAAGGGCCGGCCCTCGGCGCACGCATCGAGAAACGCATAGCCTGCCGCGCTGAGCGGCCGCCACGTCACGTCGCCGAATGCGCGCAGTAACAATGCGCGCTCGTCCTGCCAGACGAGATCATCGGGAACGTCACGGCCCTCGCGGTTCGCGCTCCAGATCGAAAACGCCGGCATTGCGTCGAACGCGATCCAACGCGCCGTGGCATGCGGGCGCAACGTCGCTTGTCCGAGTGCCTCGGCCGACAATGTCGCCACCGTGGCGGCGTCGATCGGTCGCTCATCGCGTGCCGTATGCGCTTGCACCCAAAGCGCATCGAGCCGTGCCACGGCGGAAAGATAAGGCATGCCTTTCGCCGGCTCGAAGTCTTCGAGGAAAGCGGCGAAGTCCTCCCCATAGTGGACAAGCCGCGCATCGATTGGCGCATGTTCGCGAACGTATACGGCCGCCGCCGAGCGGAACCATGCATCGCCGACGAGCCGCGCTACCGCCGGAAAGTTGGCTTGCAATGCATCGACGCAGCCCTTGAATACCGTATTGCGGTACACGGCAAAGCCGGGCTGATCGTGAAGGCGCTGAACGCGTTCATCTTCGGGTCGGGCACCGAAAAGCGCATCGGCGAAGGCATCCTGAAAATGCTCGAGCGAATCATTCATGCGTCGACCTCATCGCGGCTGGCATCGCCCCCATACAGGGTCGCACTATCGAGCAAAGCCTGCGCAACACCGCGCTCGGCACAGAGCACGTCGAACGCGGGGATATTGTCGTCACGCTCGATCAGTGTGGGCCGCGGCCCCACTCGCGCAATGATGTGCCGATAGAGCGCCCAGACGGCATCGTCGATAGCGGCGTCGTGCGAATCGATCACGAGCGCCGGCGAGGTTTGCGCATCGAGCGAGTGACCGGCGAGATGGATCTCCATGATGCGATCGGCCGGCACGGCGTCGAGATACGCATAGGCGTCGATGCCAACGTTGCGCGCACTGACGTAGACGTTGTTGACATCGAGCAGCAATCCGCAGCCGGTGCGCCGGCAAAGCTCGCCCAAGAAATCGGTTTCGCTCCAGTCATGCCCTTCGATCGTCAGGTAATGAGCGGGGTTTTCGATGGCGATGGGGCGGCCGAGCACGGCTTGGGTACGGTCGATATTGGCCGCTATACGCGCCAGCGCATCATGGGTGCGCGGAAACGGCAGCAGATCAGGCAGATAATGGCCGCGCCAAGTGGACCACGCGAGATGCTCGGAAACGAGTGTCGGCTCGACGCGCTGCGCGAGCGCTTTCAGACGCAGCAAGTGCGTTTCGTCAGGCGGCGCGGCTGCCGCCAGCGAAAGCGCCACGCCGTGCAGCGATATGGGGTGATCTGCGCGGATCGTCTCGAGCCAGGCCAATCGTGGCCCGCCGTCGACCATGTAATTCTCGGGATGCACTTCGAACCAGAGCCCCGGTAGACGGGCGCGCCGAGCTTCGTCGTAGTGCGCCGGCTTGAGGCCCAAACCGGCGCCCAGCATCGATTGCGGCGGCGCACTCATGGCCGCACCATTCGTTGGGACACCGAAACGATTGCTGGGGTACCGCCGCGCAGCGCGTTCGCAGGCATGATGTAAGCCTTCATCGTCGTGAAAAATGGAACCAGCGCGAAAACCATCGCAGGCCGCTCCTCATATAGTTCGTACATTACGGCCCGGCGGTTACACAAAGCCGACACTTTCGAACGATAATCGCGATTTCGCCCGCGCTGTAACCGCCGCGACTCGCGCAGCGAACTAGATTCATGAATCGAGGTAAACCGATATGGAAACCGATCTACTGGTCTCGTTGCTGGCAAGCGGTGTCACGCCGGTCGATCGGCATGTCGTGGCCCGGCGCTTCGGCTGGGCGCTGCTCGCGGCAGCGCTCGGCGCGACGCTCCTCGTCGTCCTCTTCTATGGCGTCCGGCCGGACATCGGCACGGTGTCGGCCACGCCGATTTTCTGGGCCAAGGTCGCACTTCCCGTCGCGCTCGCTGCCGGTGCGCTCGCCGTCACGATCCGGCTCGCGCGCCCCGGCGCGCGCGTCGGCCTGGCATGGGCCGGTATCGCGGTACCTGTCGCCGCGGTGTGGCTGGCGGGGCTCATCGTCGTATTGATGGCGCCGGCCAGCGCCCGCGTCGCGCTGGTGATGGGCGCAACATGGCGCTCCTGCCCTTTCAATATCGCCTTCTTGTCGATTCCGGGGTTCGTGGCCGCGTTCGCAGCCGTACGCGGGCTTGCGCCAACCCACCTGCGCCTCGCCGGCGCCGCCACCGGTCTGCTGGCCGGCGCCACGGCCACCATCGCCTATTGCCTGCATTGTCCGGAAATGAGCGTCGCATTCTGGGCGCTCTGGTATGTCCTGGGCATGCTCTTGCCGACCGTGGTCGGGGCCCTCGCGGGCCCGAAATGGCTGCGCTGGTGAATCCGACGTGCAACCGGTAGAGACCCGCCTGCGAGCTCTGCTCGTCGACGCAATGGCCGGGGATGCGCTCGCTTATCAGACGTTTTTGAGCGAGCTGACGCGCCATCTCCGCGGCTTTTTGCGCCGACGCATTCCGCAATTGAGCGATGACGTCGAGGATCTCGTGCAGGAGATATTGCTCGCCGTTCATAACGGACGTCATACCTATCGGCCGGATGAGCCGCTCACGGCATGGGTGCACGCGATCGCACGGTACAAGTTGATGGATTTCTTCCGTGCGCGCGCGCGGCGGGAATCGCTGCACGATCCCATCGACGATTACATCGACATCTTTGCCGTGTGCGACGATGAACCGGCCGCGGCCCGGCGCGATATCGGCAAGCTGCTGGAGCAGCTTCCCGACAAGCAGCGCCTGCCGATCCAGCATGTCAAGCTCGAGGGACTCTCGGTGGCCGAAACCGCGCAACTGACGGGGTTGTCCGAGTCGGCGGTCAAGGTGGGCGTGCATCGCGGCTTGAAAGCGCTCGCGGCGAAGCTTCGGGCGATCGCTTGAGAGACGACTTGTCCGTTATTTGATACCGAGCCGGCGATCGAGCGAAACGGCGCCTGCTCCGCGCGCAACCAGGTAGAGCAACAGGCCGGCCCATGAGAGATGCGTGGGCCACGCATCGGGATAGACGAACACCTCGATGACGGTCGTCATTCCGAGCAGCGCCAGGGCCGCGCCGCGTGTGAAAAGCCCGAGCACGAGCAACAACGGAAATAGATGCTCGGAATAAGCGGCGATGTGCGCCGCAATCTCGGGTGGGATCAGCGGAATCTTGTATTCGTCGCGGAACAGCTGATAGGTGCCCGGCGTGAGCGTTAGAAACCCGACTACCTTCGTGCGGCCCGAAAGAAAGAAAATGGCCGCGATCGCCGCGCGGCAAACGAGCGCAAGCAGCGAATGGCCGATGCATCGCGACGCGAGATCGGCGAGACGGTTCCATTGCCCGCGCAGGCCTGTCGCGGCGGGGGACACCGCGGCCCCCGAATGAGTCGTTTGCATGTCGGTCTCCATCGAGAAGATGCACGGTGCCGTGGCCTCATCCGCGAGACGACGGCTGGTCAGGGAATCTGTGCATTAATTCGCGAGGTCCGCATACACGGTTACAGCGCGCGGCGTTTTATTTTCGGCGGCATGCCGCGACGGTCGGGAAATCCGCAGCTCAGTCCTTCGCGGGGCGGCCGGTTTTCACCGTTTCCACAGTCGAGACGGCTGCGACGAGACGTTTGCCGGACAATGCATCGAGCAGGATCAGCCCCGCACGCAGCAGCTCGCTTTTCTTGACGGCGACGCCGGCATCGAGACACTTCTGTTTGAGCGATGCAATGCGCTCGTAATCGGACTTCGGCATCGTGAAACTATCGCGCACCACCTTCTCTTTCTTCTGACGTTTTGTTTTTTCGGGCGCAGGTACCGGTGCTGGCGCCGCTGCCGCCTCCACCGTCTGTTCAGCTCTGCCCTTTTTCCCCGCCTTGGCGGCGAACTTAGCGGACTCATTAGCCGCTTTATTCACGTCGATGGCTTGCGCGGCGCTGTGCGTTCCCGCATGCCCGTTTGCGTGCTTCGGCACCCGAGCGGTCTTGCTCGTAGTGGTCTTTCGAGTGGTTGCGTCAGTCATCGTGGCCTCCCCGGTCGATAAACGGTGCAAACAGTATATACCGTTTATGACGCGAAACCACCGGATCCGATGTAACGCTAGTTGCATAGAGGATGAGCTCGGCGTCTAATGAACGCCCGCCCGGCTTTCTTCGAACCTCAAGGAGTTTCGTGATGCGCCAGCCGAACGCCGACGATCTTGTGAAATCGATTGCCGCCGATACCCACGCTCCGACCGACGTCGTGGAGCGGATATATCAACAGACGTGGGCGGAATACAGCGACGGAGCACGTGTCGTGGACTACCTGACGGTGCTCGTCGCCAAACGCGTGCGCGAAAAGTTGCGCGTTG
>Ga0209672_100470_pt1 | contig 22677 bp, 21 predicted proteins | sample AraplaCol_mMS_r2_FD_184273 | JGI IMG/M metagenome (GOLD analysis project Ga0209672, IMG submission 184273) | Arabidopsis root microbial communities from North Carolina, USA - plate scrape CL_Col_mMS_r2 (SPAdes) (version 2) | ecosystem: Host-associated > Plants > Roots > Endosphere | place: USA...
CTGGAACCGCGTCCGGACAGCGAAGGCGACCTGGCTGCCGAACTGCATACCGAGCTGCTGGAAGATCGCGTCTACGTGCTCACGCCCAAAGGCGAAGTGGTGGACCTGCCGCACGGTGCCACCGTGCTGGATTTTGCCTACCACGTGCACACTGAAGTAGGTCACCGCTGCCGCGGGGCCAAGGTCAACGGACGCATCGTCCCGCTGACGTTCCAGCCCTCCAGTGGCGATCGCATCGAGGTGCTGACGGCGAAAGTGGCCGAGCCCAGTCGCGACTGGTTGTCCTCGCACCACGGTTATCTGCATACCTCGCGCGCCAAGGAAAAAGTGCGCACGTGGTTCCGCCGCATTGCTCACGATGCCAATCTCGCCGCCGGTCGCGCGATCTTCGAAAAGGAGATCAAGCGGCTTGCGCTACCCGCGGCTGATCTGGGCAAGCTGCCCGCGCATTTTCATCTGAAAACGCACGACGAATTGCTGGTGGCGCTGGCGCTCGGCGAAGTGGCGCCTGGCCAGATCGCGCGCGTCTTGCAGGAGGCGGCAACGCCGCCTGCCGCGCCGCCGCCGTCCTCAGCCGCCGCGCAGGCAAGGCAGGCGCTGCGCGATCACAGCGCACTCAGTATCGAGGGTGTCGGCAACCTGCTCACCACGCTCGCACGCTGCTGCCAGCCGTTGCCGGGTGACCCGGTGCGCGGCTTTGTGACGCGCGGTCGCGGCGTGTCCGTGCATCGTGCCGATTGCGCCAGCCTGGCACGGCTGGCGCGGCGCGATCCGGATCGGGTGATCGAAGTTGAGTGGGGCAAGGCGGCTGCGCAGGCTTATGAGGTGGACATCGAGCTGAGCGGCTACGACCGCAAGGGCTTGCAGAAGGACGTCACCAGCCTGATCAGCAACATGGGCACGCACATCATCGCCTCGTCCAGCCGACTGTTGGGTCATACCGGCGAAGTGGAGATGCGTTTCACCCTGCGTGTACGCGACTTCGAACAGCTCTCGGGCCTGCTTAGCCGGCTGGTGGCCTTGCCCAATGTGGTCGACGCACGCCGCGTCAGCGGAGCCTGAACGCCGCGCGTTCCCACCCGGGAGCAGCAGCGGCGCAATGTTAAGCTGCCTACGTTAACCCACCTGCGTGAACCCATGAACGGACGCAAAGACCAGCACGACCACGGGTCGTCGGGCCGCACCGAGCCCACCCTTGGCAATCTCGACAACCTGGACGGGCCCGCGCCGCAGTCCCGGGAGGACGACGGGCTGCCCAGGTTCACGCTCGATCCCGATCTGCGTCGCGGCGGGCCGTCCCGCCCACCGGTGCATCGTCCCCGACGCCGCGGCTGGCTGGTGCCGGTGGTGGTGCTGATTGCGATCGGCATAGGCACGTCACTGTGGATCGGCCAGGACCGGTTGCGCGGGCTGGTGCCCAACACCGAACTGGACGGCATCCTCGGGCGCGCCGAAACCGCGCTGCAGGACGGCCATCTCGATGGCAACGACGGCAACAGTGCACGCGAGTTGTTCGAAGCTGCGCGTGCGCTTCAGCCTGACAACGACCGCGCCCGCGACGGCTTGCGCAACGTCGGTCAAGCCGAAATCGCGCGCGCCGATGCCGCGCTGCAGGCCCATAAGCTGGACGAAGCGGATCAGGCGCTCACCGCTGCGCGCGAGTTGCTCGGCGGCGGCAGCGATGTCGATCGCTTGACCCAGGCCTTGGCGGCGGCACGCAACGGTGCGGTGCCCACCGATCGCCTGGTCGACCAGGCCCAGCAGGCCTTCGCCGCGGGCAAGCTCGACGGCGACGACGGCGCGGGCGAACTGTATCGCCGCGTGCTGGCGGCCGATCCCAACAACGCCGTGGCCAAGCATGGCCTGGAGCAGGTGGGCGATGCGATCGCCGGCCAGGTGCACAAGGCACTCGATGCGGGCGATCGCGCGCAGGCCGCGACCCTGGTCGATCGTCTTTCCGTCCTGCTGCCCAACTACGCAGAACTGCCCGCGCTGCGCGCAGCGCTGGTGCAGGAGAACCAACAGGACAACGGCGCCCTCACCGCTGCCATCAAGCAAGGCCAGGATGCACTGCGCGATGGCCGCATCGTGGGTCCCGGCGAAGACACCGCGCTGGCGCACTTCAAAGCCGCGCTGGCGATTGATCCGGACAATGCCGATGCCAAGGCCGGCCTGGGCCAGGTGGCGCAGGCGCTGATCGTGCAGGCCAATGCCGCCGCCGAAAACGCCGATCCTGCGCATGCGCGCCAGCTGTTGGATCAGGCCGCAGCCATCGCGCCGCATTCGGCCGATCTGGCCGCAGCGCGTGCCCGCATCGGTGGCGAAGGCCGCAAAGCGAACTCCGCGCAGGTCGCCAACGATATCGCCAGCGATGTCGCCTCTGACAGCAACGACAACCTGCAGCATCCGCCGCTCACGCCGCAGCAGAGTGCGGAGCTTGCCCGCACCATCCAGCGTGCCGATGCCGCCGCGCGGCAGGGCAACCTGATGCTGCCGCCGGGCGAAAGCGCGTATGACCTTTACCGCCAGGCTCTGGCCATGGACGGCAACAACGAAACGGCACGCCACGGCCTGGAGTCGCTCTCGGGCCTGGCCGTCCAGCAGTTCAACCAGGCGCTGGCCAGCGGCAATCTTCCGGCAGCAGGCAATCGACTGGCCGATCTGGCCGATCTCTCGCCGGGCAGCGCCAGCCAAGGCGAGCTGCGTAACCGCCTGGCCGGTGCATGGATGGATCAGGCCGAACAGGAATTGCAGAACGGCGATCGCGCCAGCGCCGCACAGGCGCTCGATAGCGCGCGCAAACTTGCACCCGGCAATCCGCGCCTTGCGACACTGATGGCGCGTCTGCAATCAGGCGGTTGATATGACGGTGCTTGTGTTCGGGGCCAGCAGTCAGATTGGCCATTTCCTGCTGCCGCGGCTTCGTGCGCGCGGCGAGTCGGTGCTTGCCTTGAGCCGCCAGTCGCGGCAGGCGCAAGCAGGCGTCCATTGGCTGCAAGGCGAACTGCCCGGCCCGCTCTTCGAGGTGGGCCGGCCCACGGCCGTGATCAACTTCGGTCCGCTGAATTTGTTTGCACAGTGGCTGGCGTCGGCGGGGTTGCCGGCGACCACGCGTGTGATCGCCACCAGCTCGATGAGTGCCGAATCCAAGCAGGCCTCCGATGTGCCTGCCGAGCGCGAGCTCTCGCAGTCATTGCGCGATGGCGAACTTGCCGTCGCGGCTGCGTGCGACCGCCAAGGCATGCCGTGGACGATCTTCCGGCCGACGCTCATCTATGGCGCCGGCATCGACAAAAGCCTCTCGCCGATCGCGCGCCGCGCCAGTCGGCTGCACGTCTTTCCGCTGCCGGCTGGCAGCGGCCTGCGTCAGCCTGTGCATGCGGACGATATCGCCGCTGCGGTGGTCGCCGCCCTCGATCATCCGGCATCGGCAGGGCGGATCGTGCCGCTGGGCGGCGGCGAACGGCTCACCGCGGGTGAGATGTTCGCCCGCGTTCGCCGCAGCCTCGCCACGACCACCGTCCCGGTGCCGATTCCCGCCCCGCTGCTGCGCCTGGGCCGCCACGCCGTGCCGCGCCTGCGCGGCCCGCTGACGCGATTGGAAGCCGACCTGATCGCCGACAACAGCGATCTGCAGCGGCTACTGGGCGTCTCGCCCCGTCCGTTCCACCCCGACGCCACCTGCTGGGAACCCCAGCCCCCTTTGTAGCGCACTTGTGCGCGACCGCCGCCAGGTGGCCCTGAGGCAGACCGGTCGCGCACAAGTGCGCTCCTACAACCTCGGGGCTGCCCCATTGGCGCCCGCGTCTGGCCAGAAATCCCCGCCCGCGTTCAGATGCCCGCCGGGAAGCAGGCCCTATGATCCCGGAGCCTCCCTGTTCAGGATTGCCCCTACTTGGACTTCATGACCCGTCTCCGCTCGATCTTCAGTGCCGTCTGGCCCTGGATCCGCATTCCGTTCTGGGTCTGCATGGGACTGCTGTTCGGCTTCGTGCTGCCGTACACGATGGTGCTCAACAAGCGTGTGCAGGATCGTTTCAACGACCTGGTGTTCGCCGTGCCCACGCGCATCTACGCCAGGCCGCTGCCGTTGTCGGCAGGTACGCCGATGACGCCGGCCACGCTCGAGCTCGAACTGACCTTCGCCGGTTATAGCAACGACGGGCACGCCGACGTCGCCGGGACCTGGATGAAGGAGGGCAGCAGCTACACCATCGCCTCGCGCGGCTATGCCGGCCCGGACGGTGGCGAAGTGCCCAAGCGCATCCGCGTCGCGCTGGGCAAGGGGCAGGTGGCCAGCGTCAAGGATCTGGCCAACGGCAAGTCCATCGACCAGACCCATCTCGATCCCGCGCGCATCGCCACGGTGTACGGCTCGCAGCAGGAAGAGCGCCGCATCGTGCGCCTCACCGATGTGCCGCCGCTGCTGCTGAGCGGCCTGCAGGCGGTGGAAGACCGCGACTTCAAGCATCACTTCGGCATCGACTTGTCGGCCATCCTGCGTGCGACGTTTGCGAACCTGCGCGCCGGCCACACGGTGCAGGGTGGTTCCACGCTCACCCAGCAGCTCGTGCGCAACCTGTTCCTGGATCGCGAACAACACGTCTCGCGCAAATTGAACGAAGCGCTGATGTCCATCCTCATCGAGGCGCATTACGATAAGAGCCGCATCCTCGAGGCTTATGTCAACGAAGTGTTCCTGGGGCAGCAGGGCGGCCAGGCGGTGCATGGTTTTGCCGCGGCGTCGGAGTTCTACTTCGGCCGTCGCATGGAAGATCTCAAGCCCCAGGAAATGGCGCTGCTGATCGGCATGGTGAAGGGGCCCAGTTACTACGACCCGCGTCGCTATCCCGATCGCGCGTTGTCGCGCCGCAACCTGGTGATCGATCAGTTCGCCGAGACCGGCCTCATCACGGCCGATCAGGCCAACGGCTTCAAGGCGACGCCGCTGGGCATCGTGAGCAACGGTCAGCTGCCGCACAACCGCTTCCCCGCGTTCATGGACCTGGTGCGTTTGCAGATCACCTCGGACTTCGACGACGACACGCTTTCCCAAGGCAACCTCAGCATCTTCACGACGCTGGACCCGGCCGCGCAGGTGTATGCGGAACAGGCCATCACCACCACGCTCGGTGGACTGGGCAAGCGTGGCGAAGCAGCACAAGCCGCCGCTGTGGTGACCGAGGCGCAGACCGGCGCAGTGCTGGCCATCGTCGGTAGCAAGGTGCCCGGTGACCAGGGCTTCAATCGCGCACTCGATGCGAAACGTCAGATCGGTTCGCTGGTGAAGCCGCTGGTTTACCTGGTGGCGCTGACCAATCCGGAACGCTGGAACCTGGCCAGTCCCGTGGAGGATTCGCCGATCAGCCTGCGCCAGCCCGACGGCAGTTTCTGGACGCCCAAGAACGACGAAGGCGATGTGCACGGTTCGGTGCCGATGGTGGACGCGCTGGTGCATTCGTGGAATCTCGCCACGATCAATCTGGGCATGAATATCGGCGTGTCGCGCATCAAGGCATTTCTGGAATCCTTTGGCCTCACCAACGTCAATCCGAGTCCCTCACTGCTGATCGGCGCGGTCGACATGTCGCCGCTGCAGGCCACCCAGCTCTATCAGTACATCGCCGCTGATGGCCATGCGCTGCCGCCGTTGGCGGTGCGCGGCGTGGTGGATGCGCGCGGCCAGACCATCAAGCGCTACGAAGTGAAGACCGGCACGGGCGAATATCAGCCGGCCGTGCGCCTGGTCACCTGGGCCATGCAGCAGGTCACCCGTTCGGGCACGGCTGCATCCATCGGCACGTCGGGCCTGGCCTACCTCAATGCGGCGGGCAAGACCGGTACCAGCAACGACATGCGTGACAGCTGGTTCGCCGGCTTCACCGGCGATCACCTGGCGGTGTTCTGGATGGGCCGGGACGACAACAAGCCCAGCGGCATGTACGGTGCCACCGGCAGCCTGCGCGCCTGGCAGGAGCTGTTCAAGAAATTGCCCACCCGTCCGCTGCCCGCGGCACCGGGGCAGGGCCTGGAAATGGCGTGGATCAACCCCGCCAACGGCAAGCGTTCGGAAGAGGGCTGCGAAGGAGCGCGGCAGGTGCCGGTGGTCGCCGGTACACTGTCACAGGACGCCGAAGGCTGTTTCTGGCAGCACGTCGGCAATTTCTTTAGCGGCGGCGAGGGATCCCCTGCGCCGGCTTCCTCCGCTCCTATCCGGGATTGATCATGTTTCGTCGTGCCCTTCGTCTTTCCGCCGCGCCCGCTTCGTTGGCCGTCCTCTTGCTCGCGGCCTGCAGCCAGCCCACAGCGCCGTCGCAGGCCACGCGTCCGACCGTGTCCGACGATCAGATGCTGGCGGCCATCCATGCGGCCGGCGACAAAGAGAAATCGGCCATCGATGTGAACCCGTTGCGTGATCCGGGTGTGGCCGCGCTGCAGGACGCCGCGGAAGGCGACCTGCGCGTCGGCAAATACAACGAAGCCGCCACCAAACTCGACCAGGCGCTGAAGCTCAGCCCCAACTCACCGGACCTGCTGCAAGACCGCGCCGAGCTGGCCATCCGTTTGAAGGATTACGCCAACGCCGAACAGCTCGCCCACCGCTCCTGGGACCTGGGCCCGAAACTGGGGCCGTTGTGCGCACGCAACTGGCAGACCATCGCCGAGCTGCGCCAACACGCTGGCGACGACGCCGGCGCCGCCGCTGCGAGCAAGAGCGTGGCGCAGTGTCATGTGGAAGGGATGCAGCGGTACTGAGTGAGGCGACAGCCGATATCCATGGCTAAGCCTTCCATGTCCAAGGGTTGATGATGTTGACGCGGGACGCGACAAAGTCGGTCACGTTCCGAGTCACCACGGTCATTCCGTGCACAAGCGCCGTAGCGGCAATGAAACTGTCCCGCAGCGATTGCGGATAGGGGATGTGCAGCTTCGCGCTCCGCTGCGCAACGGCAGCGTCGACCGGCAGAACCCGGCCGGCGAATGCCGGCAGCACATGACTATCGAGCCATGCGCGCAGCACTGCGCCCTGTGAGGGGTCTCTACGCTCGGCCAGCAAGACGCCCAGTTCCAGTTCCTGGATCGTGATCGCGGAAACGAACAGGTCGGCAACATCCACGCTATCGGCCCACTGCGCTACACACGAATCGGCCTTGCCACTGCGCACCTTGCGTAGTTCGGAAACGACGTTGGTGTCGAGAACAAGCATCAGGACAAGTCCGCCGGTCGAGCGACGTCGCCCGACCCCGGGAGGTCCAGCTCGATGTCCTCGACGCCGGGCATGGCCAACAGATCGGCAATCTTCTGACGTCCCCCCGTAAGGCGCTGGTATTCCTCGATGCTCAACAGCACATGCGCCGGCTTGCCTCGATCCGTGATGAACACAGGTCCCTCCTTGGTGGCCTTCTTGGCCTTCGTGACGTCCTGATTGAGCTCCCGGCTCGATAGGGTCGTGATAGTCAAGGCGGCGCTCCCAGGCCATTTGTAGTTACGTTACTACAAATAACTTGAGCCGCAGGCTAGCTTGCCAAATCAATGAGTTACGCACGGCCGAGACCCACAGAGGCTAGTGTCTTGCTGGCTTGCGGAGGAATAAGACTTCCGCCTTGATCTACTGCAGGCTCTCGCCGAACCTTGATGGCGGCCAGCGTTAGCAATGCCCGCCGGCGAGGTGCCATTGCGAGCCGGCCGTGCGCGAGCTGCCTTCTCCGAAACGGCTCGGCTGCAAAGGTGGCGGAGGGGTTGGTCAAGCGTATTGCCTGAGAGCCTCCTCTCCCTCAGCGGGTGAAACTAGCTTCCCTGTGGCCCTAGACGCGATGGATGTCGTCGACCCGAAGGCGACATCGCCAAGTTCCACCGTCCAGCCCTGCCGTCGTGCCACTTCAGTTGCCGCGGCAAATCGCAAGACGAGTGTCGCGCCTTGCGCGCGACTACTCGGAGTGTCAGTCGATTCGCGAGCTTCGATTAGGGGTATTTCGAAACCCTCGTAGGGATGGATTGCTTTCTTTGCAGGTTATTCAAACCCTGTATCGACAAGCCCAGTTGCTAAGCCATTTCTGCCTTTTTTTGGCGCAGAGAGGTCATGTTTACTTGTTAACCAAGGTTTGATTGTTTGCTCCACGCAGCGCGGAGGGCGCTGCGTCTCGTCGCGAATCCGTTGGTGTCTTCGACACCGACGCGTATCGCTATCGACCTTTTGCCGGGGAGCAACTCGAAATGAATTCACGCAGTGCATCATCCGCACTTCATTTACGCGCGCTGGTATTTGCCATGGCGTTAGGCCTGGGAAGTGGCAACGTGCTGGCGCAAAGTACGGCGGGCGATATCGCCGGTGTCGCGCCTTATGCCGCCGGTACCATGGTGGTCATCAAGAATCTGGATTCGGGGCTATCGCGTTCGGTCGATCTTGGCGCCGACGGCAAGTTTCGCGTGCCGTCGCTGCCCAGTGGCAGATATGAGGTGCAGTTGATGCGCGATGGTCACGCGCTCAAGACCAGTCAGGTGACTGTGCTGGCCGGCCAGACCGCACAGCTCAACCTCAGCGTCGATGCTGCACAAGCAACACGCCTTGGCACTGTCACGGTGAAAGCCAATGCCATCTCAGCCATCGATGTCAGCTCCTCGGAAACCCGTACCACCTTCTCTGCTTCTCAGCTCAACGCACTGCCGGTTCCGCGGGATATCGTCAGTGTGGCGACGCTTGCTCCAGGCGTCATCAAGGGCAATAGCGTGTTCGGCAACCTACCGTCGTTCGGCGGCTCGTCGGTCGCCGAAAACAGCTATTTCGTCAATGGCTTCAACGTCACCAATCTCTATAACAACCTGTCGTTCGGCGAAGTGCCGTTTCAGGCAATCGAACAGCTGGACGTGCAGACGGGCGGCTACGGCGCGCAGTACGGGCTCTCTACAGGCGGAGTGACCTCAGTCAACATCAAGCGGGGCACGAACGAGTGGAAGGGCGGAGTGAGCTGGACAATCGCACCGAACTGGACACGAGAGACCGCACCCAACGTCAAGCGTGACAACGGCACCACCTTCCGCGACAACGATAAAAACAGCAATAGCAGCAACACCTACGACGCCTGGTTGGGTGGGCCGCTGATCAAGGACAAGTTGTTCCTGTTTGCGTTGGGTGAGTTCACCAAGTCGAGCACGACGACCTACGGCGCCTCTTCCACTTCAAGCCTGAGCAATGCCAACTCAACGTCTACCGCAAATGACCTCACCACCAAGAGCCCCTATTGGGTAGTGAAGCTCGACTGGAACATCAACGATGCCAACCATCTCGAATACACCGGTTTCAACAATACCGACAAATATACCTATAGCTACTACAACGCACCCTATGTCGACGGAGTGCCCTCTAAGACAACATACAAGGGGGATCTCCACAACAAGCTCGGCGGCTTGACACAAATCGTCAAATACACTGGCTACCTCACCGACGATCTGACGTTGACAGGTCAATGGGGCAAGATGGATAGCGCCAATTCCACCTATACGGTCAGCCCGACGGGCATCACGACCCGCTACAACGGCGATATCAACGCACCGGCTTCCGGCTGCGCCTATACCGCGTACAACGGCACTCCATGGGGGCCGGCGACTTGTGCCCTTTCAAGTTCCGTCGACCTTTACGGTGGCAAGGACCAGCGCAAGGCATGGCGCGTTGACCTGGACTGGAAGCTCGGCGATCACGACCTAGGTGCCGGTTATTCCGATGAAACGTGGTCGTCCGCTGCAGGTAGCTCCTACTCGGGCGGCGCCTACCATTCCTACTACTCCAAGCCCACGGCGACAGCACCGGGTCTGGTGATGACGTACAACTTCCGCACAGGAGGCCATATCGAGGTCGATCAGAAGGCCTGGTATGTGGAAGACCACTGGCAGGCGACCGACAAGTTGCTGCTCTATGGAGGCATACGCAACGACAGCTTCAACAACAAGAACGGTGCCGGCGAGAGCTTCGTCAAACAGGAAAACATCTGGCAGCCGCGCCTGGGTTTCTCCTGGGATGTGATGGGCGATGCATCGTTCAAAGTGGCCGGCAGCGCTGGTCGCTACTCCTTGCCGATCGCGGCCAACGTCGCCCTGCGTGCGGCCACGGCATCGCTCTTTACCGAGGACGACAGCCTCTACACGGCCATCAATCCGGACGGCTCGCCGGTGCTGGTGGGTAAATTGGGCAGCCAGGGACACTCCATCAATAACGGCGAGGATGGCAGCACACCGAATCCAAAGGCGGTGGCCTCCAAAGACCTCAAACCATATGTGCAGGACGAGTACATCCTGGGCTTCCAGAAGAGCTTGCGCAGTGACAACAGTTTCCTCGACAACTGGACAGTCGGTGTCAAGGCGACCTACCGAAATCTGCGTACCACCATCGACGACACCTGCGATTCGCGTCCCTTCTACGCGGAGGCGGTGAAACAGGGCGTGGGCGATGCTTGGGACGACCATTGGTCGGTGCCTACCGGCATGGGTGGCTGCTGGATCTACAACCCTGGCAGCGCACTGACGCTGACGACCACGCTGGACGGCTCGCCACGCACGTTCAACGTGACGATCCCTGGCAGCACTCTGGGGCCGCGCGCCAAGCGTTCTTATCAAGGCGTGGTGTTCAGCGCCGAGAAGCAATCTGAGACGTACTACTTCAACGCCTCGTACACCTGGTCCAAGAGCTACGGCAATACAGAGGGGCTGGTGAAATCGAGCAATGGCCAGGACGATACCGGCACCACGTCGGATTTCGATTTCCCCGAAATCATGGTCGGCGCCAATGGCTACCTGCCAAACGATCGCCGCCACGCCATCAAGCTCTACGGCGCCTACAGATTCACGCCCGAGTGGTCGGCAGGCCTCAACGTGCTCGTCCAATCGGGTGCGCCCATCAGCTGCTACGGCGGTGGCGGCGGTACGCTTGGCACTCACTATGGCTATGGCGCGCAGTTTCACGTATGCAATGGCGAAGTCAGTGCAGAGGGGACTGCCGGACGCACACCGTGGCTTTGGACGGTCAGTCCGAACGTGATCTACCAGCCGTCGTGGGCGAAAGGCCTGAGCACGCAGCTTTCGGTGATCAATCTGTTCAACGACGACTCGCCGACCTTTGTCTACGAACAGTACGAAACCATTTCCAACAGTGGGCGCAAAACGCAGTACACCCACTACAGGCTGCCGAAGTACTTCAACACGCCGCGCTATGCGCGACTGCAGTTGCAATACGACTTCTCGCTGTAGGTCCACGAGATGCTGACGACGAGTCCATCGTGCCGGTCGTCAGCGAAGGAGTGACTCCCAGTCCTAGGGAGCACACCTTGCTGGGGCGTCACCCCGATCACGTCCCTTCAAGGAAGCTAGCGGATCCGCAAGGGCGGTGCACGCCAGGCGTACCTGGCGTGCATCCGGCTGCGGGCTGGCCGGTTCGATCTTGCAAAGGCAGCTAGGTCCTGACCCGCTCTTCCATGAGTCCGACCAGATTTCCATCCGGATCACGCAGGAAGGCGAGCCACAGCGTGTGATCGGACAGCTCGGCGGTCGCCTGCGGCTCGCGTTCGCCCACCGCGCCGTGGTCGAGCAGCGCGCGAAAGCTGTGCTCGATGTCAGGGACCTTGAAGTAGAGAATCGAATTGCCGCCCACGTTGCCGTGGCCCTGCGGCGTCGACAGCATCAGCCGCACGCCGCCCGCATCGAGAAACGCCAGGTTGGTGGCGGGGCGGAACAGGAAGGGCAGTTCGAGGATGTCGCGGTAGAACGACAGCGCTGCATCGACGTCGCTGACGGTGACAGCGATCTGGCCGATGCCGGTGATCCGTGAGGACATGGCAGGGCTCCACGGGTGGTAAGGGCACAGTCTAGAGTATTCGCGGATGCGACCGAGGTCGGCGATACTGGGGGGATGATCGATCACGAAGATGTCGCGGCGCTGCTGGGCACGGAAGGCCCCTTCGCCCGCGAGCTGCCCAATTTCGCGCCGCGCGCCGCCCAGCAGGCGATGGCGCGCGCGGTGCAGCACGCCATCGCCGAGCGCGAGACGCTGATTGCCGAGGCGGGGACGGGCACGGGCAAGACGTTCGCCTATCTCGTACCGGCCCTGTTGTCCGGCGAACGCGTGATCGTGTCCACCGGCACCAAGGCGCTGCAGGACCAGCTGTATTTCCGCGACTTGCCGCGCATGCGCTCGGTGTTGGATGTGCGCCTGAAGACGGCCTTGCTCAAGGGGCGTTCCAACTACCTGTGTCTCTACCGGCTGGATCAGACCGTGCGCGAAGGCGCGAGTTTTGATGGCGCCCAGGCTTCCCAGCTGGCGGCGATCCGCGCCTGGTCGGCGCGCACGCGGCGCGGCGATCGCATGGAGCTGGCCGAGGTGCCGGAGGAATCGCCGATGTGGCCGCGCGTCACCTCCACGCCGGAGAACTGCCTCGGCGTGGAGTGTCCGTTCTACGACGATTGCCACGTGATCAAGGCGCGCCGCGAAGCGCAAGAAGCGGAGCTGGTGGTGGTCAACCATCACCTGCTGTTCGCCGACCTGGCGCTCAAGCAGGAAGGCTTCGGCGAGATTCTTCCCGGTGCCAGCGCGTTTATCCTCGACGAAGCGCATCAGATCCCCGAGCTGGCGGGCCAGTTCTTTTCGCAGAGCCTCAGTGCTCGCCAGCTCACCGATCTGGCGCAGGACAGCCTCAGCGAATGCAATGGCATCACCGGCGCCATCGGCCTGGTGCTGGAGCCGGTCGAGGCCATGCAGGACGCCGTGCGCAAGCTGCGGCTGAGCATGGATGGCCTGGCGGAACGCGGCCCGTTCCATCAGTTGGAAACCCATCGCGAGATCAGCGACAAACTGCATGAGCTGCGCGACGTGCTGGCGGCGCTGACCGACGTGCTGGCCTCGCAGGCGGAACGTTCGCGCGGTTTCGCCAACGCGCACGAACGAGCGGCCTTGATGAGCGAACGGCTCGACCGCATTGCCGAGCGCGAAAGCGAACGGGACGTGCGCTGGTATGAGCTGTTTCCGCGCGGTTTTGCCTTGCATGCGACGCCGCTCGATCTGGCCGCGCCCTTGCGGGCCATGCGCGAGCAGACACGGGCTGCCTGGATCTACACATCGGCCACGTTGTCGGTGTCCTCGAGTTTCGATCACTTTGCGCGGCAACTTGGGTTGGAAGATCCGCAAACCTTGCAGGTGGAAAGCCCGTTCGATTATCCCAGACAGGCGCTGTGCTATCTGCCGTCCGGCTTGCCCGATCCTTCCGCGCGCGACTACACCGATCGCGTGATCGAGACGGTGCTGCCGGTGTTGCACGCATCGAATGGGCGCGCGTTCTTGTTGTTTACCTCGCATCGTGCGCTGCGCCGCGCCGCGGAACTGCTGCAAGAGCGCGTCCCGTGGCCGCTGTTCGTGCAAGGCACGGCGCCGCGCCATCGACTGCTGGAAGAATTCCGCCAGAGCGGTCACGGCGTCCTGCTCGGTGCGGCCAGTTTCTGGGAAGGCGTGGATGTCGCCGGCGAAGCGCTCAGCGTGGTGGTGATCGACAAGCTGCCGTTCGCATCGCCCGATGATCCGGTGCTGCAGGCACGACTCGAAGCACTCGAGCAGGCAGGCATCAACCCGTTCATGGGATGGCAGGTACCCAGCGCGGTCATCGCCCTCAAGCAAGGCGCAGGGCGCCTGATTCGCGACGTGCACGATCGCGGCGTACTGGTGCTGTGCGATCCGCGGCTGACCAGCAAGGGCTATGGACGTCTGTTCCTCAACAGCCTGCCGCCGATGCCGCGCACCAAAGAGCTGGCCCAGGTGGCCGCGTTCTTCGACGACACCTCTCCCGGCTAACGAGGACCTTGTGGGAGCGCACCCTGTGCGCGACCGCGGCCCATCGGTTTGCCCCAGTATCCAACACGGCCGCGCCCACCAGGTCTGGCCGTGGAAAGGCACTAGCCTCCAGCCTTTTCCCGAAAGATGATAGGCCTCTTACCCCAGCGCAGAGGGCACCAACATGGCAAAGGTCATCGGACTCGGCGGCATCTTCTTCAAGTCGCGCGATGCCAAGGCGTTGAACGAGTGGTACGCCAAGCATCTCGGATTGCCGGTGCAGAAATGGGGCGGCGCACGCTTCAACGAAGACTCGGCCCGCCCCGGCTACACGCTCTGGTCGCCCTTTGCGGCCGACACCACGCATTTCGCGCCCAGCACGTTGCCGTACATGATCAACTTCCGCGTGGATGACCTGGACGGCTTGCTCGCCCAGTTGCGCGCCGACGGCGTGACCGTCGACGACAAGGTGGAAGAGAGCGAATTCGGCCGCTTCGGCTGGATCATGGATCCGGAAGGCACGCGCATCGAACTCTGGCAGCCGCCGGCCTGAGCTTAAGTGCGGCCGGCCATCTCGCGCAGATGGTGCCCGGTTGCTTCGTCCGCGGGCACGAAAGCTTCCAGGGCCAGTTCGGCCAACGTGATATCCATCGGCGTGCCGAACACGGTGGTAGTGCTCAGCATCGACAGCGTGACATCGCCCAGTGCCAGCTCCATCGGCACGGCGATGTTGCTGCTGAGCACCTGGTGTTCCTCCGCTGCATCGCCGGGATAGCTGCGCAACTCCTGCAACAAGGCCACCAGCACCGGATCGTGCGTGGCATCGATCTGGCGGCGCAGGCGATCGAGCAGGTGCGCCCGCCACACCGGCAGATTGCGGATATGCGGCGCGAGCCCCTCGGGATGCAGGCTGAGGCGCAGCACATTGATCGGCGGCTTGAGCCATTGCGGCACCAGCCCCGCCAGCATGCGCTGCGTGGCCTGGTTCCTTTCGATCAGGTTCCAGTGGCGGTCGATGGCGAGCGCGGGATAAGGCTCCAGGCCTTTCAACAACAGGCGAATCGAACCGAGCACCGCGGCGAACGCGGGATCGTCGAACGTGCGCTCGCGATAGACGGCTGCAAACCCCGCCGCCACCAGCAGTTGATTGCGTTCGCGCAAGGGGATCTCCAGGTATTCCGCCAGCCGCAGAATCATGTCGCGGCTCGGCTGCGAGCGGCCCGATTCCATGAAGCTCAGATGGCGTGTGGAGATCTCGGCGCCACAGGCCAGATCGAGCTGACTGAGTCGGCGATGTCGACGCCACTCTCTCAGCAGGTCGCCCACCGGGCGGGCAACGGTGGAAACGGTGGCGCTCATGCGTGACTCCTTCGTGCCTCGTTGCAGCGATGGTCCCACGATGAGGTATCGCCGGCCCATGCCGGACGGCGGGGTGCCGTCCGGCGAGGCCGCTTAAACAAGCTGCGGTACCTTGTCGAGAAAGCCGAACACCTGGCGGATGCGTCCATCTTCCAGCGCGGCGACGTCGAAGCCGATCACCAGCGGTTCGTCCGCACCTGGCGAGGCGAGATGCCACTGGAAGCGCAAGGTGTCGTGATGCGCATCGACCACGCCTGCCAGCGCAAAGCGATGACCCGGAAACATCTCCTGCACGGCGGCAACGGTGGCGTCGATCGCCTGCCAGCCCTTCGCATCGACCATCGGATCGGTGTAGCGCGCATGTTCGGCGTAGACATCTTCGATCATGCTGCGACGACGCAGTGCATCGGTTTCGTTCCAGCTGGCGATATAGCGTTCGGCGAGCGTGTGGGCGTGGTCGGTCATGGCGTGTTCCTCCGTGGGTTGGTGTGGGAACAGCTTGCGACCGGCGCCGCACGGTAGCGATTACCTCAGGGGTAATGCGTTGCGCCACGGTTCTGCCACAAGTCGCGCGCGCCTGGACAGCTGAGCGCCTGCCCGTTGGCCCAGACGTCTGTTTTCCTGCAGTCTCCGAAACTAAGGATGGGGCCATGGGACACTGGATGAAGAGCTGGACGGCCAAGGTGCTGGGCGTAGGCCTGTTGGCGCTGCTGATGTTGCTGCCGCTGTGGAAGGTGCAATCGCTGGTGGAAGAACGACAAGGCATGCGACAGGCGGCGATCGACCAGATCGCACAGGGTTGGGGCGGCGAACAGGTGCTCGGCGGATTGGTGCTTGCCGTGCCATCGCACGAAAAGGTCGCGATGACCGGCGGCGAGCTGCGCGATGTGGCCGATACCACCCTGGTGCTTCCCGATACTGCCGACATGAGCATTGGCATGTCGGTGGACAAGCGCCGCTACGGCATCTACGAAGCGCCCGTGTTCGCTTCCACGGTCGAGTTGCACGGCAAGTTCACAGCGGAAGACATCGCGCAGCAGCGGCAGATGGATACCGCCGTTTGGCAGGATGGCAAGGCGGAGTTGCGACTGGCGGTCGGCGATCTGCGTGGCTTGCAGGAAGTCTCCGAGTTGCTGGTCAATGGCAAGCCGCAACGCTTCGCATCATCGGCGGCGACGATTGCCGGTGCGTCCTCGACCGTCGTTGTGCCGCTGGATCTCGAGGCGCTGAACGGCCAGCCGATCGAGTTTTCCGTGAAGCTTAAATTGGCGGGTACGCAGTCGTTGCAGCTGTTGCCGCTGGCGCGCACCAGCGAGGTGACGATGCACGCGCCATGGCCCGATCCGAGTTTCATCGGCGCGGCGTTGCCGCTGGAGCGCACGGTCAATGCGCAAGGCTTCTCCGCTCGCTGGCATATGCTGGATCTCAATCGCAAGTTCGGCCAGTCGTGGCATGCGAGCGATGCGCGCATCGACAGTGCCGTGCACGACGCGGCTTTCGGCGTGGCGCTGTTCCAGCCGGTGGATGTCTATCAACGCAATGTGCGCGCGGGGAAGTACGGGCTGCTGTTCATCACGATGACCTTCGTGGCGTTCTTCCTGTTCGAGGTGCTCAAGCGATTGCGCGTGCATCCGGTGCAATACCTGCTGGTGGGTGCGGCGCTGACCGCGTTCTATGTGTTGCTGCTCGCGTTGTCCGAGCAGATCGGTTTTGGACTCGCCTATGCGGTGGCGGCAGGTGCGGTGGTGGCGATCGTGGGCGGCTATGCCATGGCGGTGCTCGGTGCGCGTCGCGCAGGGTTGCTGCTGGGCGGCTCGCTTGCGCTGGTCTACGCCATGCTCTACGTCGTGCTGGCGGCCGAGGAATACGCCTTGCTGATTGGCGCGATCGTCCTGGTGGTCACGGTGGCCCTGCTGATGTACCTGACCCGCCGCATCGACTGGTACGCCAGCATGCCTGCGGCGGCCGGCCCGGCTATCATGGAGCAGCCATGAATCTGCTCGCCATCGAAACCTCCACTGAAGCCTGCTCCGTCGCCCTGATCCACGGCGACGAAGTGGTCGCCCGCAGCGAACTCGCACCACGCCGTCACGCCGAACTGGTGCTGCCCATGGCCGACGCCCTGCTTGCCGAGGCCGGGCTGGGCCGGCACGCGCTCGATGTGATCGCCGTGGGCCGCGGCCCCGGCGCCTTCACCGGGGTGCGCCTAGGCATTTCGCTTGCCCAAGGCATGGCGCTGGCGCTGGATGTGCCGGTGGTGACGGTGTCATCGCTGGCCGCGCTGGCGCTGGAAGCACCCGAGGACGATGCGACCATCCTTGCGGTGATCGATGCCCGCATGGGCGAGATCTACGCTGCCAGTTACCGACGCGACGACAACGGCGGCCTCATCGAGCTCGACGAGGAGCGTGTCTGCGTTCCCGCTGCGCTGAGCCTGTCGGTATCGCCGGCATGGCACGTGGTCGGCACGGGTTGGACCACCTATGCGGACGTGCTGCGTCCGCTACTCACCGGCGAACTGCGCTCCGCGGAAGGCGCGCGCTATCCGCAAGCACGTCATGTGGCGGAGCTCGCCGCGCGCGAATTCCTGGCGGGTCGAGCTGACGCGCCGGAACATGCGTTGCCGGTTTATCTGCGCGACAAGGTGGCGCTCACACTGGTGGAGCAGGGCAAGGCCTGAGCCTGCGCCTCGCGGCGGCCGAGTCAGCCGCCGCGCATGCCTTCAGCTAACGACGAGCTTGGGCGCAGCATCTTGCTTGCGCGCAGCGCACTGGATGCTCTGGGCATGCTTGATCGCGGGCAGCAATCCCGGAAAACGTTCTTCGATTTCTGCGCAGCGCGTGGTGTTGAGCATTTCCACGCCGCGGCGTTCGCTGCGTATCAGGCCGGCTTCGCGCAGCGCACGAAAATGCTGTGACAGCGTGGACTTCGGGATACAGCGGTCTTCCAGCTTGAGAAATACCGAGCAGCTGTTCGCGCTGTCCGCACAGGACAGTTGCCAATATATGGTCGCGCGGACAGGGTCCGAGAGGGCATGCAGGATGCCTTCGACGGTGACGTCGTCAATGGATGGGTGGGTCAGGGGCCTCATGTGCTCATTTTAGCAGCACTTGCAATCTAGTTCTTAAGTTCGTATGTTACGAACTATGGGACAACAGCTTGTCCCACCCCTCTATTCACAAACCTGAACAGGTATCCGTCATGAGCAAGCTCAAAGGTAAAGTGGCTGTTGTTACCGGCGCATCCAAGGGCATTGGTGCCGCCATCGCCAAGGCGCTGGCCGCCGAAGGCGCTTCGGTGGTCGTGAACTACGCGTCCAGCAAGGCCGGCGCGGATGCCGTGGTCGCCGAGATCACCAAGGCTGGCGGCAAGGCCGTGGCCGTGGGTGGCGACGTTTCCAAGGCAGCTGATGCGAAGGGCCTCGCGGACGCCGCGGTGTCCAACTTCGGCCGCCTGGACATCCTGGTGAACAACTCGGGCGTCTATGAATTTGGCGCACTCGATGCCATCACCGAGGAACACTTCCACAAGCAGTTCAACGTCAACGTGCTTGGCCTGCTGCTGACCACGCAGGCAGCGGCGCGCCATATGAAGGACGGCGGCAGCATCATCAACATCGGTTCGCTGGTGTCGCGCATCGTGCCGGCGGAAAGCGCCGTGTACACGGGTACCAAGGGTGCGGTGGACGCGATCACTGGCGTGCTGTCGCGCGAGCTGGGCCCGCGCAATATCCGCGTCAATGCGGTCAACCCGGGCATGGTGGAAACCGAAGGTACTCACACCGCCGGCTTCATCGGTTCGGACTTCCACCAGGGCGCGATTGCGCAGACCCCGCTGGGCCGCATCGGCCAGCCGGATGACATCGCTTCCATCGTGACCTTCCTGGCCTCCAACGACTCCTACTGGCTCACCGGCGAGCAGCTTTACGCCGGCGGCGGCATGCGCTGATACATCGCGCTTAGCTGTATGACGCACCCCGGTGTGGGCCGGGGTGCGTTTTTTTTGCATGCGTCGGATTAACGCGCATGGGCCGAAGATACTTCGTTATTTCACCCGTAACGAGGCACGCGGATGTCCAGCCAGACCAGCAACGGGATCGTGCAATTCCAATCGGCGTTCGATGTGCCCACCACCATCGCCAAACTTCGGGAGGCAGTGGAGGCGCACGGCGCAACGGTGTTCGCGTTGATCGACTTCAGTGGCGACGCGGCACGCGCCGGCCTGACCATGCGCGCGGAGCAAATGCTGATCTTCGGCAATCCCAAGGGCGGTACGCCCCTGATGCAGCTGGAGCCCGTGGTGGGACTGGACCTGCCGCTGAAGGCGCTGGTGTGGGACGACGGCCACGGCGCCACCTGGATTGCCTGCAATACGCCGGAATACATTCTCGGGCGCTACCACTTGCCAGAAGCGCTTGCGGGAAATCTGGCGGGGCCGTTGGCCATCCTCAAATCACTGGCGCTCAAGCCTTCTGCCTGATCAGGCGCTGCGTTCGACAAAGCTGACGTTGGCGATCCAGTTCGACTGTCGCCGCGCCAGCTTGGTGCCCAGGTCTTCTTCGCTGAAACTCGCCGCCCGATGCTGCAGCAAGGCAGGGTCGAGGTTGTCGATTGTGTTGACGTTGACGACGGCGTAGACCTGACCGTCCACCGTGCAGGTCACCAGCGGGACGGCGCCGCATTGCCGGCAGATATGGAACGCTGCCGTGCCGGTGCCAAACGCGTAGCGATTCACCTGTTCCGCATCGCCGATGGCGACGCGCAGTTCACCATCAGGTTTGGACGTCCAAACGGCGCCATGCTTGGTGCAGAAGGTGCAGTCGCAGGCACGCGCGGGGATCTCGACGGGATCAGGTTCCCAGTTGAGCGTGTAGGCAATATTTCCGCAGTGACACTGGCCCTGGAGCTGCATGGTGGCATCCCATCGACGTGACGTTGAGCGCCAAGCGTAAACGATCGCCGCGCTTACAGCTGCCCGATCACCAGCTGCACGACCAGGCTGCTCACCGCCACCGCCGCCCATACGCCCAGTCCCAGCAGGATCGGCCGCGCACCGGTGGAGGCCATCTTGCGCAAATTCGCCGAGAGGCCGATCGCCGTCAGTGCCACGATGATCAGGAACTCGGCCGCCAGATGCAGCGCCGGCTGGATCGCCAGCGGCACCAGGCCCGCCGTGCGAATGGCAGAGGCCACCAGGAACCACAGGATGAACCACGGGAAGATGCGCGCGAGGCTGAAATCCGTGGCGCCTTGCTTCTTCTGCTTCCACGCGGTGGCGAAGGCGAGGATCAGACAAATCGGAATGATCAGCGTGGCGCGGGTGAGCTTGACGATGGTGGCGTAATCGCCGGCCTCCTTGCTGAAGCTGTAACCCGCCGCGACCACCGAGGACGTGTCATTGATGGCGGTGCCCGCCCACAGGCCGAAGCCCAGGTCCGACAAGTGCAGCAGGTGCCCCAGCAGCGGGAACAGCAGCACCGCGACCAGGTTGAACAGGAAGATGGTGGAGATGGCGAACGCGGTGTCGTGTTCGTCCGGCTTGATGATGGGCGTGACGGCGGCAATCGCCGAACCACCGCAGATTGCCGTGCCCACGCCGATCAGGATCTTCAGCTTGTCCTGCACCTTCAGCAGTCGACCCAGGCCCCACGCGGTAAGAAAGGCGACCGTCATCGTCACCAGCGTGACCGAGAGCGATTCCAGCCCCGTCTTGGCCACCTGATTCAGGCTCAAGCCGAAGCCCAGCGCGATGATCGACCACTGCAACACCTGCTTGCCGGCGAACTGGATACCGGGCGTGTAGCTGCCGCCCGGCGCCACCGTATTGCGCACCAGGATGCCCAGCACGATGCCGAACACCGGGCCGCCGATCAGCGGCGCCACTTTTCCCAGCCCCAGCGCGACCAGGGCGATGGCCACCGACAGCAGTAGGCCGGGAAGGCGGGACGGCGTGGGGGTGGTGGGAATGGCGACGGCGGCGTTCATGCGACTCTCCTGCAATGCCGGCATTCTCCGCCTCGCCGCCCATCAGAAAAACTTTGAATAATTGATGGCTGTTATAAGATAGCCTGATGATCAATATCAGCCCGCGTCAGCTGGAGGTCTTCGTGCAGATCGCACGCCTCGGCAGCGTCCGCGCCGCGGCCGAGATGCTCCATCTCACCCAGCCGGCCGCGAGCATGGCGCTGGCGGAGATGGAACGGCAGCTTGATGCGGCCGTGTTCGCCCGTGAGCGGGGTCGGCTGCGCCTCAATACGCGTGGAAGGGAATTGCTCCCGCTGGCGCAGGAGCTGCTGGAGCGCTATGCGGAATTCGGACGCCTGGGCAGCGGCGGCGTCGATGAGCTGGGCGGCGAGCTGCGCGTGGGCGCGAGCAACACGGTGGGCAACTATCGCGTGGGCGAACTGCTCGGCGCGTTCGTGCGCGCACATCCGCATGTCTCGGTCCGTTTGCGCGTATCCAATACATCGGAAATCGTGGCGTCCATGCTCGACCATGGGCTGGAGCTGGGCTGCGTCGAAGGGCCGGTCGCCCATCCTTCGCTGGAAGTGCGCCCGTGGCGCGACGACGCGCTGGTGGTCTGCGCATCGCCCGACCATCCGCTGGCACGCAAACGGCGACTGGAGCCGGAGGATTTCGCAGGAACCCGTTGGGTACTGCGTGAGCCGGGTTCGGCCACGCGCAGCCTGAGCGAACGCGCACTTGCCAGCCTGCCACCCGGCGAAACCGTGCTGGAGCTGGATCAGGCTGAAGCGATCAAGCAGGCCGTGATCGCTGGTCTTGGCATCGCCTGTATCCCCGAGGTGGCCATCATCGATGCAGTGGCTGCGGGGCGGTTGAAGGTGTTGCGCACGCCGTTTCTGGATCTGCATCGCAAGCTGTCGCTGCTGTTGCATCGGCAGCGCTATCGCGGGGCGTTGATTGAGGCGTTCTTAGCCAGCGCGGCCTGAGGGCTTCACCTTCTTATTGTAGGAGCGCACTTGTGCGCGACAGGCGCCGCAGGGCGGCGGGTCGCGCACAAGTGCGCTCCTACAAAAGAATCGGCGGCCGGGTCAGCCAGTTATGCTCGCCAGCAACGCCTCAGCTTCCTCATGCATGCGCGCACACAGGATGCGCGGCGCACTCGCCCGCGGGGCTTCATGGTCGCGCAATGCGAGTCGGTCGCACACGTTTAACAGTCGACCGCTATGTTTGCGATCGAGGCTCGGTGATCTCTCCGTGCCTCGATCGCCATATGTGCGGCGGGGATGCTAAAAGACGATGTCGCTTGACGGGTATCCCGTCACATTCCATTGCCATAAATAGTCAGAAGTGACCGAAGCGGGCTGGGGATAGACGTACGCAGTGCCGTACCAATATCCGAAATACAGCTGACCAGAGCGAAAGTAACTGAGTAGCCTGCCGTCTGGATCCTTCATGGCGCGATCCTTCCAGACGTTGGCATCGGCAAGCGTACCTGGTGAGATATTCCAAGCGGATTGCCTGCTGTCGCAAGCACTCCCCCAATTTACGGTA
>Ga0209672_100473_pt1 | contig 22550 bp, 19 predicted proteins | sample AraplaCol_mMS_r2_FD_184273 | JGI IMG/M metagenome (GOLD analysis project Ga0209672, IMG submission 184273) | Arabidopsis root microbial communities from North Carolina, USA - plate scrape CL_Col_mMS_r2 (SPAdes) (version 2) | ecosystem: Host-associated > Plants > Roots > Endosphere | place: USA...
CGTCGAAAGTAACCCAAAGAGAATGGCCTGTAGATCAAGAGCTCGTAGCGTCGTGTTGGATACGACCGTTTGGCGCCCGAGGGGATCGGAAGCGTGGCGATCGTCCGACATGCGTCTCCGCTACACCGCAACGCACCACAGCGAAGAGGACTTAAAGCAAAGCCTCGCTGCGCATCGGCTTTGGCCCATGCATGACGCACCCGTACCGCGCTTGGCGCTCGGCTTGTCTGTGGGAGCGCACCCTGTGCGCGACAGCCACGCTCGGGTGTACCGCTCCGTAGGTTTGTCGCGCACAGGGTGCGCTCCCACAATGAACTGAGCGGCAGCATTGATCCGCCATCCACAGGCCAGCGCGCTCCCTTGTAGGAGCGCACCCTGTGCGCGAACGCGGCCTAACAGGCCGCCCTGGGGGCGGCGTTCGCACACAGGGTGCGCTCCTACAAAGAGCGGCTCGTGACGTCTAACGCGCGACCCACAACGTACGCCCACCTCTGTAGGAGCGCACTTGTGCGCGACCGCAGCGCCGCGGTGCATCGCTCCGGTTGGTCGCGCACAAGTGCGCTCCTACAAAAGACCTGATCGGTCCCGCAATGCCGGGCGTTGAGCCCTTGATCTGGCTCTACCGGGGGGTCCCCGTATGACGCGGCAGGCGAGCCAGGTCGCGATAGGGCGACAACTATTACCAAGGCTCTCGATCCGGGGCACGCAAGAAGGACGAATAGACGTTCCCGCGAGCACCCGCCCCTCACCCCAACCCTCTCCCCGATGGGGAGAGGGAGACAAGCGGCGCGACTCAACGCGCCTTGAGCAACTCCGACAACCGATCCGCCTTACCCTCGATCCGCTCCAAATGCGGATACTTCAACCCATCGTGGTAATCCACGCGCAGCGTCTTGTACTCGTCGAAATTCTTGACCAGCAATTCCACCGGCTGGTTTTTGTCCTTTGCCGCCGCCGTCACCGCATCCTTGATGGCGTCGCTGGAATATTCCTTGCCGTTGACCGCGATCACCTTCATGCCCGGCGACAGGCCGGCCTTGAAGGCGGGGCCGTCCCACAGCACGTCGACGATGTCGCCGGCCTTGCCCATCGACACGCCCAGCGAATAGGTCAGGTTGGCGCCGCCGGCGCGGGTTTCCATGGCCTTGGCCACATCGGAGGGCTTGTCGTTGTAGACCAGCTTCCAGCCGTTCGCCTCGAAGCCGCCGATGATCGGGCCGTGGCCGTCAAGACGCTCGCGCAGGTAGGTGGTCCAGTCGTACGGAGCGATATCGTTGAGCGTCTTTACGACGTCTTCGAAGGTGTAGGTATTGACGTCCCACTCGCCGTTCTTGACGCCGAAGAAAGCCTTGGCGAAATCGTCGATGGAACGCTTGTCGCTGGTGAGGTCGCGCAGCTTGCCGTCCACGTCGAGCCAGATCATCTGGCCGCCGGAATAGTAGTCCTCGCTCATCTGGTAATTGCGATACGGCAGCGGGCGGCGCATCGCGATGATCGGGTCGTTGGTGGTGTCCTGGATATTGCGCCACTGCTGCAGGCCCGGACGGCCGCGGTCGTAGGTGGCAGCGACGTTGGCCAACATGTCCATCGCCTGATCCTGCTTCCACAGGCCCGAGCGCGCGGCCATCACATAGCCCCAGAACTGCGTCTGGCCTTCGTAGACCCACAGCAGGCTGTCCTGCATCGGCACGTTGAAGCTCGGCGTGCTCAGATCAGCGCCACGGCGATACTTGCCATCCCATGAGTGGTTGAACTCATGCGAGAGCAGGTCGCGCATGGTCATGCTCTTGTCCCACTCGGTGAAGTAGCCGGTGCCCACACCGTTTTCGCTGGAGCGGTGATGTTCGAGGCCGATGCCCGACATCTTGTCGCTGAGCGAGAACAGGAAATCGTAGTGATCGTAGTGATGCGCGCCGTACAGCTTGTACATCTGCTGCACCAGGTTCTGGTGCACCTTCAGCTGCTCGGGCTTGATCTCGAGGAATTTCGCATCATCCGCCACGATATTGAGGAACACCGGCGTCTTCGCACCCGGATCCAGGTCCACGCGCTTGAAGTACTTGCCGGCAAAGATCGGCGAATCGACCAGGTCGTCATAGTCGATCGGCTTGAAGGTCACCGTGTCGCCGTTGCGCGAGGCCATCTCCAGGGCGCTGCCGTACTGCCAGCCAGCCGGGAAGGTCACGCTGGTTTCGGCCTTGATCTGGCGTGCGAAATAGCCGGCCGGATACAGCGACACTGAGTTCCACTGCAGGTTGAGCATTTCCGGCGTCATCACCACGCGGCCCTGGCGGACGTCCTGCGCGGAAAGGAACTGGAATTCCACCTGCACTTCGTTCGCGCCCTGCGGCACGTCCACGTGGAAGGCGTAGACGTTGAGCGGATCGCGCTTCCACTGAATGACTTTGCCATTGGCCTTCACCACCAGGCCGGCGAGCTTGTCGATCGCCCCCGTCGGCGAGTGATTGCCCGGCAGCCACTGCGGATACAACAGCGTGAGCGGACCCGCTTGCGCCGGCACCGTTTCGTGTACGCGGAAAACGCGATGGGCAAGATCGGTCGCGTCGACGTTGATCTTCAGCGTGCCGTTGAACGGAATATCCTGCGGGGCAGGCACATCGGCGAGTGCCGCAAAGCTGCCCAGGCCAATGGCCGAAGCGAGGATGGCGGAAGCGAGACGCGAAACTTTCAAGAGGTTCTCCCTGGAATAAGCAGTCGTGCACATGGCGCAGCTGCACGAAACATGAACCTCCGATGCTAGTGGGCGTTGACATATCTCACCCCCTGCCATTGGTCATGGAAGTGTCTGAACATCGCCCTTCCGCAAAACCGTTCACGGGTTTTCTGCGCGTTAAAAACCCGTATTCTTTTTTCACCGCGATCCCCACGCGGGCCGTTGCGACATTCCCCCTTGTTGTCGCCACGGATCACAAAAAATAGATGGAGCATTCCATGAACAAGACTCTTCTTGCGGCCGCTTTGGCCGTGGTCGCTGTTGCGCCTTTCGCTGCCAAGGCTGACGAATCCAACCAGCTCGACAATTTCTTCGTTGCCGGCAACCTGGGCCAGAGCAACTACCGCATCGGCGGCGTTTCCGACAAGACCGACGTATTCCAGAACGTGCGCTTCGGCTGGCGCTGGAACGGCATCGTCGGCGCTGAAATCGGCTACGCCTATCTTGGCAAGGTCAAGAACGACTTCGATTTCGCCAGCACCTCGGCCAAGCCGCGCGTGGGCCAGATCGGCGTGACCGGCAAGTACAACTTCTACAACAACTGGTTTGTCACCGGTCACGGCGGCTACCTGCGTTCGCGCACCACCGGCGCAGTCACCGTGGGTGACAGCACCGCCAGCGAGCGCAGCTGGAACAACGGCTGGTACGCCGGCGCCGGCGTGGGCTACGACGTCACCAAGAACGTGGCGCTCGGCATCAACTACGACAACTACCACATCAAGTACGGTCGCGACGGCGCGCAAGAGCCGCAGACCAACGCCAATGTGGCGACCTACTCCGCTTCGGTGGAAGTGAAGTTCTAAGCGTCGGTTGACGATGGAAATGAAAAACGGCCGCGAAAGCGGCCGTTTTTCTTTGGCGCCACGGATTGGCCATCCCCTTGTAGGAGCGCACTCGTGCGCGACCGCGGCCTGGCAGGCTGTCGCCAGGCCTGGGTCGCGCACAAGTGCGCTCCTACACAGGTAAACCGATCGCTACTGCACCTTCTCCAACTTGCTATGGCGAATGCCATAACCCAGATACACCAGCAAACCAAGGCTCACCCAGATCAGGAACACCTTCCATGTCACCGCCGGCAGCTCCGCCAGCAGCCAGATGGAAAACGCGATGCCGATCAACGGAATCACCGGTACCCACGGCGTACGGAAGGAACGATGCAGATCCGGCTTGCGCTTGCGCAGAATCATCACCGAGGTGCAGATCACGATGAAGGCCGACAGCACGCCGATGTTCACCAGCTTGGCCACTTCCTCGATCGGCAGCAGGCCTGCGACCAGGGCGGTGAACACACCCAGCGCAATGGTCGGGCGATGCGGCGTGCCGTAGCGCGGGTGCACGTGGGCAAACCAGCCCGGCAGCAAGCCGTCGCGCGACAGCGCAAACCAGATGCGCGTGGCGCCCAGCATGAAGGCGAACAGCACGCTGAGCAGACCAAACACCGCCGAGATGGACACCGTCAACGCCACCCAGTGCAGGCCCAGACCCTTGAACGCGTCGGACACCGGGGCATCGGTATTGAGGGTGCTGTAATGCGCGATACCGGTAAGCACCATCGATACCGCGAGATACATCGCCATCGAGATGCCCAGCGACAACAGCACGGCGCGCGGCAGATCGCGCTGCGGATTCTTCGACTCCTCCGCCGCCGTGGTCAGCGTGTCATAGCCGAACACGGCGAAGAACACCACAGCTGCCGCCGCGCCAATACCCTGGTAGCCGAAATGGCCAACACCATCCGCGCCGATCACGCGTGCGGGAATGAAAGGCACCCAGTTGGCCGGATTGATATAGAACACGCCAACGCCGATCACCAGGGCGACCGCCGCGACCTTGATCGCCACCACCACGGTGTTGAAGCGTGCGCCCCACTCCGTGCGGAAAATCAGCAGCGCCGCCACTGCCAGCGTCACCAGCGCGGCGACCACGTTGAACACGTGTCCTTCGCCGGTGCCGATGGCGCCTTGCGCCCATACAGGCATCGCGATGCCCATGCTGGTCAGCGCCGATTGCACGTAACCGGACCAGCCGATCGCCACCACCGCGACGATCAAGGCGTATTCCAGCAACAGATCCCAACCGATCAGCCAGGCGGCCAGTTCGCCGAGCACGGCGTAGCCGTACGTATAGGCGCTGCCCGTCACCGGGATCATGCCGGCGAATTCGGCGTAACACAGGGCCGCCGCGGCGCTGGCAATGCCTGCGATCAGGAAGGAGATGGCCACGGCGGGACCCGCGTTGATCGCCGCCTGCTTGCCCGCCAGCACGAACACGCCGACGCCGATAATGCCGCCGATACCGATGGCGGTGAGCTGCCACAGACCCAACACGCGACGGAAATCGCCACGCTTGCCGGCCTCCGCCTGCAACAGCTCCACAGGCTTGTGGCGCACCAACTTATCAAGGAAACCCATCAGCTCATCCCCGGGAAACGAGCCGCGATCATAGCGAATGCCCCCGCCCCTGCCATGCTGCAGCTGCGGGGGAGTGCCATAGGTCCTAGCCGGGGATGGGTTTTTCCGAGCCTGCGCGGCTTGAAGTCGATAGCGCCAACCAGGCCAGCACGAGCGCGCTGATGGCCGGAACGGCGACCAGCGCCGCCACCAGGCCAGGCTGCAGCTGAGATGTGCCGAACCAACCGCCGGTAAGCAGTGGCACGGCTGCGGTCGCCAGCAGGCGAGCGAGCTCCAGGCCTACGCCCAAGCGACGCCCCTCCGTGAGAGCGCCGAGGGCAGCGAGGCTCAACACCAGGAAAACGGCATAGCCGATCAACTCGGCTGCCGGCAGGCGCTTGGCCAGATCAAGAAACTGCACCGCCATACCCAGCAGCAAGGCAAACTGCACCAGGCTGTAGATCATGTACCCGCGGGTGAGCGGCGGCAGAAAACGCTCGCGCTGGATATCGAAGGCCGGCTTGGGAAAGCGCTCGGCCACGTCCACCGGCCGCCAGCCCGGCGGCTTGAGCCACACCAGCAGCTTGTCGCGCCAGCGGCGGGCATGCCAGGCGTCCTTGGCCGTCGCCCAGTACACCTCGGCGTTGGCCCATAGCGGATTCCAGCTGCGCAGCGGCGAGCGCGTGCCGTAAATCGGCGGATCGGTATCGTCTTCTTCGATGAAGGTGCCGAACAAACGATCCCACACGATCAGGATGCCGCCGTAATTGCGGTCGAGATAGCGATCGTTCACCGCATGATGCGCGCGGTGGTTGGACGGCGAGCAGAACACGCGATCGAACCAGCCCAGCCGCCCGACCAGTTCGGTATGCACCCAGAACTGGTAGAGCAGATCGATCAGCGCCACCGCTACGAACACTTCCAGCGGATAGCCGATGACGGCCATCGGCAGATAGAACAACCAGCCCAGCAACACGCCGCTGCCGGTCTGGCGCAGCGCGGTGGAGAGGTTGTAATCCTCGCTCTGGTGATGCACCACGTGGGCTGCCCAGAGGATATTCACCTCGTGGCCCGCGCGATGCAGCCAGTAGTAGCAAAAGTCGTAAAGCAGCAGCGCGGATATCCACACCCACACGCTGTTCGCCGGCAAGGCAAACAACGCCAGGTGCTGCACGCACCATGCATAAATGCCCAGCGTAAGCAGCTTGCTGAACACGGCGACGATTTGCGAAATCACGCCCAGGCCAAGACTGTTGATCGCGTCGCTGCCGTGATACACGCGGCGACCGCGCAGTTTCGCCACCAGCAGTTCCAGCGCAATCAAGGCGAAGAACACCGGCGTCGCCCACGTGATGATGATTTCCTGCATGTTCATCGACGCTCAACACCTCCGCGTACCGACCGCGCCAGACACCACATGGCCGTGTAATAGGTCACCAGCACCCACAACGTCGACAGCGGTATGACGAAGCGGAAGCGATCCCAGGCCAGCAGTGTATCGCTGAGCATGAAGATCAGCGCACCCATCATCGACCAGTGCGCCGACGTCGCCAGCTCATCCGTGGCGTGCCTGCGCTCGCGCACTACCGCCTGGCCGCCCATGCAGGCCAGCACCAGCACATAGACCACCACCGGCAAATGCAGCGGCACCGGCAGCGACGGCCACAGCGCCCACAGGTTGAACACGCCGTACGCCACGCAGGCCAGCATGCCCCAGGGGCGCTCGGCGAAACGGCTGTCGCCCAGCAGCGCCACGATGAAACACGCATGCGCCAGCAGGAACGACACCAGCCCCGCCACGAACTCGTCCTGCGGCAGCATCAGAAACACATCGCCGACCAGAGAGCACGCCATGCCGGCGACAATCCAGCGCCGATAGCGCGTCGAGACGGCCGGCGTGGTCCGCCAGGCCGTAGCCAGGATCAGCAACGTCGCCAGCGGCTTGCAGACCCAGTGCAGCCACCGCCAGCCATCGATCTCACCGGCGGTTGCGAATGTGGCCCCCGCAATCGCTCCCACAGCCAACAGCAGCACGGCGAGACCCGTCCATAGCGACGAGGTCGACCTCATCGTGGCGTTTGAAACAGACATGCATGGATTCCCCGATCCATTGATGTCACCGATGGTAAAGCCAATGCCCTCCGCGGCCCTGTCGCGGTGCAAAAAAGTTCGGTTGGAGGGAGGGGGCGGGGAGCCGCACGGCGCACCGGTTTTGATTCACCCATGGCTGGAAGGCGGTCGTCTGTAGGAGCGCACCCTGTGCGCGACCACCCAACGAAGGGGTACGCCCAAGCGTTGCGGTCGCGCACAAGGTGCGCTCCTACAAGGTCACCGCAAACCGGGTTTGCTCTTGGCTCCCGGGGTCCCCGTATGACGCGGCGGGCGGGTGGAGGAAAGCCCGAAGGGTGGCCGCATGGATGCGGCCAGTTTTTCGACAGGACAGGGATGTCCTGTCGAAAAACCCCGGAGCCCGCCCGCGCACCTGGAGGGCCGCAGGCCCGGAAGGCGCGTCATCCGGGGGGCCCTTCTCTTTGGTTACTTTCTCTTGGGCAAGCAAGAGAAAGTGACCCGGCCTCCGGCAGGAGGACGGAAGCCCGCGGCAGGCGAGCCAGGTCGCCGTATCGCGACAACTAAACACCGAGGCTCTGGATGACCAGCCTTCGGCTGTTAAAGAGCGCCTCCGGCCAGCGCCGGGATGATGAGCAAAAAAAGCGCGCCAGAGTTGAGCTAACGAGCTAGGTCAAAAAGCACCCCACCCTCACCTCCCATCCAACGCCTTCCTCCCAAGCGCCGGATCATCCGTAAAAAACGCATCCACCCCCGCATCCAGATACGCCCGAATCTCAGCAATCGAACCCGCTTCGTTGAACGTCTTCGGATCACTCCCCTTCCAGAAATTCTTCGCCTGGAAGAAATTCTCCGGACGGAACGTATACGGATGCAGCTCCAGCTTCACCGCATGCGCGTCATGCGCCAGCGCAGTAGGCTGACCCAGGCTGCCATCCGCAGCCAGCGGAATGATGGAGCGAATAGACGGCCCAATGGCATCGGCATAAGCGGCGATATCGCGCAGCCCCGCCGGCGTCATCATCTGCGCATAGCTCAACTGCTTGCCCTCGGCGACCACATCATAGGGCTGTTCGTTCGCATCACCGAGCAACTGCAGCAAGCGGATATTGGGATGATCCTTGCCCAGCTTTGTGCGCAGATAACGCAGGTTGGCGATCTCGAACGACTGGATCTCCACCGGCGCCGTGCGCGTATACGCATGGGCGGCCAGGATCGCCAGCACGCGATCCTCCATCGGCATGCCAAGCTTCTGGAAATACGTGCCGTGCTTGATCTCCGGAATGATGCCGATCGGACGGCCCTGCGTGGCCGATTCGGCAGCCACGAAGTCGATGATTTCGTCGAGCGTGGGGATCTGGAACTGGCCGTCGTACGCCGTGCTGCGAAACTCCGGCAGGCGTTCGCGGGCACGCAGGGTTTTCAATTCGGCCAGCGTGAAGTCTTCGGTGAACCAGCCGGTCACCTTTTCGCCGTCGACGGTCTTGGTGGTTTTGCGCGCCGTGAACTCCGCGTGCTGCGCCACGTCGGTGGTGCCGCCGATCTCGTTTTCATGGCGCGCCACCGGCACACCGTCGCGCGTCATCACCAGGTCCGGCTCGATGAAATCCGCGCCATCGGCAATCGCCTTGCCGTATGAAGCCAGCGTATGTTCCGGCCGCAGCGCGCTCGCGCCGCGATGACCGATCACCAACACCTTCGTTGCAATCGGTGCTTCATGAGCTTGGATGGCGGCAGTCATCACCAGTGCCCCTACGATAAAAACAACCCGACCTAGACGACGCACGGCAACTCCTTGCGATGGATGAAGTACGCCAGAGCGGCGCAATGATCCGCGCATGATCATCCTATCTGATGGCAGTTGATTGACATGCCAACGGGCCTGCCCGTCGCCAACGGCGCGCACTGCATCCGCGCATCCAGCCATGACTCTTGGCACCGCCATGACTTGCGGCCAGTGGGGGCGTGCGGCCCCGGTGCTAGCCTGCCCATCACTCATCGACGATGGAAACGTCCATGCTAGCCACGCTACTCGCCACCCTGCTTGCCGCTGCCACACCAGCCACCGATTGCCATGTCGGCGCTTATCGCCTGAGCGATGGCAGCACGCTGGACATTGCACCAACGGATGACGATGGGCTGCGCTGGCGACGCCTCGATGGCAGCACCGGCAAACTCACCCGCGGGTCGAACGGGGTGTGGACCAGCCACTTTGGCTGGACCGACCGGCCCGATGGCAAGGATGTGCGTTTCAGCGAGTGCGCCGAGGGCAAGCTGACCTTCGATGGCAAGCCGGGCGAGCGCATCGCCTTGCAGGTGCAGGACATCACGTTTGCCGGCGACGGCGGCACACGGCTGGTCGGCCGGCTGATCCTGCCGCCGGGCAAGGCCAAGGTTCCGGTGGTCGTGCTGGTGCACGGCTCGGAGCATGATTCGGCGCTCTCCTTCGACTTCATGCAGCGCGAACTTCCGGCCGAAGGCGTGGGCGCCTTTGTCTACGACAAGCGCGGCACCGGTGCCTCCGGTGGGGTCTACACGCAGGATTTCAACGTACTCGCCAATGATGCGGTGGCTGCGGTCGCCGAGGCCCGACGTCTGGCCGGCGCCCGCGCAGGCCGCGTGGGCTATCGAGGCGGCAGCCAGGGCGGCTGGGTGGCGCCGCTCGCCGCCTCGCGCACCAAGGTGGATTTCGTGATCGTCGGCTACGGCCTGGCCATCTCGCCACTGGAAGAAGATCGCGAAGCCGTCGCATTCGACCTCAAGCTCAAGGGCTACGACCAGTCGGTGATCGACAAGGCGTGGGAGCTCTCCGATGCGATCGGCCTGATCCTTTCCAGCCATCTCGCCGAAGGCTACGACCAGCTCGACGCGGCCAAGGCCAAGTACAGCAAGGAGCCCTGGTACAAGGATGTGCGCGGCGATTTCAGTTACCTGGTCCTGCCCATGAGCAGCGCCGATATCCGCGAAAAGGGCAAGGCGTATATGTGGAACACGCCTTGGCACTATGACTCCATGGCGGTGCTTGAGAAACTCCACACGCCGCAGTTGTGGGAACTGGCGCAGGACGATATCGACGCACCCAGCGGCGAAACGCTGCGCCGGCTGGCCTCGCTGCAGGCCAAGGGCCTGCCGGTCACCACCGCACTGTTCCCGCATGCCGAGCACGGCATGACCGAGTATGAGTTGAAGCCCGATGGCGAGCGCGTAAGCACGCGTTACTCGGCCGGCTATATGCAGTTGACCATCGACTATGCAAAGGGCGCCCTGCACCCGCCGTACGGCGCCAGCACGATGGTGATGCCGCAAACGCCCGGCAAGTGACCAGTACGACCGGCCGCGCCGTGCAATCGCGGTGCTAGTCTTTCGATATGAACTGTCGCGGCCTTTTATTGGCATGCATGGCCGGGGTGGCGTTTGCCGCCTCGGCCAGCGACGGCGCCCAAGGCGTCATCGCCAACGTGGTGTTCACGCAATACGGCAGGGCATCCAGCAGCCCTGAGCTGATGCGGCGACTGGTGACGCCCTTGAACGGATGGCGCCTGCAACAACACGCCGCGTCGACGGGAACCGCGATTGTCGACCAACCCATCGACCTGGCGCGCGAGCAGTTCGCCCTGTATGTGCCGCCGAACGCGCCACCCGACGGCTACGCCCTGCTCGTGTTCGTGCCACCGTGGAACGAAGCGCGCGTACCCGGTGAATGGACGTCCATTCTCGATCGCCACGGCATGATCTTCGTGACCGCCGCGAATATCGGCAACGACGCCAGCCTGCTGGATCGTCGCGATCCTGTGGCCTTGCTTGCCGCCGTCAACGCCATGGCGCGATACCGCGTGAATCCACAGCGCGTCTATATCGGCGGCTTTTCGGGCGGCTCGCGTGTGGCGTTACGCCTTGCGCTTGGCTATCCGGACTTGTTCCACGGTGCCTTGCTGGAGGCGGGCAGCGATCCCATCGGCAGCGCTGTTCCGCTGCCTCCGCGAGCCTTGCTGGAACAGTTTCAGACAGGCACGCGCATCGTCTATTTCACTGGCCAGCAAGATCCCGCCCGGATGGACGTGGATCGGCAAAGCCGCCATTCCCTGCACGAATGGTGCATCGACGATGTCGACCTGCGCACGATCCCGTCGACGGGTCACGACCTCGCTGGCGCCGGTGCGCTGGATCGCACGCTGACGTCACTGGAAACGCACCATCCGCCCGATGCCACCCGGCTTCAGGCGTGCCGAGCGCGCATCGCCAGCGACCTCGACCAAGCCCTGGCAAAGGTGGATGCCGCATTGGCGCGCAATGACGTGGCCGCGGCAAGACAACAGCTGGATGACGCGGACCAACACTTCGGCGGCCTGGCCGCACCGCGCAGTGTGGAACTGGCGACGCGCCTGCTGCAGGCGTCGCCGCCGTCGCGCTAAGGGATGGTCATCGCATCGACCTTGCCGGCGCGCACCGCTTTCACCAGCGAGGCGTGATCGCGATCGTTCTGGTCCGCATACGGCACGGCGAATGAGGCGATGGCATCGGCAAACGCATCGCTCTTGCCCAGGTACGCGGACAACAGCACGGCATCGCCCGACCGTGTGTGAGCGCGCGCCAGCGCATGGGCGCACAGGCGACCGTAGCGACGCAGATTGGGCACGCGCATGACTTCGACCTGCGGCGAGACTTTTGCGTCGCGTAGCTGGCGCACGTAGAAATGGCGCCTGGGTCCCTGCGACCAGCCCAGGAACAAATCGCTCGCCGATTGCATCAGGCGCTGGCCAGAAACGATGCGCTGGCCTTGGTGCTTGTAGGGTTTGTTGTCGACGAAGGGATCAACCACCGATTGCCGCGCTTCCTTGAACTGCAGGAACAAGGGATCGCCATTGCCCGAGACCATCAGCAGGATGCCGCAGTAGGTGCCGACGCTGCCCACGCCCACTACCTTCACGGCCGAATCCACTGCATTGAAGCGGTCCAGCAACACGCGCCGTTCGGGCAGCAGGGACTCGCGATAGTCGGCAAACGCGGCGGCGCGTTCATCAGGCGAGATGTAATTGGCCAGATCTTCGTCGTGATAGATCAGCGGCGGCTCGTCCTGGATGCGCGGCGGTGAGCCGCCCTCGACGGTGAGCTTGATGAATTCCTTGGTGTGCGCGGTGTATTGCACGGCCTTGTGCACGCTCTTGGTCGCGAGCTTTTTCATCTCCTCGTCGCGCATGCGGTCGATCACGTCCTGCAGATCGATATGGTCGTACCACCCTTCCAGCACCGGCATCTGGGCATAGTCGGCCACGTGCGTGCGGTAGGCCGTTGCGGCTTCCCATGCGATGTCCTTGGCGTCGCCTTCGCTGAAGCCGTTGGCGCGTGAGGCCACCACCAGGCTCGCGCACAGGCGTTTGACGTCCCATTCCCACGGGCCCACCGTGGTTTCGTCGAAATCGTTGATGTCGAACACCAGCTTGCGTTCGGGCGTGGCGAAGCCGCCGAAGTTGACCAGGTGGCAGTCGCCGCAAATCTGCAGGTGGATGCCGGTGCTCGCGGTGGTGGACAGGTCCGCCGCCATGATGGCCGCCGCGCCGCGATAGAAGGCAAAGGGCGAGGCCATCATGCGGCCATAGCGGATCGGCACCAGCGACTCCACGCGGCCCTTGGAGGTTTCCATCAGCACATCGACGGGATCGAAGCGATTATTCGCCGGCTTCCAGCCACCGAGCGACTTGCGGGTGACCTTGTCGCGGATGGCGCGCGCCATCGCCTGCCGATCGGCCAGACTCTTCAGCCAGCTCTCCTGCGACAGCGGCCCGTCGCCGCGATGGGCAAACTTGTCGTACGGTCCTTTGTCCGCGCCCTCGGGCCGCTTGCGGGTGACCTTGGGGGCTCGCTCCTCCTTCGTCCTCGACACGCGGGTGACCTTGGGAGCTTGCCCGTCCTTCGTCTTCGACATGATTGCCACCTCACGATGAAGGCCTGGGTCTGCGTAGCGCCGGCCCTGAGCGCCTCATTTGACGCCCGCGATTTGCAAAGTGGAATAGCAAAACTACGTAGACCGCACGCCTGGCGTCAGTCGGTCAAGGTTTCATGGCTGGCCACCTCGCCCTGCCTCCAATAGCTGGAGGCACGGATGCGTTGACGGTCCAAGCCATGCACGTCGATCAGCCGTTGCCGCACCTGGCGGATGCTGGCGTACTCGCCGGCCGCCCAGGCGAAGCCGTCGCCTTCAGGCAGGATCAGCTCGGCCACGGCATCCGCCAGCGCGGCGTCGCCGGTCTCCCGGCACAGCCAGGCGACGCTGGCGTTCGCAGCGGTGGTGATGTCGAAGCGGGCGTCCGCACTCTGCACCTCGATCAGCGCGACGATGCATTCGTCGGCAGCGGCCTCTTCCAGGCGACGCGCGATGGCGGGCAAGGCCGTTTCGTCGCCGATCAGCAGGGTCCAGTCCAACCCCTCGGGCAGGATCGAGGAACCACGCGGGCCGCCCAGGCCCAGCACATCGCCCACCTTGGCGTGACGCGCCCACGACACGGCGGGGCCGTCGCCATGCAGCACGAATTCAATATCCAGCTCGTCGGCGGCGCGGTCGTAGCGACGCGGGGTGTAGTCGCGGCTGGGCGGGCGCGGCAGCGACGGGTCAAAGGCGATGCCTTGCTCGGTGACCGCCGGCAGCGCAGGCCGTGACTCGCCTTCGGCCGGGAGAAACAGCTTCACGTGGTCGTCGAACGAGGCCGACACAAAGTCGCCCAGGTCGCCGGTCAGGGTGACGCGCAGCAGGCGCGGCGAGACCGGGGTCAGGCGCTTCACGGTCAACTCGCGCATTTTCAGGGGATGGCGAACGCGCCGGATTTCACGGGGAGAGGTGGACATGGGGGACCTCGCTGGTCGCGGTGGGGGCGCGACGGTATAATGGATGAAACTCATAGTGAGCTTGCTCAATACTTTTCCATGGCAGCCCCAACCAAGTCAACCCCAACCCCATCCGCCACGGGCAAATCCGCGACCGTCGAGCTGGCCGATGCCTTCCTCGCCCTGCATCACGTGGTGCGCAAGCACGTCGATGCGGCCATGACCGCGGCCGGCCTGTCGCTCTCGCAGGCCAAGCTGCTGGCCCTGGTGGCGCGCCTGGCGCCCTGCCGGCCCAGCGATATCGCCACGCAGATGGGTTATGCGCCCCGCACCGTCACCACGGCGCTGGACGCGCTGGAAGAAAGCGGGTGGATCGAGCGCTCGCCCCACCCCAGCGACCGCCGCGCCCAGCTGGTGGTCATCACCAAGGTGGGCCAGGCCAAGCTCGACGAGGTGCAGGGACCCAAGCGGCATGCGGTGGAACACCTGTTCGGCGTGCTCAGCACCGACGAACAAAAGCGCCTGCGCGAACTGATGGATCGCGTGCGCGAACGCGCCGACGACGCTTAATCGAGCGGCGCGGACATCACCAGTCGCTCGGTGGCATAGCCGCGCAACTGGGCGCGATGGCGCAGGGCCTCGAACTGGCTGCGCTGCATATGCGCATCGCGCGACAACACCCACAGGTAGTTGCGGCTCGGGCTGCCGACCACGGCCCAGCGATATTCCGGGTCCACATCCAGCACCCAGTAGTCCGCCCACACCCAGGGCACCCAGGCCAGCCACGACGGCGCGAAGCGCACCTTGAGCGCACCGGCCACCGGCGTGGTGCGCGCGACGCCATCGGAGGCATCCATCTCGCCATCGCGCGTGCGGCAAGCGTTGTGCACGCTCACCTGGCCGTCGGGCAACGCGCGATAGGCGGCGCTGATGTTGTCCACGCACTGGCGCTGGAAAAACATCGGCAGATGCGCGATCTCGTGCCATTGACCGAGATAGCGCTTGAGATCGAGCTGCTGCACCGGTGCATTGGCGAGGCTTTGTGCATGCGCTGCAGGCCAAGCCAGCATCGCCATCCATGCCAGAACGAGCGTTCGACTTGCCCGCATGCCGTACTCCTGTGTGGTCCGTTCGATGGACTACCAGTCTCTCCGGCGCGCATCACGTACATGCAAAAAGAGGGTGACGATGTCGTCACCCTCTCGATGCCATCAGCCGATGGTCAGCGGTGATTACGCAGCCTGCTCACGCAGCTGCGACACGGACGGCGACACCGCCGAGTCACTGATCTCGACGCGGCGCAGCTTGTAAGCCTCGGGCACCTCGCGCTTGAGATCGATCACCAGCAAGCCATGCTCCATGCGCGCACCCGTCACCTGCACGTGCTCGGCAAGCTCAAAGCGGCGGTTGAACGGGCGGTTGGCGATGCCACGATGCAGCACTTCGCCTTCCTGCTCGCCCTTGCGCTCGCCGCTGACGGTGAGCATGTTGGCCTGCACGGTGAGGCTGATGTCCTCGCGGCTGAAGCCGGCCAGGGCCATCGTGATGCGGTAGCTGTCTTCACTCAGCTTCACCGAGTCGAACGGCGGCCAGTTATCGTTGGCCTGCGTGCGCGCGGCCTCAAGCAAGTCGAACACGCGATCAAAGCCGATGCTGGAACGATGCAGCGGCGAAAAATCCAGAACAGTACGCATAACCAATTCTCCAATGAGCAACAGGTAGACGTCGCGCAACATGCAGCGACGCACCGGCCCCGTAGCGACCGGTGACAAGGAGATGTGGCTGGCGGAAGGTGAATCAAGGCAGTGCTTTCAGTGATGGTTTAGCCGTCCAAATAGCACGCATGGCTACTTGAAATGCGCTTGACGGCCCCAACGGCACGCGCTCCCTTTGGGGATCGTCCGCCGGGGTTCAAGACCCATGGACCGGCCTCTTTTCGTTTTCGGAAAGGATGCTTTGCGCGGCGCCCTGATTTTTTCATCACCGGGCCGGAGCTAACGTAAGGCACCCTTTCGGAGACCGGTCATGGCCCCTCGCCACCTCATTGCCCCTCTGCTGCTCGCTGCCCTTGCCGCGGCGCCCCTGGCCCAGGCCCAATCCGCCAGCAATGCCTCGCTGGTGGTGCCCAAGCAACTGATCGTCGATCCCAGCCTGCCCAAGGGCACGGCCCGCGCCAACGTACTGGCCGCCCGCCGCTACGACACCTTCTGGAACAACGGCGATGAGGCGCTGGCGAAGGCTGCCCTGTCGCCGCAGTTCGTCGATCGCACGCCGCCGCCCGGCCGCGTGCAGGGACCCGATGGCCCGCTGCAGGCTTCAAAAGCGTTCCGCCAGGCGGTGCCGGACCTGACCTGCGAGGTGGAACAGATGCTGGTGGTCGGCGACCGCGTGGTGTCGCATCTGCACTTCGCGGGGCACTTCACCGGCAGCTTCAACGGCATCCAGGGCAAGGGACAGGCAATCGATTTCATCGCCACCGACATCTATCGCGTCGCTGAGGGCAAGATCGTCGAGAACTGGCACCTGGAAGACAATCTGACCCTGCTCAAGCAGCTGGGCGTGATCAAGGATTGAACGCTAGGACGGATCGGTGTCGTAGCGCGTGACGCTTTCGGGCAGCTGCACCCAGGGGTGCCGCCGGCTGTCGTAAACGGAATCCTCCGGCGGCGGAAACGAGGGATCGGCGAAGGCGCCCACGGCCACCGAGACGCGACCCTCCACACCTTCTTCGGTGTGGAACACATGGCTTCCGCACACGGGGCAGAAGCGGAAGCGGAATTGCGAGCCATGATCACCGGCACGCACGAACTCCGTCGCGTTGCCGGTGACCGTGTATGGCGCGCGAAAACCCGCCAGCGCGGCGAATACACTGCCGGTGCGCTGCTGGCAGGCCAGGCAATGGCAGAGTCCGACGCCCAGCAGCTCACCTTGTACTTCGATGCGCAATTGACCGCAGTAGCACGATGCCGTCTTGCTGGACATGATCTGTCTCCGTCAAGTGTTTGGACGTCTACTTGCTGAGCACCCTGTTCAACGCCGTGTGGCCAGCACCCCATCCAGCGCCAGCTCAGCACGGAACCCAGCCTTCTCCAGCCGCCGGGCTACTTCGCGCGGGACATCGCGATCGCTGGTGAGCTTGTTGGGGCTGCCGGTGTAATGGAACAAGCGACCACCGCGCCGAAGCACGCGCGCCAGCTGATCGTAGAAGACTTGCGAATAGAGCTCGCCGGCAATGCCAAAGCGCGGCGGATCGTGCAGCAGGGCATCCACCGAGGCATCGGCGACCTGCGTGATCGCCAGCGACACATCCGCGTGGGCCAGCTCAAGCCGACCGCCACTCGCCGCGGATTGCGGATCCGGCGACCACGGATTGATGGTGCGCAACCACAACACATCCGGATTCTTTTCGAACGACTGGATGCGGGACACGCCCGCTTCCAGGCAACAGGCCGCGAAATAACCCAGGCCACCGCAGGTATCGAGCACCACCTTGCCCCGCGGATCCACCAGCGCCACCTTGCGGCGCGCGTCGTCGACCGGCGATTCCTTGGAGGTAGGCAGCATCTTGATGCCGTCGATTTCGAACGTCGGCGCGCCCCACTCGGTGGGCACCAGCTTGATCAGCGAACCGGCGTAGCGCGAGACGGGCGAAAACTCCTCGCCGTCCCAGTAGTAAATGGTGCGGTCCTTGACCTTGGCCGGGTACGGATAGCCCTCGCCCATCCACTGCCAGCTTTCCGCCTGCAGCGATGCGCTGCCGTTCGAGCGCCCCAGATCCATCGAACCCACCCATTCACTGGCGCCGGCATCGCGCGCCGCAAACAGCCCGTCGGCAACGGAGCGCGTGAGCAGGGGGCCGATATAGTGCGTCACGTGCGGGCATCTCCTGGGGTAGATGCGTAGTTTATGGGCAATGCGAAGCCCAGGTCACAGTCGCGACGCAACGACCTGCTGCTTCCCTACCGATGGCTGGCGGCTGCCTGCCTCTCGCCCGAGGCAGGCGACTTACTCGAGCTTGCCGGCGGTCACAGGCCCGCGGCGATATCGATGACGACGCCGCTGGAGATCAGCGTCAGATAGAACTGGCCGCCATCCGCGCGCACCCAGCGATAACCCGGATCCGGACGGCGCAGGTGATACCGCGGGTAATCGGTGACGTAGTACTCGCGTGCGTAGTAGTAGTCCGGCAAGCGGTCGCCCTTCTTGTACCAACCCTTGTGCTTGCCGTTGTCGTGGCGGCCCTCGTCCTTGGGATTGTGCCCATGACCATGGTCGTCATCCCAATGCTTGTCGTTGCCATGCCCGTGATCATCCTGGTGCGAAGCAAACGCCAGTCCGTTGGCGCCGAGCAAGCTGACCGCGATGAGAAAGGAGATAGCACGCTTCATGTGGGTACCGTTGGTTGGCGAGGTGATGGCTGGGATTCGCAGGCAGCCGCAGACCCTTGCTGCAGAAACTTGCGACGGCGCAGACAATCGCACAAAAACGCGGTCGCCGCGCCAGGCATCGGGTTCAAGGCAGGGATGGGTTAGACAGCCATTCATCGAGTGGCGGGGCCGCCGAGGACGCCCTCTGCCAAACAAGGCGTCGAGGCCAACGTCCCTGCGAAATCTCCCCAGCGCAACTACCCAACGAGACTGCGAACAAATGGCTTGATGTGATCCAGTACAACTTTTTGATCGCCCGCGTAGGCCCAATGATCGGCGCCTTCCAGCTCGACCCATCGCGCCTTCGGGATATGGCTGGCCAGGTGCCGACCGGCGCCGACGCGGACGGCGCGGTCGTCGCGACGGTGGAGCACCAGGGTCGGCACGGCGATTTGGCCTAGCAGGTGCCGCACATCCATATCGCGCAAAGCCTCGAGTACGCCCTTGATGGCACCCGGGCTCGACGCAGCTCGAAGCAGCCCCGCCCACCAGGCCCGCGTCTGGGGATCGCCAGACAGGCTCGGTGCAAACGTCTCGATACCCGCGGGTCCACCCCACCCGGCGATGAGTTGCTGCAGCCACCGGTCATATTGACGGGCCTGAAGTGCGTGGGTGTAGTCATGCGTTGCGGCGCCCTTTGCCAGCGAGGCGAACAGCATGAGCCCGGCGACGCGTTGAGGATGGTCGACGGCGAACTTGATGCACGCGGGTCCGCCCTCCGAGGCCCCGAACAGCACGACCCGGCGGCTCCCGGCGGCGTCAAGCACGGTGCCGATGTCCTGCGCGGTCGCGTCGACGCTGGGGTTGAAGCCGACCCTGTCGGAGAGCCCGACCCCGCGACGATCGAGCAAAATCAGTCGCCCCATTTCGGCGAGGGACGATAGGAACGCCCGGCACCGGGGCTCCTCCCACAGCCGTTCGACGTGAGACACGAAACCAGGCAGCAGCAGAATGTCGATGCCGTCCGTGCCGTAGGTCTGGAAGGCGAGATGGACGCCGTCACCTCGGACGTATCGCGTTGCGGGCGGGTTCTCGACGGGCCCTGTCGGGTCCGCATCGAACAGCGCGCTGGTTTCCATTTCGGGAGCCACATGGAGCTCGTCGTGAAGACGCTGCCTGATCGCTGCAAAGTAGCGCTGGGCCGTTGCCCTGTCTCCGGCGAGCAGCAGATTGCGAATGAGGTGCCGTCCGTACACTTCGCTGAGCGGGTCAAACGCAACAAGACGGGCAGCATGCGTAGCGGCGGCCGCGTAGTCGCCAGCCGCATGCTTGTCCTGCACCACCCGCTCGAGCGCCTGGATCACCCGGCCGCGCAAGGCCTCCCGGCGAAAGAAGGCCCACTCGTCGAACGGCGGGCAGTCGCCCGGCGCAAAGCCCTCAAGAAAATCGCCGAGATAAAGTCCGCACGCCCGCTCGAATTGGCCATCGTCGCAGGCTTGCTCGAACAACTGAGAGTCCACCTGCAGGTCGATCGCTGTCGACCATTGCACGCTTGACCGGTCGACGGTGAGAACGTCGTCGCCGAGCGTGAGCTGGAGACGATGCAGCAGACGCCGCAAGCGCGCTCGCACGACCTCTTCGCTCGCTTCCGGCCACAACATCGTGGCAAGAACGTCACGACCCACCAAGCCCTTCGCTTCGGCCAGGTAAACGAGCAGCGCCAGGCCCTTGCGCAAGGCCAGCTGGCATGGCTGGCCATCGCGACGGATCTGGGGAAATCCAAGCGTCTGCACGCTGAGCAGAGCCATGGCGCGGCGACCCTCGATGACGGCGCCCAGGGGACGCTCAGGGGACGAGCCAATCCTAGCATTGCGCCCAAGCGATGGTTGCCGGACTCATCGCGACCCAATGAACTGGAGGATTGCCATGAAACATCTGGGCGAGCATGCGATCGTGATCGGCGCCAGCATGGGTGGGCTCCTGGCCGCCCGCGCACTGGCCGATTTCTATACGACTGTCACCGTGCTTGAACGCGACACGTTCCCTGCCGCCGACACGGCGCGCAAGGGCGTGCCGCAGGGACGCCATGCGCACGGTCTCCTTGCGCGTGGAAGCGCGGTACTCGAAGCGTTTTTTCCGGGATATAACGCAGAGGTCGTCGCTCAAAGCGGCGGGTTGATCGGTGATGTTGCCAATGACGTGATCTGGATCGGCCGCAACGTCAGGCTGGCCAGCGGCAAGAGCGACCTTGGCGGCTTGCTTGCGAGCCGCCCTGTGCTCGAGGGCCATTTGCGCCGACGGTTGCTTGCGCTGCCGAATGTCTGCGCCATAGAACATTGCTCTGTCCGGGGCCTGGTCGCCGACTCCGCCGGCACAAGCGTGACCGGTGTGCGTGCATGCGTCGGGGGCAGGCCGGAGGAGACGATCCACGGGGATCTCGTTATCGATGCGACAGGCCGTGGCTCATCCAGCCCTGCGTGGCTCAGGAAGCTGGGCTATGTGCCTCCCGCCGATGAGAAGGTCCATATCGGCATCTGTTACACGACTCGTATCTATCGACGTCGACCAGGCGATCTAGACGGCAAGCACGGTGTCGTCGTCGCTGGCAGTTCGCCGAGCTGGCGAAACGGCGTCATGCTCGCGCAGGAAAACGACCGCTGGATCATCAGTGCCGGTGGTTTTCTCGGCGATGACGCGCCCGACAATGACCAAGGCTTTCTCGCCTTTCTGGCGACACTTCCGACCATGGAGATTCACGATATAGCCGTCCGAGGCGAGCCGTTGAGCGAATTCAATCGCTACCATTACGTCGACAGCCACAGACGGCGTTACGAGAAACTCGCACGCTTCCCCGGCAACTACCTGGTGTTCGGTGACGCCTTCTGCAGCTTCAACCCTATCTACGGTCAAGGCATGACAGTCGCCGCGCAGGAGGCACTGCTGCTGCAACAGTGCCTGCGCGCGGGCACCAGGCATCTCGCTCGCCGATTCTTCAAGGCGGCCGCGACGACGGTAGACATTCCATGGCACATTGCCGCTGGCAGCGACCTGCGACATCGGCAAGTCAAGGGCGCCCGCCCGCCGATGCTGCGTTTCATCAACTGGTACATCGACAAGCTTCATCTTGCCGCGACAGAGGACAGCACGCTGACGATTGCGTTCTTGAAGGTCGTCAATCTCATGATGCCGCCGTCATCCCTGCTGCGCCCCGCGATGGCCAGACGGGTCTGGCTTGGCAACCTCATGCGTGCGATCTCGGTCGCCTCACCGGCAATCGACACAGCAAAGCAGCATGCAGCATCATCATGATCGATCGTCACGCTATCGATGGATGCCCTCGTGTTTGCGCAGTTCAGGCAATGGCGAACCGGCTCGCGCTCACCAGGCAGATCGCTCGCCGGCAGGAGCCAGATGACGCTTTTCCAGTTAGCGCAGTCCCCGGCGGCAACTGACGGCTGCCGCCGGAGCGATACCGCCTTACTGGTCTACGCGTACTTCGACACGCCGGTTGGGGGCGAGGCAACGCGCGAGTTCTGCGTGAGTCTCATCAGGGCACGCCTTCACAGGGTTGCTTTCGCCCAGTCCTTCAACCTGGATCTTCGTGGATGGCAGGCCTTCCTGTTCGAGAACATCTGCCACCACTTGGGCTCTGCGCTCGGATAGCCGCTGGTTGCTGGCTACGCTGCCGAGGCGGTCGGTGTAGCCGGTGACGTGAATGCTGCGCACCTGGCCGATGTGCGGACGCAACTCTGAGGCCAGGTTTGCCAGCGCGCTGCGTCCCTCGGGCAAGATATCCGCTTTCCCCAGCGCAAAGAGTGCATCGGCCGAGAGCGTGAAGCGCTGCGGCAAGTCCTCCTTGTGCACGGCGGCCGATGGCTTCTCTTCGATCAGTGCGGCGCAGGATTCGGGTTTCCAGTAGAAGCTGCGTGCGATCTTGTCGTCGTCGAACAGCACCTTGTACTGGCATACCGTCACTTCATCGCTATCGGGCTTGCGGAAGTTGAACACGTAATTCCACTCGCGTACGCCCCACACGCCCTCGCTGAAGTGCGGATAGCCGATCAGGTCGGCGACCTGTTGCTTGTTGAGACCCGCGCGCATCTGCCGCAAATTGGCAAGATTGGGGAAGGTACCGCCCTTATGCATGGGCGTGACTTTGTCGGGCGTCGGCCA